>Ga0115557_1002618_pt1 | contig 12004 bp, 7 predicted proteins | sample COGITO_mtgs_1104_FD_87280 | JGI IMG/M metagenome (GOLD analysis project Ga0115557, IMG submission 87280) | Pelagic marine microbial communities from North Sea - COGITO_mtgs_110421 | ecosystem: Environmental > Aquatic > Marine > Epipelagic | place: Germany:Helgoland, sampling site Kabeltonne...
CTTAATGTTCGAAAAATGCAACATTTTCTCTCTAGATGTTTTTGTTTTCGAGTGTTGTTCGACTGCAACAAAAAAAGTGAAAAAGAAGGAAAAAGCGTCTTTTGACTCCTTGGGTTGCCTCGGAAAATATCTAGAATCGAATAACGTCATCGTGACTCATCTCGACACGTCTTTTTTTACCTTTTGCTCACAAATTCACACGCAACTACACACACGTTATATACTACTCTCTAATAAAAATGCCATCTTTACCATCACCAGAAACGACCATGACTCTTGCCGGCGTCGGCATGGTGCGTTTTGTTTTTATTCCTACTTTGCTTTCGTTTTCGTTTTCGTTTTCGGAGGAGTCGTTTTTCGAGACGAAAGAAGAGTTTTGTGTTTGTGGATTCATTCGCGATGGATTAAAAACGAATTCCCCCAACCAACGAACCTCTTTTTGTCTCTCTCTCTTTCTCGGGCGGCGGCGGCGCGCTCTCTGACGACCAACAACTAAAATAATACAAACGCGAAGAACTTTTTCGTTTTCGATCGTTTATGGATAAAGTTCGAGAAAATCGATTTGAGAGCAGCGGAAAGGACGCGCATTTCCGATCGTAATTGGTTTTTATGAGAAAGAGAATTTATTCCTTTTTTTTGCGTTTTGTCGACCCCTTTTGGTTTGACGTGTGCTGACATTTTTTGTACTCTCTCTCTCTCTCTCTCTCTCTCTCTCTCTTTCCGTCGTGATGACGCGGCGATGATTTTGATGGAACGACGATTAATTATTACAACATCAGTGCAACTACGGCGCGCAAATGCTCCTCGCCCCGGAATTCGCGAACGATTTCTATTACAAGAAGGGCGCGGTTGAAGCCTCGCCGAAGTGGCAAGCGTGGATGGGCCAAGCGTTGGTCGGTAACGGCATCACGATGTTGATGTCGAGAAAAGTCGCGACGAAGCAACAAATGCAAGGCGCCGCGGTCGCGTGGGGTACCGCGTTGCCGATCATGGCCATGCAAAAGGACGATTTTAAGCCGGAACAGTTGATCGTGAACGCGGCGTTTTGCGGCGGCATGGCTTTGTTGTGCGCCAAGGTTAGCGACAAGATGTAAATATGTTCAAGGCACATATTTTGGAACTCTGTTCTGTTCTCCTGCCTTTTGGATGATTATAATTGATATTTATAAGAGAAGAAGCGAACGTATAGAGAGAAATAAGAAGAGGAAGGCGGTGCGCGAACGCGCGAGAGAAATGTATGATTTAACGTACATTCATCGACGACGCGACACGAATCATTTTTTTGTACATATAGACCGACCAGACAGATTTTAATTCTGACTAAAATACTACTTCCTAAATACATAACAATCTTTCATCATCATCTAAACGGTGCAATAATGCAAAGCATCGAATCGCATCATCGTGTTCGCGTCGTTGTCCTCAACCGTTGTCGCGTTCCTCGTAAAATCAGGCGCTACAGGTTTCGAAAGGTACCACACGTCTGCGTTCTCGTCCGCAGTTCGAATCATATCAGAAAGCTCTTGCGCCGTCAGCGAGTAAATACCTGATTTCTCATCTTTTACCGCTGAGGATGGGATTTGCAATTCGAAACTTTTCGCACCGCCGTTTGGTTTTACGTCCGGGAAGACTTTCATGTAAAAATCCAAATCTGAAGGCGCTAAACCTTTCGGATTGTCGCGACTATGTTTACACGCGTTCCCCCAGGCTAATCTTTTGTTCTTGTTCCGATCCGGGTCTTCGTCAATAATCGACTCGCCTTGAATTTCGCACCTATATTTCTTCGATAAATCCATTTCCTCGCGTTCCTCGTGTTCGTTGAAATTCTTGCGCAACACCGGGACGATTTTCCACTCGTCGCAAAACGGGTGCGTGCACTTGCGGAACTTGTACGGTTTCTCCAACCATCTTCTCTGATCGGTGAAATATCGAATCCATTTAGATGCGCACGGTGGTCGAGGCGCGACCATTTCTCGACCGCTTTTCTTTGCCACCATCGCTAAACCGTAAAAGCCAGCGAGGACGAAATCTTCTTTGACGTCAAATTGTAAAAAGGTTTGCGGTTGCGAGTCGATTTCAGGTACGTACGCGACCGCTTTGACGCGTTGCCTGTGTGCCAATTTGTGACGCGCGGTGTTTTCTCGTAAAGCAACATCCACGCGCTCGTCCCATAACCCAATCGATTTTAACGTGCCTACTTTATCCCAAGCGTTGGTCGCGTGGAACGCCACCGCTCTCGCGTCCTTCTTCGCGTCCCGTAATCTAGACGGGTCTACAAAAGTGCCGAGAGCACCCACACGCCACGTTTGCACGAGCCACTGCGGTAAGAAAGCGAACAATTCTTGATCATATTCCTCTACTTCTTCGTCATTCGAAGGTTTTCTGCCTTTTGGGTGCCGTTTCGGAAGTGGCGATTCTCGGATTTCGCGTTCTAACTCGAGGATGTACGATCGCGCGAGCAAATTACCATTCGGCACGAAATTATCCATTGGAGGCAACGGATTGTATCCTTTGCTACCTAAGAACGGGCCTTCTGCAATCTCTTCGTCGGTTGCGCCAACCGTCAATCGTTCCAAGGCGCCAATCGCGTCTTCCGCTTTTCTCTTCTCGTCGTCTTGCGTGAGCTCGTTTCTCTCCTTCTTCTCTTTCCAAGACTTCAAATACGACACCATCTTCTTAAAGTCATCCGGACCTTCACCAACATTAGACGAACTAAACTCTTCGATCGATTCCTTACCTAATGGTTTATTTGTCAGCGGCGTCCATAAAATGTGATGCTTTTGTACGTCGTCAGAGTAAATACCGAACCGTTCGAGTTGCATTTCGTCGTACCCGCTCGCCTCGCTCATCACCTCTCGTTCCCATTTATACCCGCCGGTTCCGTGACTGTGCTGACGATCTCTTCCTAACCCAGCATCCATGAAATCTTTCGTGTTACCCCAGTTGTTGATTCCATCGCCAAAGAAAAACGTGAACGACCGATGTCCTCTCGCGTGCGTGATTATAGAATCCTTGAACAAATGTTGATCGAAGAAGATGGTCACCCCGTGGCCGATATCTTTCTCTCTCGTAATCTTCCTGTACAGGTAATTCCTCCTAAAATCCGGAAAGTCTTTCGCCGCGTCAATCACGCGTCTTAAAATAAAAGGCACGTCCGCGATCAACTTCACGCTCGGTCCATCCGCTCTCATTTTCTGGCCGTTTAAAAATGACATCCCGCACTGCGCGTGGCCACTTTCGTGACTTTCCTCCGCAATCATCACAGTAAACTTTCCCAACGCGCCTTCAGTCAAAAACGGGAACGGGTTCGTCGTAAAGACCACGTCCGCATCGGAACCAATCACTTGAACGCCTCTTAACGCAATCCTTGCCATCAAATCCCACCTTGCCATCCACAACAAGTGTCCGTGTTCCGTCACCGCTCTCACCAAATTCTCGTGAATATTATTCAACGCCGTCCATACCGTCCCGTCTGGACCGCTAAACCGAGAATCCCAAACGCACCCAATCTCACTCTTCAACGTCCGTCTCTCCTTCCCTCGTTCCACGTCTTCGTCGCGATAATTGTGCTCGTGCGCCAACTTCCACAACCGTTCAAACTCAACGCACGTCTCTTCCTTATACGTCAACGCGACCCAACCGCCAATATCTTCTTCTTCTTCTTCTCCTCCTCCTCCTCTACGACTACTACTACTATCGCTAAACTCGCTCTCCCGTAACACCCTCTCCACGTTCAACGCGTGGTGTAACGCGAACACGTACGACCGTTCGTCAAAGGTTGTCATAATCAGTTGTTTCTTCCTCGGCGTCGCTCTCCGCTCGACGAGCGAGACCAAGGAGGCGTGCAGTTTAATATCGCCAACGAAACGTCGGTTCTTCGATGAAACAGCAAATGCTGCTGCTGGAGGAGACACAGGCGATGATGGCGCTGTCGTTGTTGTTGTTGGTGGTGGTGGATGAAAGGAAGGCGCTTCTTCTTCTTCTTCTTCTTCTTCTTCTTCTTCTCCGTCGTCATGATCTCTCCTTCTCCCGCTCGCGTTGTTCGACGCATCCATCGCCACACTCTCTTCTTCTTCTTCTTCTTGTTCTTGTTCTCCGCTCCTTCTTCTTCTTCTTCTTCTTCTCTTCCCCCGCGTCTGCATCTGCACCTGTTGCATCTGCATCTGCTGCTTTCGCGCGACATCAACATCGTCGTCCTCTTTGGCACGCAAAAACACCTTCGCCAACGAAAACAATAAAAGAGCGGAGAATACTAAAACGAAGAACTTTCGCGCTCTCGCTTTGTGCGCTCTTTTAGTGTTGGTATTCGTCGTCGCGTGCGCACCGCGCGAGAACATTTCGAGGGATTGGAATGAGGAGACGTTTTGGAAATTCCCCTATTCATAATACTACGCGTGAATATGAATCAATAACACCACCACGCGATGAACAAAATGGAAGACCAAAGAGAAGATTCTGTCGTTGTTGTTCCGAAAGACGACGATACAAATTGGCACTTTGCCGGTACGACGGTCCACCCGTTCGTAAGGAACACAAATCATCGAATGCAATTGGAAATCGAGAATCGATTCGTCGTTTTGATGGTGAACCCTTTCTCGCCGTCGAAGAAGGCCGAGAAGAAGAATGACGATGAAAACGACGATACAGATGACGTCCAACATCATCACGAACAACAATTTTTATGCTTCGACGCGACGTGTTACCACATGGGCGCGCCTTTGTTGCACGCGGACATCGAGGACGATGTGTGCAGCGGCAACAGTTTCGGGAGCGAGAGCAACGGTGGCGATGCTTCTTCTTCGTCATCCTGCGTGATTGTTTGCCCGTGGCACCATTATAAAATCGACGTCGGCAAAGGCGGGGAACGCGTGTACTTCGACGCGTTCACGAAAGAACGCAAAACCGTCGCGCGGAGGCAAAGAACGCACGAGGTGAAAGTAGACCGAGAGGAGAACGTGTGGGTGAAACTGAACAGGGAGAGCGAGAGATACGAAAGCGATAGATACGCGTTTAAGCAACCGCTGAGGAGCACGAGAGGCAAGACCAACGAGCATCAGTTTCGAGCGTTTAAGAGTTCCGGCGATGCGTTTACATCATCATCTTCTAAGAAGAAGAAGAGTGCGATGAAAGAGAGGGAAGAAGGAAAGAGTCTATTAGGACGGATGGTTGGCAAATCTATGAGCGGAGGGGACGGCGTCGCGCCGTGGGCGATATCGAAGGAGGCGGGCGGGGGATTGCCGCCTTCGCCTGCAAGGGGGATATTAAAGAAGAGCAGTTTCGGGACATCATCGTCGTCAAAAGCTGAGAGTGAGTGTATCGTTAAAGAAGAAGTATTCGAAGATGCAATAGAGGAGGAAAGAGTGGTGGCGGATGATGAATAAAAATGCTGAGTTTGTCGCAACTAGGGGAAATATTGCTTTTGATATTTTTTCGAGGCGAAGAGAAAAATTTCCTTTCGCCCGGCATTATGCGGAGCGCGAAGACGAGAAGAGCATTTTGCACCGTCGCGAGTGCGGCCCTACTCGCAACGTCTTCTCAAACGGGAGTTGTGGGAGAACCGACGACGTCGTCGTCTTTCTCGTCCGTATCTGATGAGTCTAGTTTATGCGACGAAAGCGCAGTCGCGAGTAAGGACCCTTTTGAAAAATTATCTCGGCGGTGCTCGGTAGATGTCGAGTACGGCGTCGGTCCGTTGTCGATAATAAGCGATGGTGCATCGACGAATAGTGGAGCAGATACTTTCGTCGACAACTCGGAAGCCTCTTCGAGTATCGCAAAAGAAGAAGAAGAAGAAGAAGAAGATAAGGAGTACACCTTTCCCGCGACCATTCGTTGGAGAAATAATAAGTTGGAAGAGGACAAATCTTTTCAAGTCACTTATGTTTTCGCGTACGGACAAGGCATCGCCGATGGTCGAGTCGATGATCGCGCGGTATTGATCAATCCTGGTGGCGCGAACGGTATGCCCGCTCGCGCGGTGAACAGAATGCTCTTTCGAGGAGTAGCCGGCGACGGGGGGACGTATGAGTTTGGTTTTTTGGGTTCCGCGATGTTCGAGGAAGGCGCGCTGTCGAACAACAACTCCACAAAACGAGCTGGAAATTTGGTATCTTTAGCATATAATGGTCAATGGTGCGATAGAGTCTCGAGCGAGACAACGGCGTGTGGAGAAACGTCGTACTCTTGGTGTTGCGGACAGTTTCTTTCACCTCCTCCTCCGCCGCCTCGAATCCTCATCGAGCCAATCGGCGGGAACGGAGTTAATTCACCTTCGGACGATGGTAACGTTACTAGCATGTCTGGACCAACAGAAGCATTTGATACGTTCGAACACTCATCGCCGAGCATTTTTGATGCCTCTTTTCAGAATTCAAAGGTCGTGCCGCTCTCGCCTTTAGCGCAAGCGCTCGATCGAGGCGCTCGAATGCCCAAAAGTTCAAAGCTTCCATCTAATATCGGTACGTTTGGTTCAATTTCGGGATTGATTGTTATCGGTTTAGTTTTGATTGCGATAATTACGGAAATTTCGAGACGATGCATGAAACGTTTAGCGAAAGATTTGGAAAGCTGCGCTCCCGAAATTTCTCGTAAGCTCACGCACTTGTTGCCCGGTCAAACGGATGTTTCGGTCGATATCGATCTCGAAGGCATCATAGTTTCAAAAGCACATCATCATCATCACACAAATGTCAGCGAAACAGTCACCGTGCACGCGTTACGAAGGCCTCAATCGAGGCACACTTCGATCTTCGAAAACGACGGAACGATGACCATGGAGTTTGAATGCGATGTCGCGTCGTCGCGAAAAAGGCTGGATTGTAATAAGGACGAAGGCGCCGGGGGAGACGAAGGAACATCTTCTTCATCGGAACTCATGGATTTAAAGTACGCGTCGCAATCGATTGAAACGTACAACAGTATAAACGGATACGTACAATCGCTCGCTCGAATGTTTGATACTGGTTTATTCGCTTCTCAAGGTCGCGACAGAGATGGAGAATCTGCCGGCAAGGAAAAAAAAGGATGGCGCGCGCACGAGTTGCGAAAGAACGAGTTCAAAATTACACTCGCTGACGTTAAGATCGGACGCGCCATAGGACGCGGCGCATACGGCGTCGTGTGTGAAGGTACGTACAAAGGCTTTCCAGTGGCTGTGAAAACGTTACACGCGGGTAAATCGACGTTATCGCGGAAAGAAAAAACCGCGTTTGAATGCGAAATATCTCTTCTCAGCAGATTATCGCATGTGAACATAGTCACATTTTACGGCGCGTGTACGGACGATAAAGATCATCAACTCTGCGTCGTCATGGAACTCATGTCAAAAAGTCTGTTCCAGGTTTTACACGAAAACGATCGCGAGAATAGGAAAAACCGGCGACTGACTCGATTGGAGTTTCTCCGCGTCGCCTCCGACGTCGCGGCGGGATGCGCGTATTTGCACGAATTGAAAATCACGCACGGCGATTTAAAGTCACACAACGTATTATTGAACGGATCGGGTGCGAAAATATGCGACGTTGGATGCGCTCGAGTCGCACAAATCACCGGCATGGTCACCACGCAACAATCCATCGCGTTCTTACAAAACACCAAAGGAACCAACGACCCGAAAGAGCACAACAACAACAACAACAATAAAAACGTCGTCGGAACGCCGGCGTACATGGCCCCGGAACTCTTCGACCGCTCCTTGGACACAAACCCAACGACAACATTCGGCATCGACGTATACGCTCTCGCCATCTTATCCTGGGAATGCCTCTCCGGCGAAACTCCTTGGTCTCACGTCCAACACCCGGTACAAATAGCCTTCGCCGTTTGCAACGACGAGCGCTTGGACTGCGAGAAAGTCGGCGACTGGGAAGAAGCTAAACTTCTGATTCAAAAGTGCTGGAAACGAACGCCAAAAGATCGACCGAGCATGTGTGAAATCGCGCGCACATTGAAAGATATGAGAACCAAAGTTCGCTAATACAGAGAACGATGACGATGAAGAATTGAAGAGATGTTAAGATAGTGTTTGTAACGCACCTCTCGCCTGCGTTGTAAAAGGTCAAGCTACTCGTTTGGACTCTCGTCTTCTCCCCTACAGAAACTCCACAATTGAAGAGATGTTAAGATAGTGTTTGTAACGTACCTCTCGCCTGCGTTGTAAAAGGTCAAGCTACTCGTATAACGAACTCTGGTCTTCTCCCCCTACAGAAAAAACTCCACAAAAAAACGCGCACTACCGTCGTTCACGAGAAGAAGACAAAGAAGAAAGAAGAAGAGAAGCGCACCGCTCAAAAGCGCGACGGATGATGCGCTAAAACTCTCCTCGCGTTTCGTGGTTTCGTCCGTGTTCTCGTCGTCGCGATGCGCGTCTTACTCTTCTTCCTTTCTCGGGGAAGTTTTCTTTGTTGCGCGTTCGTGCTTTTCCTCCTCCTGCTCGATGTCGAAATCCCGGTCGTTCTCGCGGAGAAGAAACCGGTCGTCCCGGCGGAAACCATCGCGAAGTGGCACCGACACCACAAGCTGTTCAAAGAGAAGCGATTATTGGTTCGACGAGAAGGAGAAGCGCAGAGCGTGAGCGCGGAGGAAAAGGAGGAGAAGTCTGGGTGGGAAGATCGATGGGAACATCGAGCAAAAGTCGTCGAGAAGAACAACAACGACGACAAAAACAACGATGCGATTGCTGGGAAAGCAACATCACCAAACGTGGCAGCAGGGAAAGAAGAGTCCGATTTGGCGTTGAAACTGTTCCGAAAGATTCCGCGGAAGAAGAGAGAGGAGATTTTGAGGGCGTTGGAGAATTTCAAGAAGGAGAAGGAGGCCGAGGAAAAGGAAGAGGGAGCCGGAAACCGGAAAGAAGAAAGGAACGAGGAAGAGACGAGGAGAAAGTTAGAGCTGTTAGAGAAGGAGAGGAAAGAGAAGGAGAGGAAGTTAGCGGTGGTGGTCGCGCGGGAAGCGTCGGTGGCTGAGGCGGCCCCGTCGACGGGGGAAAAGGGCGACGACGATGGTTTCGTCCCGGTGGACGAAAGCGCGTTAGCGGCAGGGACGGTGGCGTACGGGACGTACGACACGTGCGACACGTGCGAGATGTGCTCGGTGGAGGAGCCGCCAAAAGGCGTGGATACGGGGAAAGCGGCGAAAGCGAAGGAAACTGCGTCGGGGACGACGCGCGATGGAAAAATCCACTGCAAAAAGTGCTTCGGGTGTAACGTCGTCTTGTCGCGGTTGGAATCGAATCAAAATTTGCACGGTAAGAAAGTGAAGATGTTTGCCGGCGCTTCCGGAGCAGCCGTCGTGAGAGGGTACACGAAAGAACACGGCAACGTGATCATAAAGTCCTGGTGCGATTTCGGTGGGTACAAGCAGCACCCGGAAACCGCCGCGAAGCATCCGTTGACGTGCAACGAAGAGACGCAATCGAAAAACACCCAGTGTCCGATTAAAGGCGGCATTCACGCGTACGGCGAGTGCAACTACAAATTTCTCAACGCGCTCGACAAACTGACCGTAGATTCAAATTTAACCGGCGTCGTCCCTCGAACGTGGACTGGTTCCGTGAAAACCTTTTTACCGTGGGACGGACACGCGGTCCAAGGCCACAAAATTGACGTGCGCTCGCAATTTTACGAGGTCGCCAAAGGCTACTCAATCGAAGCCGTTTACGGAAGCTCGGTCGCGCAAGACACAGTGGAGATGTTCAAAAACATCAAACACGAAGAAGTCATCAAAGCTGCCACGTTTGATTTGCTCTTTTCCGAGCAAGACAGACACGGTCAAAACGTATTTGTCACCGAAGAAGGCGACGTCACGCTCATCGACTCCGAAGGCTGTTTCGGCCCGACGAATTCTTTGTTACTTCCAGGCGGACAGAAATTCGAAGTCTACCGCATAGGGTACAACGCGGTGTGTTGCGGTAATACCCCGTTATCGTGTCCACAACCTGCCGGCGAGAGGACGGCGCCGATCGTCGCCATGGACTACCGATGCCACGCCAAAGACCATTTCGTCGGTTTCGATTGGCCGAAAGGCGTGGAACCCTTTTTACGCAAAATCCAAAAGATGACCGAAGACGACGTCCACGAAGTCTACGAAATGACGCGAAAAGAACACGCCACGCACTTGAAACGAACCGTCGACGAATTACTCGAACTGGGTTTCGAAGGCGCTCTGTTAAAAGCTTACCAAAGGCAAAATCGAGGCGACGGTCTTACCTACGGAAACAACTACTGGTACCCGATCACGCGAGCCTGTTGCGGGAACGATATCTGCCCAATGCGAGTCGACGACGCCGTCGGTCGAGTAAACATCGAAAAAAGCACGCAAGGCGAACTCGCGGAAAAATTATGGGGTGATAAATACGTCCACGGATTGGACGTGAAGAACTCTCCCTCGGCGACTTTACTCGCGCTTTCTTCCTTGAACGTTCCGAAACCGGAAACGAGCGCGGACGCGTTGGTCGATCGATTGAAACAACAAGAACAACAACAACAAACAACACGTAAAACTCATTAGAAAAGAATACGTTCTTAGCCATAGTATATACCGCGCGTACATAATCATGAATGCGTTTAGAGTGTTGAAAGTCGTCGTCGCGACGAAGAAGTGTTGTTCTCGCACTCGTTTTAAAAGCTTTTTTTTTCTCTCAAATCGTCATTAAAAAACAGACAGATGTTCGTTTCTTTTTCTTCCACGTCGACGAGTTCTTCGACGAATTATCCATCGAGTATTCATCATCATCGAGGGAGACGAAGAGGGAGAAGGAGGTACCAAAAGAACTCCCTTTATTACGACGAGAACAAGAGCGACACTTTCGCGAGGAAGAGCAAAGGGAACGATTCAGACGGCGCGAGAGTAAACGACGACGAGGAGGAGGACGAGAACGGAAATGGAAAAAATCAATTTAACATTTTCCGTCCGTCGTCCTCTTCGGACGAAACCGTCGTCGGCGCGGAAGGGGTCCCTCAGTTCATCATCGAAGCCGAGCGCAAATCGGTCCCACTCCGTCGCCCACGGTTAGCCACGTACGCGATTTCCTCGTCCGTGGCGGCGGCGCAGTTGGTGTACATCTTGCAGCAATCGTCGAGTTTGGAAAACCCAATCTTAGCGGCGGCGAGCGACGTGTGCGTGATGATCGTGGGGAGTTTACTGTGGAGAGAAGAGCTGAGAGGACGAGCGAAACGATTGAAACGGATATGGAAAGAGGCGAAAGAGAGAGAGACGGCGATGACGAGAGCGGAGCAAGGGTTAGGGGAGACCGTCTGGACGGCCAGGATGAGGAACGTGAATAAGAAAGGAGGTGGAGGAGGAACCGCCGCCGGGGAAAGTAACACGAACAACATGAACAACAACAACATCGACGCGAGTACGAGTAGCAGTAGCAACGGTAGCAGTAGGAGCAACAACAATAACGAGACCACGACAAAGAGTACGGGAAAGGGTAACGAAAAAGAGTACTACCCGACTGGCGTTACCGTCTCGGAACTGAAACAGAGCGACAAACAGCGTCGAGTGGTTGAAGTGAACGGTAAGAAAGTCTTGTTACAATATTTCATGGACGAGTTGTATTGCGTCTCGAACAAGTGCCCGCATTTAGGTATTTCGATGCAAGGGAAGACGGCTTTATTGAGCGCTGGATTGGAAGCGCCGAAGAGAGAAGGGTCGAAAGCGCCGTGCATCGTGTGTCCCGCGCATCAGACGGCGTTCGATATGGAGAGCGGAGAGGTAGAAGGGGAGTGGTGTCCGAAATTGATTGGAAAAGGCGTGCCGATTTTGGGGAAGGCGTTGGAAAAAGAGAGGAAACCGATCGAAGTGTTCAAGACGCGAGTAGAGGAAATGACCGGGAGCATATTAGTCGCCGTGCCGTAAACTATTCTTGTAAAATTTATACATCTAAATCTATGACGACGTTGTGTTATTATCACGGCGAGACCATTCACGTCCCGAAAAACCACCACTTACGTAAGCATTAACTCGGCGTAAAACTCTCCATGATGGCGCCGGCGGCGGATAC
>Ga0115557_1002620_pt1 | contig 11997 bp, 7 predicted proteins | sample COGITO_mtgs_1104_FD_87280 | JGI IMG/M metagenome (GOLD analysis project Ga0115557, IMG submission 87280) | Pelagic marine microbial communities from North Sea - COGITO_mtgs_110421 | ecosystem: Environmental > Aquatic > Marine > Epipelagic | place: Germany:Helgoland, sampling site Kabeltonne...
CCCTCCACTCTTCAGCCCCTCCCACCACTCCCCAACAGCCTCCTGCATCGTCTTCCCGTCGATTACAAACTTGTTGTAAGACGGATACTGAGCAGCGACGTGTGTGTAACATTGGTACAAAAAAGCGCCGTTTGACGCGCCTCCGAACGTCTTCTCTGCACTGGATATCTTCCGCATGAAACTACCCTGATATTCGATCAATGCAAACATCTGATCGACCGTACAATGCTGATCAAGATCGTACTGCCACAACTTGGTGCAGGTCTCAAACCCCTCCACCCCTCCGCAAGAATAATCCAACGCACCCCCTCCATCCTCCCACTCCGCCCCGGCAACACACGGAATTTGAAACGCGTCTAGCGTAGAGTCCACGACGAATATCGGCGTCGCTATCGTCTTGTAAGCGTTCTCGGGGAAAATGCAACTCGCTGGATCGGAGTTGTTTTCAGATAGGCATGGCGCTGGGACGCCGGAAACGCTGTTGTGCAATTGGTACATGTTCCTCATGAGCGAGCTGAAGACGTTCTCGTCCGCGAAGTTCGCGCGATCCAGGAAGAATCCGCTCAAGGGTATCGCCCCTACGGTGGCATCCTCCGGCAGGGAGCTTTCAAGACTGGAGAGCATGTAATCAACGTGCATATAGACGCTCATTCCGCCAGCGGAACCACCAGTTATTATTACGGAAGAGGCGGAGGATAAACGAGCGGCGAGTTCGGATATCATGCCTTTCAGGATGTCGAATCCACGGTAGTGTAGCCCATTCTCGCTGGTTCCTTCCTTGCTGCCAGTGAAGGATGCGCCGTCGCAGTACTTTAAGTAAACCAAATTATACTCGCAGAACGTCGGGTTCTTCTCGCAATCGTCACTGAGAATACCCTCAGTAGATCTAGCCATAGAAGCAGTGTAGTTGACAGAAGACCCAAGCCCACCAGTACTCCTGGCCTTGCAGCTCTCCTCGGTGAAGCACCATGCCCCACCCTCAAAATAGATCATCCAGTCCTTGCTCTTGCTCTCCTCACCGAAAGGCGAGTGGTAATAAGCGCCCATACTCCCATCCAGGCAACGCGCGTCCGGGTAGGATCCCTCGGAGAGAACAGAGAGCACCATGTCACTGTCATTTCCAGCAGTGCCGCTAATTCCATCTTTCATCATCATCCCAGCAGGGACATTTTGAAATGAACTCACCGCGCAGGCGGCATGGATGATTAACGTGAGGTATTTCATGTAAGTTTGTAGTTAGTTAGGATAGAACAAAACGAGTTGCAAAGTAATCACTGAATTAAGGGCAATAATGGGGTCGAAAACATTATTTGAAGTAGGCTTTTTCGTGGACTGAGTTCAGAATCACTTGATCGAGTGCCTCTAACCTCCCTCCTCCCTCTTTCTCTCTCCTGTTTTCTGCTTCTTGGGATCTCTTCTCCATCTTTTCTAGTATGTCTCCCCCCTCAAATGCCAATGCACCCCCCCGGGGAGACGACTCTGGTGTCTGGTCCCACGAGATGCGCTACCAATCGATGCTAAAGGAACATTGTGCGACTTTGCCGACAAGCTCCTCCGTGACGGCCCAGTATCTCTCCGCTCTAACAGCTCGTGCTAAGGCTCATCCAGAAGAGAAGCACATTGATAGGTCCAAGTACGCCCTAAATCCACTCGGTCGTGACAAAGGTGGAATGGGGGGCGATTTCAAGTCAGTCAGTCAACACGCCTGGGACACTGTACGCTTCCAACAGCTTGAGTCTGAGAGGCCCCAGCACGACGCTTACCAGAGGGCAATTGAGAGGGGGGGCAAAGGTCTCGACGAATCCGAGAACGAAAAGAACGAAAAGATCAAAGAGCTTAAGGCGAAGGCTCTTGAAATGAAGGGCGGTGGCGGTGGCGGTGCTGATGCTCGCCCTGTTTCTGCTCCTGCAGGTGCCCTCGGCGCGGATGGCGATCCTTTTGACGATATGGATTTATTCTTGGACGATCACGCGCCTGCAAAACGCGTCCGCTTAAAACCTGATATCAACAAACCGTATGCCTGGGACCCGAACAATCCCTCAATCCCCTGGCCTGACGTTCCCCCACTTAAAAATGCCTTGGGACCAGCACACGAAAGGATAACTGCCTTGGCAAACTCCCGTCACTCTCCAAATCGCAAGAGTCTGGATCCCTTCACGGGAACGTGGGTGATTAACTCCTCGGAAGTTCATTTGAAATCGGGTGACGCGTTGGTTTATGAGCCCGGTCCAAACGCCTATGTGTCCGGGGACGCCTTGGCGGGGCTCAGGAACAAAAGAAGGCACAAGAAAATCCAAGATGCGAACGACTACCTCAAGTACGAGACCCTCCCCGAGAGTGAGAAGAAGAGGATGGCGAAGGACGAGAGGGAAAAGAAGAGTCGGGAAGAGGCAATAAAAGCCAAAAAGGCCGTCATTGAACGGAGGATCAGGAGCAAGAAAATGCAGGAGAAGCTGAAGCAGATTGGAGAAAGGGGAGACCTAAAAACCTTTGGGAGAAGGTCCACGAGGCGCGCCTTAGCTGCAGCTGCTAAAGCTGATTCGCCTGCGTCCAAGCACAATCCCAACTACGACCCCGACTACGACCTAGACTCTCCCTCCCCTTCATCATCTCAACGCAAGGGAAATAGGTTGAGGAACGAAAGCATACACCCCTCTACCTCATCACCCCAACCCTCTGTTCCTGAGTCACCAGTACCTGCCGCAAACTGGTTCCGAGGAGGTTTTGGCCTACGTCCCATGACTTCACCTTCATTTCCCTCAACCCTCGTAATGCCCTCCTCGGCCGGGAGGACACCATTCGCCAAATTCAGGGACAAGTTCAGGGACATGGTATCCCGAGGTTCCACTGGGATCGCCACACCGACGAAATCTCACGAGGGAGAACATACAGCTGAAGGGGAAGGGTACGAAAAAGAACCGGACGTATTGCTTCTCACCGATCCTGAAAATGGCGACGATGAATACGGTGAAGCCGGCGCCGAAAGGAAGAGGAGAAAGAGGAAAAGGAAGAAAAGGAAGAGGAAGAAATGGAGTGACGGAGTCGCTAACGGCGCGGACTCCACTTCTCTCAATGGTGAATCTTACCTCGGTTCCTCTGACGATGGGTCGCTCGCAACGAGCATTACGATGACAACAAATGCCACCATGACGACTAATGCAACCATGACCACGGGGGGAACCGGCATAACGACCAACTTTACCGCGGGCGAATCCGAGGGTGCCGACGACTTTGAGTTCCTCGGCGACGTTGACATTGGGGATGACATGACCAGCATGACTAGTGGCTCCTCTCTTCGCTCCCAAAAGAAAAAGAGGAAGAAAAGAAAGGGCAAGAAGAGGGGTACGTCCGACGACGACTACGACGACGACTTAACGACTGCAACGGGAAGGTCATCTGCATTCTTCTCCGATGGGTCAGATGGGGAGTTCCTATCTGACGACTCCCTGACGACGACCGCGACAAAGGCCAGCAACGGTGGGATCACCATAGTTTCGATGTACAGTGACGACGAGGAAAAAAAAAACAATACTCTCGGAGCAAAGCCCGGAAGCCCAACGAACGACACAGTTGTGACCGGGGCAACTGACGTGACTCTTAGGTCCTCGCTTTCTAAGGGCAGTGCCCGTAAGAAAAGTGGCAGGAGGAAGAGCGTCACGATCAGCGAAGGACGGGAGGGAACCACCACATCGGTAAAGATGATCTCGGAGGTGACGACAGACCAAGAGGCGGCGGCCGACAAAGAGGCGGTGACCGACACAGAGATGAATGACGATGATCTCAAAGAGATGCAGGAACTCGAGAAGGAGCTGGCGGAAATTGAGAAAGAAGAATCAGAGCTCGCTCCGCCTGTTGTTGAAAGTATTGATTCCTCCACTGTTACCAGCCTCTCTGCTCCCAAAAAGCAGCTGAACCGCGTTTTGAAGCAAACGGCTCGATTCGAGAGGTTTCTCGTCCGGAAGAAATTATGGAAGACGGAGTGGATGATCCACGGTCGAACGGCCACTGCAACCGCTGGCTTTGGGAAGACCTCTCGGGATCCAGTGGTAGTCTTTAACACTTTGAAAAACAAAGCTTTCAACATTGCGATGGTCGAGACGGTGAAGATGGGCAAGCGCGCTGCCTACCTCAGCTACATGTTTGTGCGCATCATGGCAGGGGAGGAGGCGGCCCAATCCATGGGTATAAGGGACTTCCTTCTTAAGCGAAGCCTCACCGCTGAGGAGGTGATTACTGCCGCTGCCGATGGGGAGAGACCAATGGTACTTCGGGGTCTAACTCAGATAAAGGGCAGGGTGAAACCGGATTCGAGGAACTATATGGGTCAAACGGCCCTTATGAGCTGCATTGAGGCTAGCACTAAGAGCATGACGGACGACGAGCTTCGAGATTGGGACAGGAGCCAGAGGAAGCAGCAGAAAATCAAGTTCCTTGTTCGCCTGCACACTCCCGGGGACGTCGGTGACATACGCAAGGCGAGGGAGGCCAAGTACAGCAGGGTCATGGAGCTCCTCCTTGCCAAGGGCAGCGACATCAACGCGAAGTGTATCGGGCACGTCGACGAAGATGTCACTGCTCTCCATATTGCCGCGGCAGGTGGATCCCTCACCCGTTGCAAGTGGCTCCTGGGCAGGGGTGCCAATGTCAACAGCACCACGGAAAACTTGATGACACCGCTCCACTTCGCTGCTAAGCATGGTATGAATGAAGCCATTATGTACCTCCTCACCCAAGACGCCAATCCTGTGGCGAGGAGCGACATAGGGTGGACCCCCTTACACTATGCTGCCGCAAGCGGGGGAACTAAGGCCGTGAAGATACTTCTCAAGGCCGGTATCGACAAGAATATAAAGGACCTCGACGGACATACAGCCGCCGAGGTCGCACAGAGAAATGGGATGAAGACTAGCTTTCAGGCGCTGCGGAAGTACCATAGTAACAAAAGCAGGGCGATAGAATACATAGCATACCTCGAGAAGAAATTGATAGATTGAAAAATGTAGAAAAGAATGGTGCGTGGTATTTTTTGCCAAGCAATCTTCGTTTTACGTAGTCTCGTTCATTACAAATCCGACTCCTACAGCCGCGACGGCAAAAACGACAACCATTCCAAGCCCAAAAAAGTTATGCTTCTGGCTGTCGTCCTCTGCTGCCCCCGCCCCTCCGCCGCTACTGATCTTTGCAATTTCATGTCGTCTCTCCTCGATCTCCTCGTACTCCAGATTTATCTTCTTCTCTAGATTTATCTTCTTCGATACTTTCTCTCTGTTTCTATCGTTCCTGCTCCCAACTTCATCGTCACCGTCAGCATACCTTTTATTATTGCCAACCTCGATAGCACTACTCTTTCTTCGCCTAATACTCCTACTGTCAACGCTTCGTCCCTCCTCTCCCCTCTTTTCCCTGAGCAAATACCAATCACAACCAACTTCCGCCGCGACTGCCCAGTGGGGGGGAGACTGGAACATGCATACATCCTCTCCCCTGTCCTTAACGACGTCCAACAAAGCACCCCTGTCGTATTCACTCGCCAGTTCTAAGATCTTTCCCGGGGGAACAACCCTCATAAGATCGATGCTCTTGTCAATCACCTCTTGCCAATCTACGTCCCCGTCATCGTCACCGCCGCCTACCTTCTTCACATGCTTAACTAGGTTGCTGAGTGCGCTGTGGACGGAGGAAAACTCGCACTCCTCAAGGGAGAGAATCCGCTCCCTGCTATTTGGGTGGCAGATCAGAGCCACACTCATGTATATAGGAAATAGCTTGTGCCCGCACAAACACGCGTCAAAGACCCGTGAAGCCGTCTGCACATCGCGGATATCGTGGCTGAACCAAGTTATCACCTGCGCATTGTGAGTATCCGTGCACGTGTACGTGTGCGACGTGTGGGACGTGTGCGACGTGTGGGACGTGTGCGACGTGTGGGACGTGTGCGAGTTTGTTTGCATGTGCGTGTGTGAGAGTGTGAGTGAGGGGTAAAGTAAAGCAAAAAGTCACCTCGACGAATTATCAATGAACAACTCAACTCACCCAGCTCAGAGCAAAATACGGCTCAACTCCAGATTTTTTAATGAAATCATGCAGCTCAGTATCGAACTTTTCGACAAGGGGAAAAATACTGAGCTGTAAGGCCGCCGTTAGCGTCGAGAAATCGCTCCCCATCGCGTCCCTGAAGTTTTGCTGCGACAATTCTCCAAGCACATTTGTCGCCAAAGCCTGGTCACTCATCGTAGTTATGAATATACTAGCGACGTCGTGGTATCCCTGGTAGTAGTGAAGGGAAGAATCCATCTGAAGGACATCGCAAATCACGTCATGCAAGATTTTCTGCTTATTCTTGACCTTCTTTGCGCGTTTTCGCTTCTTTGTTTTGTTACTGCTGTTGCTCGAGACTAAAAAATCGCTCTCAAAATGCCATAACGAGCGCTCCACATCGCGATCTATTTGATCCCTCTGCTTTTCTGTCAACGATCGTCGACTAGGAACGCCCCCCCCGTCAGCCGAAAATTTGTTCAATCCTAGCAGCTTGGGCCATGCTGTTCGACGAATGCGCTCGCTCAAGAAGCCACCTGATGTCAAGCCAAATTCACGAAGCTGCCATAGGTCAATCGCGCCAGAAGGGCTTGATAATGTGGATAGGATCGCATGAGACTTGGTTTCATAATCAGCCTGCATTTTTTGTCTTCTCTGATGATGAAGTGTAAGAGAATAGCCCCTTTCCTCCGCTTAAAATGTTTTTTCTCAAGCTAAGAATTTAGAGGGGGACACTGGAGTGCAATAAAAATACGGTCGATGCGAAGATCATCACAAAATTATTAGGTTTCCGATTTCAAGTTTTATTTTTTATTTTTGGTGAATCTGGGGCCGCATTTAGGGTTTTAACGATATTAAAAAAATATCTGACCTCACCAAGGACGTATCAAGACTTTAGACTTTAGTCATTATGGGTAAAACTGGTGTGAACACGACTGATCCCTTTGCAAGGAGTGTCCATGGCACCAACCCGCAGAACCTCGTGGAACTGATCACCCGCAACAAAATATATGCATCGATGTACTGGAAGGAACAGTGTTTCGCGTTGGACGCCGCAAATTTGATCAATAAGGCAGCCAAGCTGAAATATGTGGGGGGTAGCTGGGGTGGTGCAATGAAGCCGACAGATTTCCTCTGTCTGATACTAAAAATGCTCCAGATCGCGCCGGAAGACGACATTGTGTTTGCGCTTATCAAGGCGGAGGAGCTCAAGTACGTGCGGTTGCTCGGTGCATTTTACTTGCGGTTGACTGGGCGACCAGGGGACATTTATACATTTTTAGAGCCTCTTCTGAATGACTACAGAAAAGTGAATCTGAGAAGAAGCGATGGAGGTTGGGAAGAGGGCGAGACAGTTGACTCAGTGGTGGAGAAATTACTCACCAGAGATTATTTTTTTGATATAGCATTACCAAGGTGAGACAGAGAAGCTCTCTTGCAGCGCTCTTTTTGTTGTTGCTCATTCTTCTACACTCTCTCACACTTCTGCACAGATTGCCGAAACGGGAGAATCTCGTCGAAGTTGGCTATTTAAGCGGGCCACGTGAATCGGTGCTGGAAGAGTTTGACACAATTGAAAAGATTCAGCAGAGGTTAAAAGAGCTTCGTGGCGAAGATGCTGTTGAAATAGTAGGTGACAGCAGTGGCAATGACAAGGTCGAGATGGAAGCGGGGGGAGATGGGGTAATTAATTCTTTATCTCTTAGTAAGAAGAGAAAAGTGGACGACGAAGGTGGGGACAGCGACAATGGCGAGGACGACGGGAACAAGAAAAAGAAAAGGAAGAAGGAGAAGAAGGAGAAGAAGAAGAAAAAGAGCAATTTGTTCAAAGAAGGTGTTGTCGCAGATGAAGAAAAAGTTGGATGTGACGACGCTGAAATCACTGGACCCAAAGAGGGGTCCGATGAATATTGGAATGAGCAACGGGCCAAACTAGGACTTAAGCCGCTGAAAAAATAGTTAGATGTGTTTGTAGGACAGGACAAACTCTCTATAAGTAACTCTTCTGACCTACTTATTTAATTGCTTGCCTAGCCTTCAACCTGTATAGTTTGTGTCACTACAACCATTTGATGTAGACACCCACAGTTTGTATTCCCCGCGTTGACTTCCACAATTTTTGTCAACCTCTAAAGCTATCCCATTTGTTAACTAGAGTTTCCACGTCCCCATTACGAACACATTCATTAATATCGCGCTTTACATCAATTCCCCCGATCCCTTGCGGCGGGAGAGGGCCATTTGCATTCGATATCAGTAAGCACGTTGGAATGCCGGGGTGGTGACGCGTAGATTTCATGAGCTCAGCGTCGCTTGAGTCGCCACCAGCCCAACATCCAAAAGAAGACTTCCAGCGGCGCCGGGAATCCCAATCGACAAATGTAAATTCCATTTTGTGCTGGCGTATATAATCCTAAGAAGAGAAGTTTCAGAAGAAAGTTAGCAAAGTGCGTGCAAATGAAGTGAAGGCACAGCACAGGCTGCAGGAGGTAGTGAAGAGGAAGGAGTCTTTTTGTTGTCCCATGATCAAACACCTGGGGAAAGAACAAGCCGCCATCCTTACTCACCTCCAGATCCCTCTCAGATGCATCACAGCTTACGACGATGACGTCCACAACTTTCTCGCGATTTATACCGTCTTCAGGCACTATCTTGCTGTTTTTAACATCGTCCCCATTCATGCCGGCCATGAACGCTCTCAAAACAGGGGTGAAGCTCTGGCACGGGGGGCACCATGAGGCAGTGAAATATAGGAGTGTATACCGAGAAGAAGACATAACCTTCTCCCCTTCTTCGCATTTTTTCTCTGCAATTTTAGGAAGGCTTCCTGACGACCCATTACTATCAGGAGGGGCAAAAGTAAAGCGGGTTAAAGTTTCTCCCGGATAAAAAAAAGGTCTCTGTACCAATGGAAGCCCCACCGGTGCGGCTGATAACGCTGTAGCGCTAGGAACACCTTTGCTGTTCCCGCTCATTGGGTAGTAATCCTCATAGAGCTTTGCACCAAGAAAGCCCAAGCCCATCAAGCCTGAGACACCCACAATAAGGTTATAGTTTGTGGGAATCGACTTTGATGAAGACGAGTTGTAGAATCGGCGGTGCATTGGGGGCACAGCTCGGCGGAGACACCGTAAAGCCATGCTTGGGGGCATTACAAGTTGTAAAATAAGCAGGAGGGAAAATAAGACGAAGGCAGTCAACCCTTCTGCGAGCGTGGAAAGGTGGGTGTGGTGAACGCCCTTCGTAGATTATTGTGATATTTTGGTATTCTCTTCAGATTTGTTATAGGTACGAGACGCAGTTTAACCGAGAAAACAGCCCATAAACAGTATAGGGCAGGTCAAGTTGCTTTGCCAACGGCAAGGGGGAAACATCATTTGCAGTTTGTCGAAATACAATCGGTTGCGCTTGAAAAAGCAGCCCCACTACATGCACGTACAGCCCACTGCATACGCGGATTAATATTATTACATTCAAAATGACATGAAAGAAAACTTCTCGGCAAGAACAACAACGCATCACACATCTGATTGAGCTCCTATGATCATTTTCATCATTGCGTCGTTCATAATTTTGCCTTTGGCACAGGCGCTGAATCTTCCAGTCGCTTTTAAACAACCTCCATCCCCGAAACGATTCGCGATGCTCCTCTCTGGTGGTGTTGACTCTTCAGTTGCCCTGGCCTTGTTGAAAAAGCAGCACCCGACGGCATCGATACACGCGTTCTACCTGCGAATACATCTGGAAGAAGCTGATTCTCAGCTATCATACGAGGGCCAGTGTCCTTGGGAGGATGACTGGGAAGTTTGCAGTCAAGTTTGCAATGATTTGTCAATCCCACTTCAGTCGATTCCACTTGAGGATGAGTACCGGCTGAGAGTAGTCGACTTTTGCATCGAGGAGAGTAGAAAAGGTCGCACCCCAAACCCCGACGTGATGTGTAACCGGCGGATAAAATTCGGGGCATTTGTCGACAAGGTGGATAAGATTGGAGATTTTGATCTTATTGCCAGTGGCCACTACGCACACGAGCAGGACGGGCGATTGTACCGTTCCGTAGATTCTGTCAAGGACCAATCGTACTTCTTGTCGACTTTGACGCCGTCACAGCTCTCTCGGGTGCACTTTCCTCTCGGCAGGTTCACGAAAAAAGAAGTGAGGGATATGGCAAAAGAGTTTGGTCTAGTGAATGCAAAACGGCAAGAAAGCCAAGGATTGTGTTTTTTGGGTAAAATTCGGTTCGATCAATTCATATCCGGGTATCTGGGGGAAAATCCCGGGTTAATAGTCGATGCGAGGGACCGCAGCAAAATTTTAGGGCAACACAAGGGGCTGTGGTTCCACACCATAGGCCAGCGGAAAGGGGTCGGGGAATTGCTGACGAATGAATTTTGTGCTTTCGGTCCCTGGTATGTCGTGTCAAAAGATGTGGAATCGAATGTTTTGCTCATAACGAATGACTACGACGAAGCTGAGGCAGAAAGGACAGAAGTTAACATCGACGAAATCGAACTTGTTGAAGGAGGTAACCTAGACCCAGAGAACGTGTTTGTGAAATTGAGGCATGGACCAGAGATGGCTAGGGGGAAATTGATCTTGGCAGGTGGAGAGGGAGAAAGAAAATGCGGTAGACTAGTGCTGGAAAAGAAGGATAAAGGCCTGGCACCTGGTCAATTCGTCGTCTTTTACGGTAGCGACAAGAAGTATGACGAAGGAGATGTAGGTTTAGGTAACAACGATAGCAGTGAGGTCATCTTGGAGGATATCATGGAGGATCTGGCAGTGCTAGGGCGTGGTGTTATGACTATGTAAGCGCGTGGCGTTAAAACAAGCGCGTGGCGTTAAAACAAGCGCGTGGCGTTAAAACAAGCGCGTGGCGTTAAAACAAGCGTGTGGCGTTTAAACAAGCGCGTGGCGTTAAAACAAGCGCGTGGCGTTAAAACAAGCGCGTGGCGTTTGAACAAATTCGCGTTGAAACCAGTTGAAAAACAAAAGTAGGAGCGCATGCATGATTTTAAGAAAGAAGATATTTTTGCTGGCCCTTCCTTCCCTTCAACCTTAAACTCCTAGTGCGTATTTATACTCCTTTACATCCACAAATACGTTGGGCCCCAAGCAGAACTCTCCGGCCTCGTCATCTACTTCATTTTTTTTCTCCAGAGTTTGGAGAATCAACTTGCAACTTTCTATATTTAGTCGGAGCATCGTCGCATCGATAAAATCCATATAGCCGTTGAACATTTTCTTCTCTCGGGTTGCTTTTTCGTCTTCCTGTGAACTGTCCTCAGCGCAAACGGTATCCTCCTCCTTCACATCGCGGAGAAACTCCGTCAACGTTGCATCTGTGCACCCTCGGAAGCCTCGGAAAACCGCGTAACGCTCCGCGCTGGCCGGCCGGCTGCTGACTGGCTTCACAACATCGAAATCAAGAAAACATTTGCTCATTCTGTAAAACATTTCCCTGGTGATTTCTCGGGAAGACCCGAAATATTTCAAGACAAAACTACCACCTTCGGCTAATAGAAGGGTGCAAGCAGACATCTGCGCTCCGACAATCTTGGTTGCAATTTTTTCCTGCTCTGCGTGGTCGCGCTGTTTGTCGAAACCACCGTCCGCCAGAACCAACTCGACTCTGGAGCCGACAGACTTCACCAGGCTTTCCACGTTTTGAGTGCTATAAATGTCTCCACTTCCATCTTGGCCACAGCAGACGGTAAAGCGAACGTCATTATTAGTCGTCAGCATGTGGTCCAACTTCCAACCTGTACCCTCTCCCTCGTCGTTGCTGCCGATAAGAGACATCCCCCAACCCCTTGCAGAGATTGATTTACTGGAGCAGCGGGAGAAGACATATTCTGAGAAGCCGCCTGGGGCGCCGCACAAGTCAACGAACTTGAACTCTTTCGAACCATCTCTCGAACCATCTCTCGAACCATCTCTCGAACCATCTCTCGAACCATC
>Ga0115557_1002631_pt1 | contig 11945 bp, 7 predicted proteins | sample COGITO_mtgs_1104_FD_87280 | JGI IMG/M metagenome (GOLD analysis project Ga0115557, IMG submission 87280) | Pelagic marine microbial communities from North Sea - COGITO_mtgs_110421 | ecosystem: Environmental > Aquatic > Marine > Epipelagic | place: Germany:Helgoland, sampling site Kabeltonne...
ACAACCAACAGCTATGAATTTTCTATTGCTACTTTCTTTGCTATTGATTTCGTCATCGTTATCCACTATTAGTGGTGATGACGCTCGCAGATTGAAGGGGAAAAAATCCTCCTCCTCCTCATCGCCCGCATTCATTTGAGGAGGGTTGGTTGATTTAACTACGACTGACAACCCTGATAACAAAGTGGTGGTTTCTTCTTCTGGGGCGGAAATAATTGTCGCTCCTAGTAACGAAACCAGCACTCCATTTTTGTTTTCTTTCACTCTAGTCCCCAGTTCGAGTGCAGATACGAATGATGTATCCTTAGTGTCGATGAGAGATGGCGAGGAACTTCAGCTTACTACATTGGAGAGTATTTCCAGTTCAGAGGGTCTTACTCTTGAAAATGGACAGGTTTTCCAGGCCTTGTATCCACAGGATGATGATATGCACTCACTTGAGTTTTATCTTTACGCGGTATGCGATTTGGAAAATGGTACTTGCAGTGAACCTAGTATTGAGGATTTTGTTTTGTGTGATTTGTATTGCTATTATGACAACGAAGCCGGTTGGTATTACTGTTCAGGTGGGGCAGCTCACGTGGGAATCAGAATGAGGATTCTATTTCATGGTGTAGGTAGATTGTAACATAAAAGTTGAAAGATAATCGAGGTACCAAAACGAAAAAACCATACCCGGGTAACTAAAAATATCTTCTGTCCATTGTTGTTGTTATTGCATTGTCAATGGTCGTCTCTCCCAAAATGAGCCAACAACCCGTCCCAAATGGGTCTACCCCAACCTGTGTTGAGATCAAACCCATCGGTGGCAGGGAATCCGTTGTCGCAACTAGTGCTACTGTCTCCACCAATGATATCTTCCCATGCTTCCCCCGGGTGTTGGTACGCGACTTGGTAAATTCGAGGGGCCAAAAACCCAAGTGGGGGGAGGCCGATATTTAGCCTATGGTCAATTATTAGGCTCCAGATCCCTGCCGTGATTGGGCACGATTGGCTTGTCCCGCTGACTCCGATGGCGCTGACATCTGGGTAAGCTCTCTTGGAAGCGTTGTATGACTCTGGCGGTGGCATCCCTTCTTTCTTCAAATACTCTTCTACCGCCTTCTTCTGGTGAGTCGGCTGGTCGAACTCGATTGAAAACCCGCTTCCACTTCCGCCTCCATAGCCTGCCCACGTTATTGGCTTGGAACTGTCTCCATCGTCCCACATCTCCCCCCCCACCGACACAATGTAAGGGGAGGCTGTGGGCATGACGGGGATCTGAAATTCACAGCTGATCTCATTCAGCGCATCCGCGATCGCCTCGTCGTCCCCCTCGGCTTTGAATGGGCCAAAACTAAAGTGGCTACCTCCGTCTCCGCTGCTGCCAAACACACTGATGCCTCTTGTGCCAAGAACTTGAAGTGCTGTATTTATCCTATCGGTTTGATCTTGCGAAAGGAACATGCAGACTTGCCGTTGAGTGGCGAGGTAATCCTGGCAGTCTTGAAGAGTGAAACCCATCGCTTGCGCCTCAGAGCAAAGAAGGTCGCAAGACGCCGCCGAAAGTGAACCCAGGCTCATCGACAAAACTTGTGGCACAGAGTCCCTTTGGGCCAAATCAGTCAAAAAGTCAAGTAAAGCGGCGCCAAAGCCGACAGTCTCTTCAGTACTCGCTGTCGTATTCGTGTTCGATACTATAGTTGAGACGTTGAGGCCGAAGGAACTTATCATGTTCACGTCTAGCTGGCCTTCACCAAAGTTGTCCCCTCCTGGTGTACCATGATTCTCAGTGTCAAAGTAAATCTTATCCATGTTGATCAAGGGGCATTCCTTTTCCTTGTGCAGCTCCAGCTTTGCGGCAGAATAACCGAAGGTTCCAGGGCCCCAGACCATTTGCGCGGTATCAGCATTCGTGGCTTGTAAATCGTGAGGGATGCCGTAGGCATCTTTGATGTTTGCTATGGTGTAGATAGTGTCCTCGTCCTTAACTCCATTGGAAGCATTCTCAGTGATTCTCGAGGCTGCGGGGTCTTCGGGTATCCCCTCGTCACGACGGTGCAAAAATGAAAGCGACTCAGGACGATTTTCTTTACTGGGGAAAAGAAGTTCATCCTCCTGGTCATCGAAGAAGCCAGTTACAGTGTCTCTGAGGGGACTAACTACCGTCCGGAGAGAGCCAAGAGTTTGAAACCATGACTCGACCTCAGATACGGCAGAAGTGCCAGGACTCAAAAGATCCGCTATCTCTGCTCTCGTCAAGAATTGTAGGTACCTGTCACTACCTGGGGTGGCAATTTCCCAGAACAATGTTTCCAGCGTATCGGGATTTTTATGCTTCAGATGGGCGATGAGTTCATAGCTAAAGGCAACTTTGGGCAGCAGCAGTAGTAGCGCAGCTGCTGTTTTGGACTTCCAAAACATGTTATTTCCTCTTCAAGACGGTTTATGCTAGATAGAAGAGGGTACGAAGAAGAAGTTGTGAATTAATTTGTCACCAAATAAATTGGGTCAAATTTTCGATTAAAATAGAATACGTTTTCTTTCTCCTGGACTTCGTCGAGTGTCCCCCATCGTTGCTCAAGAAGTCCGAAATATTACTTTTGAGGGATCAATCGAGTGTGTCTGTCGGTTTCTGCTCCCCCAACCCCAGCCTCCTCTTCCTACTAGCATAAACCATCTTGAAAAGGAAATACCCTGTACCGCACGCTGCCACGCTAGTATCGATATCATTCCCTTGACATTGGTGCGAGCACGTTAATAAACTTTATACTTTATCGTTCCTTGGTGTTGATTAAATGCCTGCTGGTGGCAGTCCGGGTAAGAGTTCAGCTCCTTTGACCCCAGTTGCATTTGGTAGGACCAACCCGGATCTGACATGCAGCAGGAGGGCCGTGACTAATTCTCCTATGAGTCTGGGTGAGGCGGATGAGGTTTGCCGATTTGAGGGAGGTAAGGTATTGAAGGGTGCCGGGGGTGAAGTTGGTGATGGGGGAGGGGGCGAGGAGTGGATCAAGGGATTGACGGGGAGGAGCGGTGGTATGGAGAGCCTAGGCGAGAGGTTAAGAAAGAGGGGAGAGGAGGAAAGGGCCCGCCGAGAGAAGCTCTGGGAGAGCAGAGGTGGGACCGAGGATGCCTCAGAGTTTGAGTGAGGATTGCATAATTTTGGCATGCTGCTGTTGAGAATTTGCTTGATATTCCTGTGCAAATGAAATGCGTGTAAAAGTATTGTTGCGTAAATGGCTGCTGCAATTTTTTTAGCTAAGTGTCGTAAAAACTAATAGTTTATTTCGCTTCCAAATGGGTTTTTCACGGTTTCTTTTTTGAGGGGTTTCTTGAGGGGTTGTCTCCCCTTTCCTTGGTCCCCTCTCCTGAAGGGTGACCAGTCAAATTACAGTCGTCAAATTACTCGACAATTTCCATCTGGGCAACCTGCCGTTCTCCTCCAAAACCCTGATCATCTTCGTCTTCGCCGTCATCGCCGTCGCTGTCGGTATAAATCCCTTGCTGTTCTCGAAAAAATCGTGAAGAAAGGGAGGATTCTTGGTTCTTGTTTCTTCGCCTCCCTTGCGTTCTCTTCGAAGAGAAGCCGCGCGATTTCGTCATCTTGTGTCTGGGATCGGAAGAGTGCAGGGCGCCAGTCGCCTCCATCGCCGACGCTCTCCAGACCATGGCCGCCCCCTCCTCAGCGAAATTATCCATGGCATCCAGCAGTTGACGCTCCGATTCCGCCTTGGCTTTCTGAGCCCCGTCGTCCTCCCGGAGTACGCCGTCGACGAGGTCGATCCTACCGGAGATAAGGCCCTTCTCCACGCAATCTTTTACGCTGGCGATCACCTCGGGGAGTTCCATGCCGAACTCGTCCCCAAGGCGCTGGAGGAGGACAGAAGAATAAGGAGAGTAATATTTCACGAGGGAGATGGTTTTAATTGCAGTGATAAGAGAGGCGGACATGATCGCGAGGTTGGTGTTGCTGCTTGGGTTTGGGTTGGTGGCATTTGTTGCTCCTCCTTGTGATGTTTGACTTGTGTGACTAGAAAGGAATGGATCCACCCTAATCCAGTCGCTGAGCTCTCCCGGTCCAGTTAGTAGCGTTATTGCGGGACCATAAGACCCGGAAGAGAAGAGTGAAAGAAGGTTGCGGAGGCATTGAGGGGCAGATGAGAGGAACTGCGCGTGCGTTTTATTGTGCGGCGTTGAGTTAAAGTTTGTTGCGTTGACTGAAAAGAAGAAAAAAGGGGCTGCGAAAAAAAACGCCAAAAAAACGCCAAAAAAACGCCAAAAAAAAACGCGACTCACCTGTGTTTTGCTCCTCTCCCTCGGGTCAGCTCCCTTGGTGGTAGCATTGGCTTGGTCGACTGATGAGGATCTGCCACCATTTACTGCAAGCCCTGCCAACGCTGTGTAAAGAGCGACGTCCTGATGACTTACGACCGACGTGGAGAAAGAATCGAAGTCGATGAGTGAGAAGGACGAAAACGCCGACGAGTAGTTGCCGCAAGCGAGGTAGGATAGACCCCTGGCGAGGTGAACGCGACCCTCCTCCTTGTCGTAGAGATTATTGGGGGAGTTTTGACCGGAGATTACGCCCATGGCGCGTGCTGCGCTGCTCTCGACTTGATTCCAGTCCCTCGCTCGGAGTGAAGTTTCCATGACAGCAATGTTCGTCTCGAGTACTTGGTTGCTCGAGCTGCAGTAATCACGAGAGCGGGCGTAGTATTTCGTGGCACTGGGGAGAGAGAGGCACTGGAGGTAAAAGTCGCCTAGGGAGAGGTAGGCGCGCCGGATTTGATCTTTCACCAAGTTGCTACAGGATCGGGTTGGGTTAGGGTAGGTTAGGGTTAGGGTTAGGTTGGTAAGTTCAGGGAGTAGGTTAGTTTTGGGGTGACCAGGGCAGGAAAATGGGTTGGTCACATAACACAACACAACACAACACAACACAAAAGCTCACCTCTTGCCCTTCTCAACTTCAAGCTCCAACTCTGCCTTTCTCTCCCTGAAATCTTTTCGCAACCGCTCTCTGTCGCCCTCGCTCTGGCTCTGGTAGAGTTGCTGCAGCGTTTCATTCCCCTTGTTCTTCTCAATTATGGACAGGCAGAATTCCTGTGCTCGGGAGTTCCTCGCCAGGGAGATGAAAGCCTCTGCCAAACGAGAGTCGCCCGGATAGTGTGTGAGCAAGGTAGATATGTATATCAGCTGGCTCGTGGGGGAAGTGATGCTGATAGAGGAGAGGAGGGAGGAAAGGAAGGAAGAGGGGGGGGTGGGGGGGGATGCCTCGTCCACATCCATGCTTCACAAGTGGGTAGCTTGAGTACGTGCGGGCTCCTTAAAGTCGATAGTGATCTGTAGCATGAACAGCAGATTCAACAAAAAGGCAAATGACGACTCCGAAAGAAATAATTAAAACGAACGTTCCCGCCCACAAAAAAAGTGGAAAACCACAGTCCACAGTCTCGAGAATAAATTGGCTGAGGTCAGATACGTTTGTGTCTCACTATTTACCGAAACTAGTGAGGAACGAGTTGACTCAGTGTGAGCCTGTTTCTTCAGCCCAGAGGACCGTTCGTTGGCCGTTTTACTGACGATGCCTTCTTTAGATCGTCGAGTGTTCCTCCAGAATGCGGTCTTCTTGGTGGCTCCCCACTTCTCCGGGCTACGTCACATCAACCTAGCTTTGGCAGTGCTACACCCGATTCTGAATGGCTTCAGCCTGACGACGCAGGTTTTTGTTTCCTCCCTGCTGGCTTATCGGGCTTTTCAGTTTTACTTCATGGGAGCTGCCTTTCAGAACCCGTACTTTTTGGCCCTCCAGACGATGTTTGGGTTCTTTCTCACCGCTTTCCTGTTCCCTCCTTTGGCTATCCCGCCCCCCAACGGTCCGTACAAGGTTGGGGTGATTGACACCTACGTCAAGATGAAGCGTGAACACCCGCGTCACGGAGGTAACCAATACCTTAAGGTGCGTGTCCTGTACCCTACTCAAGTCACAACCAAGAAGGAAATTTACCTTCCTCAGGGCACTAGAATATGCACTGAGTTCATGAGCTTTGGCGCCCCCCCTCCCCTGAAACCCATGGGGTTCTTGCTGCATTATTGGACGCTGATCCGGAGCCGCTTTAACCGCGATGCACCGCTGATCTCCTCGGATCGTATCGCGCAACTTCCCACTGTTGTTTACTCTCATGGTCTTGGTGCGACGACCAACCTCTACTCCGTTCAAGCTGGGAATCTCGCCTCCCATGGTTGGGTAGTCTTTCTTGTCGAACACATGGACCGCTCTTGTATGATCACCCATGATCACAACGGTAACGAGGTGCCGTACGATAAATCCGTGGTGAAGCTGAGGGATGGCGACAAGGACACCCCGGAGTACGTTCGTGCTCGCAGGGGGCAGTGCGACATCCGGTGCCATGAGGTCGCCGAGTTGACTCGCTATGTTGTTGACGTTGTTGCCACCGGTGGCGAGGGGATCGACCCGAAGCTTAAACCTTTTGCGGGCAGGCTCATGTGCCATGACGGAAAGGTTCACCTCATGGGGCACTCCATGGGCGGGGCGACTAGTTTGAATGCGTGTGGAAGGTTCCCTGATTTGTTTCGCAGCGTCGTCGTGCATGATCCCGCCGTAGATTGGGTTGCCGACGATGTTCGAAAGGATCTTCTGAAGTTAACATCCCACACAGGTCTCGGGGGGTTCCTGGACGATAAATCCATTAGTGGGGGGCTTGGTAAGGTGCCTCTGTCGTTCGTTTACTGCGACCATTGGAAGCAACTTGGATGGGGCTTTTCTGCGGTAATTGAGGAGCAGGTGAAGAAGAATAGAGTTGGGTTAAAGGGAAAGAGCGATATCAATTTTCTCTCTGAAGGGACGACTCACCATGAGTTCTCGGATAACTCTCTAATCGTCCCACTGTGGCTGGGCAAGTTGATCAAGAACAGCGGTCCTGACCCGGACAACAGCGCCCTTTTCATCACAGAGCTTGCCATGTCTTTCTTCGACAAAGCGGATGGCTTGGCTCGTGTATGATGGTGGCGAAAGCAAATAAAAACAAATTTATAAAACATACACGGATATATTACTGCTGCGATAGCGATGCAAAGACATTATTGTTATCGATTTTACCTCCCTCACCCTCACCTCTCCTCACATCTCCTCATCTCGGTCGGACTCGGTGCGGCGGGTCGAAAACTTGGATCGTACAATTTCCACCTCTTTCTCAGAAAACCTTAAATGAGAAAAAGAGTTTGATGAGAAGTTTAGGATTAAATGGCGTGATTGCGGGCGAAAAGAAGGATAGGAACACACCGACGACTCCGCAAACAAATTATAAAATAGCCAAATGTGCTTTATCAAACCCTACGCTCTCAATTTGCTCTCAATTTCGGTCTTGATGACACTTTAGATAGAAAGAAGTAGATCTAGGTATGCTTGCAATGACACCTGCTGTCAATACACTCTGAATACACACGGCGATCATTGTTCCTTCCTCTCGATTTCTCCTCTCCGCGGCCTCTTTACGAAACAATCGTATTTCAACACACTGCTGGTGTTTTGTCGCTTTTGCTTTCCTCCCCCTCAATTGACTTGACTACAAACTCGCCCAAGTGGGCATTATCTACGTGCGTCGAGGACTTTCTCTTTAGAAGCGTCATGACCGCGTTGAAATTTTTGTATTGCTCTCTACTCGATTTCTCAGTCTCCTTCTCCTTCCCCCCGACGCTGATGACAGATGACTTTCTTCTCTGTGGGCTAAGGAGCATCAAGAACTTGTCTGTCGCCTTCTTGACTGCTGTAGCCCTCCTGCTGGCCGCCTTTGTGCTCGCCCTTATAGTTGGGCTGGCGGGCCTCGTGACAGCGTAAACCGCATCTTTGTCTTCGTTCACGTTGACATATTCGCTCATTTCAATTGTCTCGATCTCCACTTCCTCCTCCTCTCCCTTTCCATCTTCTTCATCGCTGCTGCCTTTCTCGGCCCCTTCCTCACCAATTATGATCCCCAGTTTGGCTGCCTCTCGAATTTTTCGCTGCTTCTTGAAGTTCATTTGAACAGTCATGAGTTTCTTAACCTGTTCTTTTTCTTCCTCCAGCGAAGCTTCGAACTCCTTCTGGACCCTGCTCTTCCAGGTCTTTGGTTTCACGGCTTTCTTTCTCTTCTCCGCCTCTTTTCGCCTCTCCTCCTGCTCCATTTTTTCCCTCGTCCTCGCAAGCCTCGCCGAGTCGAGCTCTTTATATTTTGCGTAACAAGTCCCGCAGACATACACGCTCTGGTTCATGACGCTCGGTACGTAGCTCTTCGCGTCGGCAGTGTGTCCGAATACCTCCTTCCTGGCCTTCGTGAGGCTCTTCATCAAAACACACTTTGATAGAGAGTGGACGATGATGTTCTTGCCGGTCGCCGTCCTTCTCATCTCCTGCCCGCCGTCCAGGCAAAAGTCTCCACCACATTCTTTCTCTCCTGGTCGAAGCATGGAAACGGCGATTCCGTCCGCGGCGGATTCGCTCGCCTCGGCTTTGGTGGGCTTGTCGAGCAGCCATGAAGGGACCGGTCGCCTTATCACGATCACTTCGTTCTTCCGTTTGGAGACGCTTTGGATCGCGGAGAGATTGCTTATTGTTACAATGTACCACTCTAAGTCAGAACCTTGGACCCAGTCTAATATTGCGTAGTTCAGGATCCCGCCACGGCCAAAGTGTTTCTGGAGGTCCAGCATCGTCCCGTGAGTCTGCTCCAATATCGTCCCAAAGTCCTCCTCGCCGTCGCTTATTCTGGTGATATTACTCGTCTCGACAGTTTCCTTGCTACCTGGATCTAAATGTGATGTTATGTTCGCCAAAAAAGGGAACTTGCTTCTCACAATATAGCCGTAGCACTCTTTCGCCTTGGTATTTACGTCCTTTTTCCAGACCGTTCTAACAAATAGAGGTTTGTCAGAATTGGGAGCTTTGTCGAATTTCTGTATGCATGCATCGTGCAAGTTCGTGTTCTTCCACAATTGTTTGATGGCGATCTTCAACTCCTCCGCGGTGTACAGTAAGCGCATCTTGCTCTCCTTTATACTACCGCCATCAGCGAAGTGTCTGTGCAGCATTGTTCTCTTCTCCGCCTCCATCTCGTCCTTTTCGACGCACTCATTCCACTTCAACGTCGCGATGGGCGATTTGAATCCCAAACTAAAGTTGGCCCTTTTTTGGGTGAAGAGATCCTCGTCCTTGATTAAAAATCCAACCAGCGCATCGATGTCGTCCTCACCTACATTTTCCCTGATGAGCTTCCTCGCCCCATCTTTGCTGGCCTGTAAATACAGCAAAGACTTCTTCTCCTCCATATTCTGCGTCTGATTCCCCGCCGCCGCATTGTAGATGATCGTCGGTGCGATTGGAAACGAAGCATTTGACGGGAAGTCAATTAGGTGAGAATAGATCGGGGCGAGGGTAGTGTTGAGCTTCTTGTATTGGCGCTTCGCAGCCGGGGAGTCTTTTGGAGGAGATAGAGGGGGGTTAAGTGCAGTGCGGCGATTCTTCTTCGAGGGAGACGTGGCCGCCGTTGCAGTCTTCTTCGCCCCTGGAGGCGGCGGGGTAGGGGATTCCACCCCGGCGAGCGGCGGTTCAGCATTGTTAAATTTTACCTCAGGGGTGTTGGCGTTAGCGTTGGCGTTGGCGTTGGCGTTGGCGCTGGCGTTGGCGTTGGCGTTGGCGTTGGCGTTGGCGTTGGCGTTGGCAAACTTGAGGTTTTTCCTGCTCTCTTTTTCCAGCCGAATCTTCAAGGGACTCTTCAAAATCGGACTCGTCTTCAAATCGGCCCCACCCTCTATATCGACACGTAAGTTTTCTTTCTCTTCCTCTCCAACGAACCCTACCAATTCATCCGCGCTGATACCCCCGCTGCAGTCCTTGTCAAGGTGGCGGAAGAGTCGTCGAATGACCGAATCGGAGAGAACGTCCTGCGTTATTTTGAAAGAACGCCGAACGGCAGATGTCAATTCCAAGCAGTCTAATATACCATCGCCGCTCTTGTCGTACTGCTTGAAAATAGCGATCCAATCGACACCGAAGCCGCTTCCGTAAGCGGCAGAACGTAATTTTGCGCGTACAAGCTTTAAAATGGGGTCCTCAGATGATTTCTCTCTCTTAGAACGAACTCGACTGTCCTCCTTCTCACGCCTGGTCATTTCGTCGACAGTCTCTCCCCTCATGAACTTCTCCATGTCGCGCATCATCAGCGAAGTCTCGCTTCTGATCTTGGTAGTCGTGGGGCTGAGGATTGTATGGGTATTTTCTCCCTTTGACGACGCCAATTTCGTCTCTGCTCCGCTTTCGCCACCGTTGATGTCGTCTGTCACTTTCTCTTTGTTGCGCGACAACAACAAAGACCTCTCCCGAAGATCTGCTGCACCGGACATAAGCAGCAATTCTGCCTTAGTCGGAGAGCTGTACGTTTTCGTGATACTCCGCAGTAGATTTTTACCCCGCTGCTCGCCCGCGTCGTCTTCCTGCGCCTTTGTAATGCGCTCAATCATTTCATTCTTCTTCTTCTCTTGATCCAAATCCAATGCACTGCGACGGCGACCCCCATCAAATACCTTCCTACTTATGTTCAGCGTTGCATTCTTCTTCCCAACCTCTTTGAGAGTCTTGGACCGCTTTGTAATTAATTTTCCGCTTTCGGGATCATAAATCGATTCTGACTGAATGTGCTTCAGATCACGGTCTCTCTGCAACTTGTCTGCCCGATCCAAACGTAGGAGAAGGTCCTTGCTTCCCTCCGAATCAATCATCTGTACCATCCGCGAAGCTGCCTCGTAACGAGTGCGCCGAGGCATCGCACAATCAGCATCAGCCTCACCCAAAAGCTTACTCTCAATCATCCACTCCTCCTTCTCACGAAGCTTGACAATAGTTGACTTGCTCCCCTCGATATCTCGTCCGTCGACGCACGCGCCCTCCTTATCTTCGTTCACCACACCGTCACACATGCGCGCCTCGGAATTAATAGTCGGCTTCAGAAAACGGGAGTTGATCTTCTTCTCAACCCTGACACTAACTGCATCATAATTGGTGGTCTTATATTTATCCACATTATTCCGAGAACTTTGGAGTAGCTTGTTTCGGTTCCCTTCTCGCAGTTCCCGGAACTCCTCCAACGATAACATCGGTTTTTGATAAATTTCTCGTTTGCTTCGTTTCAAAGAGAAAAAGAAGGAGAGAGGGGGCCAAGGATGGAAGGTGAAGCACACAAGGAATTCGAGAAGGAAGGCGGTAATAAGGTAGGGGGGGAGGTTAGCGCCAAGTTTTTAGGATTTTAAAGTCGTGAAAAACTGCTGCTTCTTTTGAATGTCGACGAGTGTACGAGTGTAAATAAACCCGGAGACAGACAAGTAAGTCTTTGCATCATTTTCAAACAACTCCCTTTACATCAATAAATAGACAATTTATGATGCTTACGTCAGAATCGATTCCCTAAATCCAGCCTATCACGCGAGACAAATGAGGTCGCCATCTATGAATAGGAGCTCTACGCCAGCCGACATGGCAATAGAGCGGACAACATTGTAATTTAGACATGTTGTTAACTTGACTTACCTTAGTTGATGTTAGTAATAATGTAACAATAACCACACACCCCCCTGTTAGATAATAAATCCAGCCTATTTTCGCCATGAAAGCGAAACTATGCCAACCCCGCCAGGTGGAGTTGCCTGGAAAACTCCCGGCTTGTCAAGACGCCAATGACGAACCAAACATGGTCACCGTAGAAACACGCGCCATATTTGAGAAATTGGCAAAAAGGAAAGGGACAGGCCCCAACGGATGCAGAAACGAATTCCTTACCTCCCTCACACTACCCTGTGTTTCTGACGACCCGATAGCCCGAAAAGCAATTGGATACTGGGATTATTTCGCGATGCTCTTTGCTAACGACAAACTCCCCTATTGGTTTTACTCGCTAGAACTCACCGGTCGCCTCATC
>Ga0115557_1002632_pt1 | contig 11939 bp, 10 predicted proteins | sample COGITO_mtgs_1104_FD_87280 | JGI IMG/M metagenome (GOLD analysis project Ga0115557, IMG submission 87280) | Pelagic marine microbial communities from North Sea - COGITO_mtgs_110421 | ecosystem: Environmental > Aquatic > Marine > Epipelagic | place: Germany:Helgoland, sampling site Kabeltonne...
CCCCTCCCCCTCCCCCTGGCAGACCTTTTCCTGATTGGACAATTTCTTGAACTTGGCAACAAAAAATCCGTCCATGTTGTGGGTGTGAGGGTAAAACCTCCTGACAAGTTCCATGCTCGGGTGGAATCTCCTCTGCTGATAGCGCGTGAATCCCGGTTTTCCGTGGCTGAGATTCGTCTCGACAAGCTTGACATCCCTACGGTCCAGAGCATATTGCACAACGCACTCGTTTTCCTCAACGCTGACGCTGCAAGTACTGTAAACAATGTATCCTCCCGTCTTGCTCTTGCAATTGACACTATCGATACCGGCAAGTAGTAATTCCTTCTGTAGATGTGCCGTCTTTTGAATGTCCTTGACGGTCCTCTGAATTTTTATGCTCTGATCTCTGCTGATGACCCCTAACCCGCTGCAAGGAGCGTCCAACAAAACCCTGTCAAAGCCGCCCATAACTTTGGGGAACTTTCTCCCGTCATGGCAACAAGTGATGCAGTTCTTAACCCCCAAGCGATGCAAATTAGCAACGGTCGCCTTTTGTCGTTCTGGCTTCAAATCGTTTGCGACAACGAGTCCCGTGTTCTTCATGAGCTGGGCAAGGTAGCTGGTCTTCCCCCCCGGGGCGCTGCTCATGTCCAAGACCCTCTCCCCCGGAAGGGGGAGCAACGCGGTGACGGGGCACATACTGGCGGCGGACTGGAGCATGTAGTGCCCGGCAAGATATTCAGGGGTGGCACCGATAGGGATGCTGCTTTCATAAATCTTCAGACCGACCTTGCTCCACTTGGCCAAGGGGTCCAGATTCACTCCCCTCTTGATGAGCGCCTGCGCAAGATCCTTCCTCCTGGCTTTCAGGGTGTTTGTCCTGATGACAAGGGGACGGGGCTTGTCGCTCTCATCCAAGAAGGTTAAGCACTCGCTCGGGCTGAACATTTTCAGAAACAGTTCTACAAGTTCAGGCAGATAGCCAAAGTACTCGCTCATGTCAGCCGTCAGCTGGTCGACGTAATCGCTCCTAGGCCGGTTCGCTTCTCGCCGATTCTTGAAGTCCTGCATCACCTCGATAACATCCTCGATGCGCTCGCGCAATTCCGAAGGCGGCACGACACGATCTTCGTCATCAGCCAGCTGTGAGAGTGACGAGTGTCAAGTGACGAGTGTCAAGTGACGAGTGTTAGTTAGTTTTGCACTTTCAGGTTTTGCACTTTCAGGTTTTGCACTTTCAGTTCTGTACTTCACAATCACAATTAGCAGTCATTTTCAAACTTATACGCACCTCCTCGGCAGTCGGAAGGTGAAAGATCGCAGTGTTTTCCTTGATTTGCCTCTGCATTTCCTCCTCAGCCTCGCGTTCTTCCTGCCTAATCTTGGCATCCAGCTTTGCACTCTTTTTCTCAAATGACATGGTGGAGTCGTCAGAGTCTGAGGCATCGGAGTCGGAGTTAGACCCAGAATCGCCAGATCCCGAACCGTATCCCTCCCCGAAGTTGCCGTCATCGTCAGATTCCTCATCGTCAGACCCCAGCAAGGACTGCTTCTTCTTAGGTTTTAGCCAGTCGGCATTTTCGTCTGTGAAGCCGGCATCGTCCCCAACGGAGTCTGAATCATGCGACGAATCGCCACTACCACTACTAGACGAGCTGCTAGGAGATGGGGGAACAGGGGGAGCCTTGCGCTTCTTCGAAGTGCTCTCTCTCTTTAGAGAAGCTTTCTTTGCCATCTTTTGAGGACCTTCCGGGGCTGGTTTCTCACAGTCTTTTCGCTTTGTTCGACGGCTAAATCGGAGAATTTACGGCAATAGTATTCGTAGAATGACGGAAAATGAGGTTTAAAAAAGTACGAACTCAAAATACGACTGCAAATTAATACTTCTACGATTTCTCTGGTTTGCGAGGCCCGACTTGTCCGTTCATCCCACATGTTCATTTTTCGTTAGAATTTTTATGACCGGGCCCCTTTTGATGAATTGGCTAGCACTCATGATGATTTTTATCAGCATTAATCGGATATCCTCTTTATCGTCGGCCTCTTTATCGTCGGTGATGAGTTCATTCCCTGTGAGGTCCTTCTCAGTTTCCAGGACACCAATGACAATGATGCCGGAGGGCCCCGAAGTAAAGACGATCGCAACAAGACTATCTAGAGACGTTGTGGGAAAGCGTCTCACTGGGTTGACTTTCCATAGCGGCCGATATACTACACATGGTCCTCCGAAGAACACGGAGGAATTCACTGAGACACTTCCTGCCACTGTTTCGGAGTGGAGCCACAAGGGGAAGTTTCAGTATTTCAAGCTAGACAGTTCCAATCATCGGTCGTGCTGGATCACGCTCGGCATGAGCGGGCGGTTCTACTTTGCAGACCCAAAAAGTGTCGAGCCGCTGCACAAGCACGCACGGGTAATATTTCACCTTGAAAACGCCCAGAATGCCTCGCCGGCCGATTTGATATTCGTTGATTCTCGAAATTTTGGCACCGTACATTTTTGTTTGGAAGAAGAAGTGTTGAAGAAGAAGCTCAATGACCTTGGTCCCTCCATTCTCACCTCTGATCTCACGCCTGAACTGTTCCTCAATATCACAAACTACAAGAGAAATCCTGACATGAACATCTGCAAGTTTTTAATGAATCAAAAGAAGATTAGCGGAGTGGGAAATTACCTCCTCTCAGAGGCTATATACAAAGCACGGATAGACCCGTTTAAAACTCTCAAAGAAATAACAACCGAGCAGAAGCTTCTCCTTCTTGAAAAAATTAAAACAACGGCAGCCGACAGCTTTGAAGCCCAGGGCTATACGCGGAAAAACGGCGGTTCCTTCAGGTCAGTTTCTGGTAACAAGGGGGGGTTTGATCTTGAAGTTTACGCCAAGAAGATCTGCCCGTTAGGGTACGAAATAATCCGATGTGAGGGGCCTCATGGCCGTGCGCTTTGGTATGTTCCGCAAGTAATTCAACAGTAGTAACGTTAGAAAGTAGCTAGCTCGCACTTGCTTTGGGGATCGCCGCGGCGGCGCTTGCTTCTATAATCATTTTCTGCCCTAGTTTCTATTTATTTTAACTATTTTCAATCCCCTTTCACGCATCCCCACCACACAGAACTCGCCCTGCATATGGCCCGCCAAACAGCAAGGGACATTTGTGTAGAAGAATTCTGAGCTACTTTCTACATCGATATTGTTGTTTGCTACGTAATCGCCCTCAGAAACTAGAATACTTTTTTTTGACTGCACCATGTCATCCACATTCATAAGTTCAACCTCAAACTCTGCGTTAATTGCCGCGCAGATGCCCGAGCCTCCGCAAAAACTAGCACCGAGCGTGTTTCCCGCATTGAAACCTACAACTCTACTTCTCCCCAGATCGACATTGAGCAGGCCCCCTCCCAATGAGACGGTCAGAAAATCGCGCTTTGCGATCTTCTCGAACCCCATCACTCTGTAGTTTTTCAAACCTCCGTGCAAATCACTCAAACTCCACACCTGCAGGGGCGTGGGCTCCATAATCCCGCTCATTCCCTTGCTAACAATTTTTGTGACATCCCAAGTTATCAAGTTACCAAACCCTCCACCAAGCAGAAGTAGATTTCCGACCCAACTGGCAGCCGTGACAGGCTCCCGATGGTTACCAGGAAAACCAGCGACAGTCCATGCCAACTTGGGCAAAAGCGAATAGTCGAGGTTGCCGCAGCACTTCTCCACACTACTCATTCTCCACAGTCGAATCTTGCCGGATTTGCTACCGGCCACAACCTGTGTGGGCCAAGTCGATTTCACCCTCCTTCCATCACTTAGTTTCTTTCCCCTCGTCAATGCTGGCGGCAGGAATGTAATACAGGCATTCCCACCGTCTGACTTCTTTACTTCCAGATCGACATAAGAGTTTAAAAGCAAATCGTAAACTCGACAGTTGGTATAGTTTGAGAAGCTGACGGCAACTTCATTCTCGTTCCTTGGATTCCACTTGATCGCACTGACTGCCTTTCTGGTGTAAACAGCCACAACAGGGCGAACCTTTTCTGAGATACCCACCCTCGCTCGATGATCCATGTTTCGAGCCCTTTTGTCACAAGCACTCCATTCTTTAAAGTCCCATACTCGAATGACCCCCTTGTCATCCCCACCCGCCAGCAAAACATTCTCTCTGTCAAATTCTAGCGCCGTGGTTCTACCAAAGATTGACAAATCACCACTGTCTTCCTCTCCACGCCCGAGACGATCAAACTCGTCCTCAGGGAGGCAACAGAACTCAACCGTCTTTGAAAGGTGACCATAAAGAGCGCACTGGTTGGTTAAGTGGGTCTGGACAGATTTGCTGGCTCCGAGTGTTAATCGCTTCAACAGAACATCAGCAAGGTTGGGAGAGCATTCCCCTTCCTCGTCCTCCTTTTTCTTTTGGTCCCCCTCCTCCTCACTTTCCTCAATGTCATCAAAGACTTCCTCTTCTTCAGCCCCCTCCACTCCTCCTTCGTACTCAACCGCTGGTACCGTGAAATGAAGCGTATCATCGATAGTTGACCAGCTCTCTACCTCAAAGAATGAGGTGAGCATCTTCTGTTTCTTTCTCAGGGGCTCATTTTCCTTGTTCATAGCAGAAGGGAGTTTAGTTCAGGCACAAGTTATCGTGATAGAGCGGGTAGCCAAGGAGCAGTATAGGCGCGAAATTCGCGTTCAAGGGCTGAGAAATTGCGCCCTGCAACTGCTTAAGTCGTTGTGGGGAGGAGAAGACACGCAAGATAATTGTTTCGGGAACTGAATTTTTCAATGGTTATTTGTTATTTTCGAAAACTGGATTACCGGAAGCACTCAAACACATAAGTGGAGCGGAGGAAGAGAATTTGTATTTTAGGATATATGTCCAGAGAAAACGAATACAAATGTTTGAGCGGTTTACCAAATTAAGAAGAGAAGCAAGCAACAGCATTGGGATGGAAATACTTTAGGACCCTTTTGCATTCCTCCATTCTTACTGTTGTTGTTGTCCTTTAGGAGCGAAAATTCTACATTTCAAAATATCCCCTGCTCTGCTCCATCTGCATCTACGACAATGCCTTCCCCCATTCAAGTCAGACAAACGAGACTGTCATCTGTGCGAGCAGCTCTGATCGGGCAGCACGATCACTTTGCTGCATTGTTTGAACACCAACGTCGGCAAATTTTGGTTGCACAAGCAAAGATTGGTAAAGCACATTGCGCTTCTTCAGTCTCAATTGTAATATTTTCTTCACGCCTCAACGTCTTGATGGTGTTTTCTTTCATTGCTCTGACATATTATCTCTTCCCAAGTGCTTTGCTTGAAGAATACTCGAATTTAAACACAGTTTTGTTCGTGTCCAGCTTGCTTGGTCTTGTCCCCTTTGCAGAACGCCTGGGCTTTGTGACAGAGCAACTCGCTCTCCATACTAACGACACCTACGGCGGCCTGATAAACGCAACATTTGGGAATGCGAGCGAGTTGATATTATGCTGCTTCGCTCTGCGCGATAAGCTTTACAGAGTTGTACAGCTTTCTCTTTTGGGATCGATTCTGTCCAATTTGCTCTTTGTGCTCGGAGTCTCCTGTTTTGTGGGAGGCCTGCGACACTCCGTGCAAACATTTAAAAAGGTCAGCGGTGCCGTTTCTTCAGGTATGTTGATGCTGGCATCCATATCCTTGGTCCTTCCTGCCGCGATGAAATTTAGCGGTCAGGAGGATGATGATACGGACGAAATATATTATTCTCGTTTCACGGCAGGAATTATGTTGTTAATGTATGTGGCCTATCTTGTCTTTCAGGTGAGCGTGAAAGTAATTAAATACAACGTGACATGTCTTTTCAATTTGAGCTAACTTAATTGACCTTTTCTAGCTGCGAACGCACACACACGAGTTTGAGAATGATGAGCAAGACGATGCTGAGATTGACCTCGAGTTGGCCACTAAAAAAGATCGCAGCGACAGCTACGAGGAGAGCGATACTCTTTTGGATAGCATTTCTGAGGTAGCTTTAATGTCTTTTTGGGATTGTATTTGTTGGCTCTTTGTATTTACTGTTTTTATCAGGTGAGCAGTTGATTGTAATGCCTTGATCGCCGTCACACTGGTTTTCTCTGACTTTATCCCTCTCCATACGCAGTTTCTTGAGTGATATTATTGTGGGGACGCTTGAGGAGTTTGCGACAAAGCACAATATTTCTGCTGTCTTTGTGGCGGCTGTTGTGCTTCCTATTTTTGGAAATGCGGCAGAGCATGCGGCCTCTGTTGTCTTTGCCTACCGGAACAAGATGGACATTTGCCTTGGCATTGCAATTGGTTCGTCGATACAGATTGCTCTCTGCGTCATCCCTTTCTGCGTGCTAATAGGGTGGGCGACGAATCGCGAGCTAAGTCTATTCTTTGACGGCTTTGAGACTGCCTCCCTGTTAGTGTCGGTCATTACTGTCTGTTTCCTTCTCCAGGGCGGTACAAGCAATTGGTTGGTCGGGCTGCTACTTATGGGAGCCTACGCGATTGTATGCGAGGGTTTCTGGATACACAGGATAGAAGATATTTGAATTTTGAAGAGGAGTGAGTACTTTATCTTTAAGTAGAGCACATATGAGGTGGTGATATTATTACAAGTGCAAAACTACTTCTTCCTTTCCCTCCTCATTTTGTGTTAAAAACTGTCAAAAAATCAAAAATCGAGGGTCAGCCGACAAAGTTGTCGCCTTCTTGTCCTTTAGCCTCGGCGGCGTTCTCCACAGCTACCTCTTCATTTGCTGAAATCTTGTTGAATATGTACGCAATGACGGAGGAGAGGATAATGAGAAAGAAAGTGAACATGAGAGGGAAAGCCAAGACTTTGTTTTGGAGGTCGTCAGCGGCTTTATCTCCTCCCGGGTACGACAAAATAATTATAGCAATAGTCAGAGTGGTGTTTTGAATGCCAGTCTCAAGGGCAATTGTACGGCGCTGCTTGAGGGGTAGCTTGGCCATAGTCGAAAGACCGTAACCAAAAAACGCTGCGAAGGGGAGCATGATGATACTGCAGAAGTAAAGCTTCCATCCGCTGGTGAAGAGATCCTTGTTCTGTATACTTCCCGATATGATTGCGGCGAGAATGAAGAGAGAGCCAAGGATAGAGGCAAGTCTTTCTAGCTTTTGGGCGAAATCGGGGTAATACTTCAAGATTGCCATACCAATACAAACAGGAATGAGAACAACCAAGAGTCCTGCAAAGATGTTACCAAAAGGAATTTGCAATGAGTCAGATGTGAAGGCCGGGCCATAGATGAGCAAGAGCAGGGGCATCATGAAGAAGGCGGCCGAGTTGGAAATGACGGTCATGACAATTGACAGTGGCAAGTCGCCACGAGAAAAGAACGTGAACAGGTTCGAAGTTGACCCTCCTGGAGTGCACCCAACGAGCACCATGGAGAGACCTTGCTCGTCAGTCACACCAACGATTTTTGCCAGGGCGTATGCACAGAGTGGCATTAGCACGAATTGACAAATAAACCCGATCAGGGGGGCTTTGGGGTTCTTCTTTATCGCTAGGAGGTCAGAGACCCTTACAGTGCTCCCCAGCCCTAGCATGAGAGTAAACACCACGCCAACCATAAGAACCTGTAATACATCTACCATGATGGAAAATTTTTTAACTTGAATACGAGAATGGCGTCAATATTTTGAAGTTAGTATTTTAAGAACATTTTGTAATTTTGTAGGACATTGAACATATATCTACTATTACCAAACTTTGTGAAAAAATTGGGTATCCGCTATACTAAAGTTTTTGGCTATCTCTTATCCCTAATTAACTATTGATGACGACGGTCACCAGGGCTTACATGAAATACTTTTCAAGCCACCCCATGAGCTCATCGTTGGTGAACTGCAAGTGGTCGCCTTCGAAGCTTTCAAAGTTATGCTTGCCAGCCTCATCAGCGGTTCTCAATCCAAAGGTGTCTTCAGTGTACCACTTTGTCTCGTTCCAGGCCAACAAGGTGTTGAAAGGGTCAGCGGGATCCATAGCCCCCCACTGTTCACCCTCCCTTGGCCACACGACAGTGTCTTCAGTTCCAAGAACCCAAATGAACTTGTTAGTCTTGGCAAAGTTTTCGTTACGGGTGGGGTCGACATCATCTCCCTCGTTTTCCCACTGGGCAAGTTGAGAGTATTTCTTGTACCTATCGCCATCGGTTTTACTAGGATCGCGGAAGTAATTTGCTTGGAAGAGGTGCTTCTGAACGAAAGTGTTGTAAGCGAAATCTCCCAGAACCTCTGTGAGAAGCTGACAAATCCCACCAATGTGCTTGGCCTGGGGCGAGCATGAAGGGAATGCTCCTACGCCGGCGTTGATACCGTTGATCGACATGAATGTGTTGACGGGAGGGTCGTTGTACTTTTGGATGTAACCTCGAATGAGGTTGTTACCCTGGGACAAACCAAAGGCGTTGAAGCCGTTGGCCAAAGCAGGGTCAGCGCGAACAGCCTCGGCAAAAACATCAACCGAGGCATCCATATTCAACAAGAACCCATTAATGGTATCACTGATACGGGAATCTCCTGTGGGAATGCAAACAGAGTAAGCTCCTACCTTCTCACCAGCAGACTTGGTAATTGACTCCATCCCACGGTTGAAGCAGCTGTCTCCCATCCCGTGGGCAACGACGATAGGGAGGGAAGAACCATCCACAGCTTTCTTGTCCTCCTCAGCAAGGTGGAACTCATCCATGATGATGGAGAGTTCAGAGGAGGCCAGCTCATCAGCCAAAGTTGCTGGGTCAGATTCATTGGCGTCTAACATTTTGCACAGGGTTGGGACATCCTTTAGCTGATTCTCGTCGCATACGGATGCCGATACAACGCTAGCAGTGAGGAAAAGAAAGGAAAACTTCATATCGAACTTTGGAGTGTGAGATAAGGGTTTCTAACGCTCCCCGCTCCCCTCTCTTCGACGAATGAAAAATTTGGATCTCAAAGAAGTGAAAGAGGGCCTGAGAAAGTCGTTCTAAAAAAGGATGGCGAGCCCACCACGAGTGGTCTTCACTGGGCCGGCTTATGTGAAGAAGAAGAAGTACAAACGATCATCCTTTATGAACTCACTGTCGCCAGCCCTTACATGGAAGAAGAGAGTGGTCCAACTGCATGGTGATGGCAAGCTGTTAATGTTAGAGAAAGGGAAGGTCAAAGAAGTGATAAAGCTCTCTATAGGTTCGACCGTTAAGATAACGCATGATGAAAAAGGCTGCGATAAAGCACTTGTTTTGACTTTCTCTACAGTGTCTGACAAGGCTGGGGAGATAACCTTCTTCCCTGAATCGACTACGACGAATGTTGTGCAGCAGCCAGACAGCGGTATCGGTATCGGTATCGATGCAGACGTTGACGATAAAGAAGACGACGACGACGGGCGAAGTTTCTCTGTCCAGAGGAGGCTTAGTGTGGGAGCCCAAGGCATCTTGGAACAGTGGAAAAAATGGCTAAACACCATTATCAAGGAAGTATCACTGAATGACAACATATTGAACCAACAGAATGACTCGCAACACTCACTCCAGACAATTATGAACAAAAAACAATTAACGAGTGAAGAGGCAATGAGAATAAAGCAGATGATGATGCTAGAGAATCAGCAGATTATCGATTTTACGCCATCATTGTCATCTTCTATCAATACCAGACCGACGCTGGAAGAAATCCTGGCTGACTGCGAAAGAATGGAACGAGAAATCAGCCGAGAGATAATTAATGAACTATACGGCATTGATGTTAACGATAACATCAGCAGTAAAAATAATGAAACTGTCAATCCATCAACCACAAAAAAAATAAATCTAGAAAAGGCAAAGCACGACGAGGCACTCATCCACAAAATGCTCTCCCAAAAAACCCTCACTGAGACTGAAAGGAAGGAGGCCCGTGAGCTAATGATGCGAGCTAATGGAGTGACGCGACCTTTGCTGTCCAGCCCGACGATTCCGTTAAACATCGCAAGGAAGAATTTAACCGCCCATAGCACGGCTTACGAAGAAGCGGTGACTGTGGAGGCCCTAGAAGCGGATTTGGATAGGTTAATTCTATCTCCACAGAATGCATTTGTGAAGAGCAAAAAGAAAAAAGGCAAAATGAAGGAGGAAGAGAGGCGGCCAATGCAAAATGCCTACGAGGGCGAAAGTTTGGAGGAAATATGTAGGAAGAAATCAATAACGGAAGGGGAGGTGATGGCGACCAAAATCATGATGGAAACAATAGTGGGGGAGTCAACAGCAGAAAAGAGAGAAGAAAATCGAGAAGTGGCGAAAGCAGCCTTTCCTTTCACTGCGATTGAGAGCTGGCAAATATCCATGGATGAAAAGGACTCTAACATACAAATTCTAGAGAAACATGCGGATGGGTGGACAAAGATAAAGAAGCAGGACGGATCTGAAGGCTGTGTGCCAGCGGATTTTCTGAAAGAGTAGATGATTTTGCTTTGCTGGGAAACTACTCATATTATATCTTCTTTAATTATTCTTTTCGCAAATTCTCTGCCTCAATCTTTTGTTCAATTGGGAACTCACTCCCCTCGCCAAACACAGGCCCATAGTGCAGGGAGTAGCAGAACGATGCACTGGCTACCCCCACCAACGCTCCTGCAATTACGTCCGAGGGAAAGTGCCACTGGTCCCGAATACGTGTCATCGAAATGATGGCCGGCACAACCATCACAGAAATGCTCAGCAACGCATACGCCCGCTTCCGTAATAAAGGGGAGGTGACACTCATAGAATACTGATAACGGGCATTGTAACTAAACAGACCGATTTTACCGAGCAAGTAAAGGGAAAGGACCGTGTAGGTGCAGAAGGAGAGGCTACTGTGACCTGACGGGAATGACTTCCTCGACTGCAGTATAAGCGCCTCATCGGCGGAGCACTCAAACGTTTCCTTGCTGAAGGCGCACATATTAAAGAAATTGGGTCGAAGTCGGCCCACATACTTTTTGCATGCCGCTGTTACTCCCTCTCCAAGTCCAACGGCCAACACCAGAACACTAAATATGTTGAATGTATCGCTCTTTACTGTTGTGAAAAAAATGGAGAACACCAACAGAGAACATGATGGGATAACGATGCTGAAGAAGAGGAGCAAGCCGTCAGTGACAGCAACTTCCGAAGTAGTCAGATATGGTTTGTCGTGTTGAATGTCTAAGATCACATCACCACTATCTGTCACCACGTAAGGAGCGTTTACGTAGTTTAGTTTCACAAAGTTATCACCGACGAATATCAACAAAAGTGAGAAGACCACTTCACATGCCAGTACTGTAACTTGGTTGGCTGAATGGCATATTTCCCAGCGCTTTGAGCGGGGACCAAACGGATGAGACGCAGGAAATTTCCCTCCCTCAACAGAAAGAGACTCACTCAGCAGGTTGGAGCTCGGGTCAAGCTGATTAGAGGCAGGCATGCACTCGGGAGATGTCTTGGATGTAGTGTGTGTATGCGATAAGTATCGATTTACTACGATATTTCCCGAATAGGCGGATTCAATTCTCCTGTTTCGGAGGGGCTGTCTTGGATGCAGTGTGTGTATGCGATAAGTATCGATTTACTACGATGTTTCCCGAATAGGCGGATTCAATTCTCCTGTTTCGGAGGGGGCTGTCTTGGATGCAGTGTGTATGCGATAAGTATCGATTTACTACGATGTTTCCCGAATAGGCGGATTCAATTCTCCTGTTTCGGAGGAGGCGTGTATCTACGCCACGAAATTAAACAGAAACTAACTAATCCAATTTTGGTGGCGAGAAAAGCTGAGCTTGGGTGAAAAGTGCCGTCCATAAAGCTCAGCCTTAATTTTCCGCCAGCTTAGTAATATACTCCCTTGGCACATTTAATCGAAACTTGCGATGTTTGGCTCGCAGCAGCAGTCCGGCGGTTTTGGCGGTAGCTCCGCCTTTGGGGGCCAGAAAACTTCGGCTTTTGGAGGGCAGCAGG
>Ga0115557_1002636_pt1 | contig 11936 bp, 4 predicted proteins | sample COGITO_mtgs_1104_FD_87280 | JGI IMG/M metagenome (GOLD analysis project Ga0115557, IMG submission 87280) | Pelagic marine microbial communities from North Sea - COGITO_mtgs_110421 | ecosystem: Environmental > Aquatic > Marine > Epipelagic | place: Germany:Helgoland, sampling site Kabeltonne...
AATGGGAACGGGGACGGGTACGGGGGGGGGCCTTTGGGCGATAGGAAGGTTGAACGGAAGGGGAAGGGGAAGGGGAAGGGGAAGGGGAAGGGGAAGGGGAGGAGGAGGGGTACGAGTTTGGACGATTTGGAGGAGGAGTTGGTGGGGTCATCGTCCTCCTCCTCCTCCTCCTCCTCCTCCGATTCAGAAGGCGATATCGGTGTCATCGATTCGTCCGACGATACCTCGGACGATTCCTCCGACGATTCCTCCTCCTCCTCCGACGACAACGATTCGGAGGAAGACGTTTCCATCGACCAAGACGACGACGACGACGAGGACATTGCTCGAATCGAAACCGACGACGAGGAGATCTGCGAGGAGTATCTCGCCAGCGATCTGAGTGGTTTCATCGTCACGGGGAAGAAGAGCAAGAGCAAGAGCAAGAGCAAGAGCAAGAGCAAGAGTAAGAATACGAATAAGAACAAGGGAATAAACTCGGGGAAGGAAAGCTCCAAACAGTCCTCGTCGAAAGCGCCCTCGGGGGTAGGTAAGCGCGGTCGCGGTCGTCCCCGCGTGCTCCTTAAGGACAGAAAGCGGCCGAACAACCTCCTCCAAGCCGGCCCCAAGAAGATCTCCCCCGCGTGCAAGACGTACGTGGTCGGGCAGGTCAGGGGCTGGGCGACCCGGCTCGTGAGGGAGAGGCTGTGCGTGGAGGGGAGGGGGGGGGACGATAAGGTACTCGCCGCGAAGATGCAGGGGACGATCGACGGGATCATTAACATCTTCCGATCAAGGACGGTCAAGACGCTGTGCCCCCCGGGGTACTTGATCCTGCCGCTGAAGGGCTCGTACTTCAATCTGGGCGAGGAGAACGAGAAGGTCAAGTCGCTGGTGGAGAAGAGGAGGGGGGAGCTAAAGAAGTGGAGGGATAGGTGCGAGGGGCTGAAGGGGGGGGAGGCGGGGGATAGGAGGGATGGACTGAAGAGGAAATTTTATGATTTGAAGCGGAAAGAGGAGGAGGAGGGGGGCGGTGGCAGCGGTGGGGGGGGAGCGGAGAAGGAAAAGGAGGGAAGGAAGAAGATTCGACTACGTGAAGTCAACGACTTCACTATGTCGAGGTTCGTTATGCATGTTGCTAGTGGGGAGTGAGAGCGACATTTTTTACGATCGATCGATATCGAATCGATCGATATCGAATCGGATCGAATCGGATCGATCGATCGAATCGATAGAGGATTAACTAAGTACGAAAAGAAGGAAGCAAGGAAAAGAAAGAAGGAAGATTTATTTGACCATTTATCTGGCAACAACAAGTCCTCTTTTCAATTCATATTTTTTTTCTCTACATTCCGACCGAATACGTCAAACCTCCCCCCCTCCTTACCAAACAAGACCTCCACACAAGCTCGAGCAGCGAGGAGGCGCGTTATTCTCCGAGGACTTAGAGAACCACCTTCTGATGTTGAAGTCGGCGGTGTTGATGTTGATATTGTTGATGAGAGATCTTCATCAGAGGGAGTGATAACGAAATCCTCCGGCTTATCCTCCGTTGGAAAATCGTCCGAGAACTTCGCAATTCTCATCACTGCTGTATTTAATTCTCCTCCCCCCCCCACAGCAGCTGCAGGTGGTGTCGATTCGAAAACAGAACTGAGATCATTCTCCTTTCCGTAGTTGAGAACAATATTTTCGCCGAGTGTTTTCACTTCTTTAAACGATCCTCCTGTCGTGGGAAAGTCACGAAAGCATGGGAGATACGGTGTTATGTAAACGAAGTTTACCGCGAGTATGTTTTTATTGCCTGCCACCGTCCGCCTTCTCTTTTGTTCACGCTCGAGAGCAGACAACACGTTCTTAACACCATCAACCTCCACACGACCTTTATCAAAATCAACCACACCCCGAAACAACAATCCAGGACTGAACGTCGATATCGCCCGTGGCCGATTCCCTTTGAAGTCACTAGCGCAGAAGATACACGCGTCACAGCCTTCTACAACGGTCTCCACCTGCCTTGGATCAAGTATTTCGCATTCTACAATCCTACAATTCTGCAGGTTATAGCCTTTCATGCCGACGGGGTCGTATTCGAATGTGCTCGTCTTGTCGTCGCTCCATGCTGGGTTGATGGTGCCGATCCCGTCCTCTGCTCCGACCATGTACGACAGTCTTCCATATCCTCGAGTTGTCTCGTCACTTATATCATGCACGCTCGCGACAACGTCGACACTAGGATATTCACGCAACAATGTGCGAACAACAACCGCCCCAAACTCTCCATTAGCACCGAACACGACCACTCTACCTCGTCTTTTCTTCCCTTCCTCCTCTTCCAATTCAAGCTTCCTACGCTCCTCTTCACCCGATTCCCTCCTCTGATCGACTAAAACCTTCTCCAACTCCGAAGCCGACGAGCGTAGGGAAGAAGCTTCGCGCAAAAGGCGGTCGATTTCGAGTTGTTCTGGGGTTTTCGGATTTTTGTCTGACTGAGATGGTGATGAAGGGTCTGAAGGATTTAGTTTTAACGCACTTGGTAACAACGATTCACGGTAGAATTGACGAAATAAGGGAGGAGTTCGGGACGGCAGTGGGACTCTGTTGATGGGGGGAATAATGATGAAGCTGGTACCCGTGGTGAATATCTTGAGGAGCACCCAGTATTTTAACTCCATTTTGAATTGTGTCAAGTCAATGGAAAAAAAAACCGCAAGGTTGCAAAGATTGAAACCAAATTAAAAATATTATTCAAACCTGATTATTCCATGGACTGATCTCCCATTCAAGAAACGAGACGTGCCCCAAAAATTAGATGTCGATATTGTCCTTATTAACAAATATTTCACCCTAAATATTCAAAATGGACATCGGATTTGGAGCTCAGAACCAGATTATTGGCCAGATGGTCAATAAGGTAAATAGCCTGGAGAATTACGCTGGTCACAACTTCAAATTTTTCGCCAGTGTATTAAGTCAAAACTAACCACCCTAACCCTCGATATGTAGGTAATGCTCGACGGGGCTGAACAGCAAGAGGCCCAGATAGACGCAGACAATGCGAAGTACGACGAGTTGATGAAGGATGAAGATGCTCTTGAGGTGCTCCGCGCGAAGAGGATTGAAGCCATGAAACAGCAGCAGAAGCAGAGGAAGGAGTGGGAGTTCCAGGGGCATGGGAGGTATATGGAATTGAGTGACACGAAGGAGTTCTTCCATGCTGCCAAGAAGAGCCAGAAGATTGTCTGCCACTTTTATAGGAGTACCACTAGGTATTGTGATAACGTCCATGCTCATTTGGAGAAGCTTGCCCAGACCCACATGGAGACGCGGTTTGTAAAAATCAACGCGGAGCAGAGCGAGTACCTCGTAAACAAGCTCGGCGTCGTCGTGATGCCTACGATGGTGCTGATTAAGGACGGGAAGGTTATTCACGATATTGCTGGCTTTGATGAGTTGGGGGGGACGGATGAATTTAGCACTGAGTTGCTTGCGTGGGTTCTTTCGCAGCATGGGGTGCTTACCTTTGACGGTGATATGCCGGAGGAGTATTACAAGGGCAAGGGTGTGAATAGCGTGCATGTATCGATGATCAACGGTAAATACGCAGGAAGCGAGAACATACGGGAGGGGATCAATTCCTACAAGAATTACGACGACAACAGTGATGATGAGTACGATTAAATTAGTGACTGTGATAAGGCTATGTAAAACTGGCGCACGATAAAATAATAATTTTTTATCGAAGGAAACTTATTTTTTATATCTCATTACTCGAACCTGACGGCGACGACGACGACGACGGCAGCTGATCTATTACATATGGAACAATACTGCAGCACACTATGAATGCCAGGAATCCTCGCCCGACTTTTTCATCGAAGCTATAGTCCGGCTCTTTCCCCTTCACCTTCCTCAACTTCGTAACCTTGTGTTTTTTTTTATCCAAGTCGATCCTCCCCACTGCACCCAACGTCCACCAAGCGAGCACGCAGTCAACTGTATAGTGACCCCTTGAGCTGATCATCAAGAGGGTATAAACCACTAGCACGAAGATCCGAGGACCCTTTCCGAAATGATTTGGGAAGTATATGCTCGCAACGCTCAGAGCGACCCCGAATTCGTAAATGTGGTTGCTCATTAGCCTGTCAGTCAGTCCCTCATAGCCTGTATTGGTCATTGGTCGGGGGGTATGTGTGTGTGTGAGCGGTTTCATTGAGAGTTTTTCTGTGAGAATTTTATTACAAAAAGGAAGCGCACGCGCACGCGCACGCGCACTCAACAACAACAACAACAACAACAACAACAACAACAACATACACTCACCAAACAACGGAAAACCATTCTCATACCCTGGAAGTCTGCTATCAGGGAACTGAGTCACAGTGTGCAGTGTGAGCGAAAGCAGCTTCCCAACAGTAATGTCTTGCACCCCTTGAGTAGCAGTCTTCATATCCCTGGCGTAAACAATTGTCGAAATGCAAATCACGCAGACGCTCGCGGCAGCGAAGAAATCGCAGAAAAGCTGTAGGTCTTGACAGTCGGGAATGAGATGATATCCTAAATCATACATTGGCACCCGTTCAGCTGCAGGTCGTGCCATGTAAACCCTGTCGGAAACGTTCACTGTGAATACATACGTGAAATTGACGCAGATAAAGCCGAGAAGAGTCTTCGTGAAGCTATGAGTTTCTTTTGGGTCAGGGCGGTAGAGTAGCCACAATGTGCCCCAGATGACGGCATTTACAAAGGTAAAATACACACCAAATTCATCGAACATTGCAAGGAAGTTAACATCAGCGATACGGTCGTCGCCCGCCATTTAAAACAATTTAAATTCCCGAGGGTGCCCCTTTCAGTTCAAAATTTTTTGATTTCATTCTTCATCCCGACATCCCGATTCCCGATCCCCGATCCGATCCAGGAGGTGCACAAGCGGACTAGAAATAATAAGTCTCCTACAAATCATAATCTTGCGACGAATTTTATCGAGAGGGTCCCCCTAGACACGCCAAACGATGGGGCTCTTCTCCCCTTCTAAACCGAAATGCTACCCGAAGCGCCGGATGCCAACGGTGGAGGAGAGCACCATGTTCACCCAGCTTTGCATCAGGCTTGCCCAAGAAGGGGGAGTTACATTGAATCCCAAGTTCCTAAAGGTAAAGTCTGACATCTACAAGTGCAGCGAATTCCCTACGACGACTTGTATCATTTTAACACCCTAACCCAATCCCCCAATCCCGCAGGAGGTGTCGAGAAAATCCAAGGACAAACTTGACTTCAGGAAGGCTACACTAAATGACGAGCACGTTCAGATTCTGTCCCTCTCTCTCCTCTCACTCCCAATTTACGGAAAGATTCACCTTCCCCATTCCCTCCCCGTCAATTCTCTTAACCACATGCTCACCGTGCTGAAATCTCAGCTTGCCAGGATTAAGAAGGAGGGTGGTGTGGATGGCATGGCAGAGCTTCGCGAGCTTACCACGGGACAACCGGAAACAAATGAAATCCAAGCGGAAATAACCAGCTATAGCCAGATCCTTCTCTATCTCCGTATGCGGTGCGACATGAGGAAATGCTTTCAACTTGCCGACACGGCAAAGTCGAGGAACCTCAACGGGGAGCAGCTAAGGCGAGCGGTGCTTGAATACTCCGGGGACAATTTACAGCCTTCCGACATTCACTTGATTTTGTCTCAGTTCGGAGACCCCCAAACGGGGCTTATTGCCCAGCTCGGATTCGAGAGCGCGCTTGTCCACAAGCTCAATGGACAGGTTGATAAAAGTACGGGGGGAAACATTATGCCTAGACTCAAGGCCAGCCAGGAGTTGCTTTTGCAACCTCAGAAAAAGAAGAAAGCAGGAGAACAACAGCAGGCGAATGCGGTAAATAAGAGCCGGGAACAGCAGCAGGTGCCGACGCAAGCGGAAGCGCAAGACCACAAGCATAGGCATGAGCAAGAGCAGCAGATGCAAATACAGATGCAGGAGCAGCAGAGGCAAATACAAGAGCAGCGTAGGAAAGAACAGCAGAGGCAAGAACAGCAGCAGGAGAGTATACAGAGGCAGCACCAGCAGCAGCAACGGGAGCTCGAGGAACAGAGGTTGAAGCAGCAATATATTGAGGAGGAACAGGAGAAGCAGAGGCAGGTCATCCTCCGCCAGCAGCAGGAGCTAGAGGAGCAGAAAAAACACCAAAATCAGCAGCAAGTGCGCAAAAAACAGCAGAACCAGCAGAAGGAGAGCGAAGAAGTCGGGTTCGACAATTTCGATAGCGCAGGCTCCAGCGACGCGGGAGACAGCCTTAGTGATGCATCCGTCGAGGCCAGAAATAAAAATGGGAATGCCAATGCCAGAGCGAATGCCGCCAGGAGGAAAGAAAGAATTAGGCAGCAGCAGGCACACAAGAAGCAGCTCCTCGAAAACCAGAAGAAAATAGCCGAGCTCGAGGCCCAACTAGAGGCGCACAAGAAGAGCGCGCGAAAGACGGCCGCAGGGAAGAAGGACGAAGAGGAAGCCAACGTTGGCACAGCAGTAGAGGACAGTGGTTCTGTGTCATCTGCGTCGGCGAAGGACGAGTGGGGCTTCAGCGCCGACGACGACTGGGGAAAAAACGTCTCAAAGGCTCCCCCGATAGTCGACGCAGGCCAGGCGCCGGCACTTCAGATCGGCGATCTCACGTCTTCCCCCCACTCGGAATCTGCCACAACCATCCCTACTTCTGCCCCAGCCCAAAGCCAATCCCCACAACTAGATTTGCCCCTCGCTCCGGCTCCAGCCCGAGCCTTGACTCCGAATCTCCCCGCCACAAACTTGGCCAACAATGCCACCTCCGCCCCAGATTCCCCAACCCCGCCCACACCTCCTGCCATCTCAAAAACTCACTCCAAGTCCCCCCGCGCCCACTCCCCCCGCGCCAACTCTCCATACCACAATCACAACAATAACAATAACCCCAGCCACAGCGTCGCGCGCAAGGCGCACTCAACCGTTGTCACTGCTGCACCTAATGACCTCTCAGCCCGCCCCCCCTTCAACAACTCCATACGCAACAGCGGGACGAACTACAAGTTTACACACTCGCTGGGGAATCTTGGCACCCTCAGGAAGGAAATGGAAAAAGAGAGCGTGATAAGCGAGGGGGACGACGTCAACGGCAATGTCAATGTCAATGGCAATGGCAATCTCAATGGCAATCTCAATGTCAATGGCAATGGCAATCTCAATGGCAATCTCAATGGCAATCTCAATGGCAATGGCAATGTTAACGGCAACGTTAACGTCAATCACGGCGACTACGGCAACGACAGGCACAATGGAATTTACGGCAGCGGCGTGAAAAGGAGCATCAACGCCCGCAGCGTCCCCACCAGTGCCTGGCACGTGGAGGCCTCCTCGGCTGACGACGGACACGTCTCGACACCGACCCACGTAATGAGCGAGATGGTCTCCCGGCGCTCGGCTGCCTCCGCGGGTTTCTTCTCCCCCTCGCCCTTGTCCCCCTCCCACCAACAACACCAACCAACCCAGTCCCAGTCGCACCAATCACACCAATCACACCAATCACACCAATCACACCCATCCCCTGAGACGAGCACCCGCGACGACTATCCGGCGTTTTACGGAGGGGACCCACACCAGCCGGCACCTCTCACCCCTCCTCACGCGAGCCAGCACAGAGGTCAACCTCAGCACAGAGGTCAACCTCAGCACAGAGGTCAACCTCAGCACAGAGGTCAACCTCAGCATCAGCATCACTACGACGCCGATCATCACCACCTCTCCCTCGCCACTCTGGGCCTGACGTCCATAATCTACCCCACCTCCCTCTCCATCGCTTCTCTCTCCACCCTTGTGTCCCTGGACATCAGCTACAACCAGCTGACCACCCTGGCGGGTACGGCTCTCTCCTCCCTCCCTAACCTGCTTCACCTCAACGCGTCTCACAACCTCCTCCGTACCGTATCAGCCTCCTCAGCCTCCCACGCCTCCTCTTTAACTCCCTTCCCCCCCAACCTTCTCACCCTGGACCTCTCCCACAACTCCCTAAAGCGTCCCCTCCTCGGCCTGACCCCCTCCCACCCCCTAACCCACCTCTCCCTCTCCCACAACAAACTAACGACCGTCGCGGGCCTCGAGTTCCTCACCTCCCTCCACACCCTCGACCTCTCCCACAACCGCGTCTCGACCCCCCTCCACATCCGCTCCCTATCCTGCAACCTCTCCCTCCGCTCCCTCCGCCTCGTGGGGAACCCCGTCGCGGGGAGGAGGGGCTACAGGCCGACCGTCACGTGCCTGCTGCCCCACGTCAGGAGGATCGACGACAAGGCGATTTACGGCGCGAAGGGGGTGGGGAAGACGGACGACGAGATCGCGAGGAGGGTGGGGGAAAAGGACAGGAGACAAGGACAAGGGCAGAAGACGAAGACTGCCGGAGCTGGAGGGAATGCCAATGCGAGGGCGAGTGCAAATGCGAGGGCGAGGGGGTCCCAGAGAGGATTGGGCGGGGGCAGGAAGCACCAGAGTCCGCATCAATCGAGGACCGATCACAAGCTACCAAACTCCAACCGCGCCGATTACCCCAACGATTACCCCAACGATTACCCCAATGCAACCGACGAAAACGCCGCCTCCAACACCGGCAACGCCAGCGCCAACAACCGACGAACGTTCGATGACCAGCCTTTCGTCGATAGCCGGCCCTTCGGCGACCCTTCCCGCCGGTCGTACTCGCCAGAAAAAGAGAGGCAGGAGCAGGAGCAGGAGCAGCAGCAGCAGCAGCAGCAGCAGCAGCAAGAGCAGCAGCAGCAGCAGCAGCAGCAGCACCGTCCGGTCTCTGTCTCGGTCGCCTCGCCTCCCCATTACGCTTCCGATTCCGCCCCATCCGTCTCCTCCTCCCAGCTCGCACCCTCAACCGTCCACGTCCACTCCCTCTCCAAGACCCAGGCCCAGAAAGACCTGGAGCGGTCCACCGCCTGGCGCCAAATCCTCCACCGCCGGACCCTCACCCCCTCCTACGTCGTCGACGAGACGCGATCGTCGCTTAGCAAGAGGGCCCTGACGCACTCGGAGGTAGACGATCTCATCGCCCGGCTGGAGAGGGGTGCGAGGAAGGTGGAAAAGAGGAGGGAGGAGAGGTGGAGGGGGCGCACGGCATTCGGCAGGAGTATCGACGATGAAGTCACGTATCAGTGGACGAGGGTACTCGAGGGGAAAGCTCCCGTATCGTCGATCGGTTTTGGGGGTGATAACGCCAACGCTGCCCGCATTGGAACCGGGGGAACCACCACACTACAAGACCTCAAATCTCTTCTCTCCAAGAAGGGAGTAAGCAAGGACGGTGTAAGCAAGAACGGGGCAAGCAAGAACGGGGCAAGCAAGAACGGGGTAAGCAAGAACATCGGAGTCAAAAGCTCGACCTCGGCCTTGTCCTCCACTTCCCCCCGCGGGGTCGGTGGCGGTGCGCACGGTGGTTCCGCCGGTCGCCCTCGGTCCCGCGGTCCCGCTTACCGCCACTCCCGATCCTCCTCGTCCTCCTCCGCCTCCTCCGCCTCCTCCGCCGGGGGGTCGTCCTCCGCGGCCGCCGGATCAGACATCCAGCTCCTGCACTCTCAGCTCAAGCTCCTCGAGTCCCTGCACGCCTCGTCGATAACGACGACGGCGGAGGTGCTTTCGCACTCCGCGGCAAACCGCCGCAGTGGCGGCGGTTTCGCCGCTTCGACAGAGGGGTTCATTCCCGGGTCATCCTCCTCATTCTCCTCCCTTCCCAAGACTACGGACGCCAGCGCCGTTAATTATTTGGAGTCTCTCCGGCTGAATCTGGAGACGGCGGCGACGGCCCTTAACGTTCTCATCGGGATGTACAGGGCGGGGAGTTGGCGGGACGTCGGGAGGGACTACAAGGACTGTCTAAGGAGGCTCGGGTTGCTGGATGAAGTTGGCGGTGAGGACGCGGAGAGTGCCGGTCATGAGGACCCTGATCCGGATCCGGATCCGGACCGGCGACAGGAGGCAATGAAGCTCAGGGAGAAGGATCGAAAGGCGAGGGAAGGCGTGAGGGAGTTGGTGAGTCTCTTGGACCAAGGCTTATCGGACGGGGCTGTTAACAAGTCCAACCCCAACTCCAGGCGGAATGGCACGAATAGTAAAACCGAACTGGTTGTAAGGAGACTTTTACAGGAGGACTTCGTCCCGCCGGAGGGTTTTGGGGAAGAGATGCCACCTTCCGCACAAGCCATTGCCGACGAATCCACTGCCGACGAATCTATTGCGAACAATGAATCGACTGCCGACGAACCAATTGCCCAAGAACAAGTTACCCGCGAACCCATTGCCGATGAGCCTACTCCCACACTAAAATCACCAGCAGTCACTAGTGCTCATAGAGCTGGCGAAAGCGGCGAAAGAGTAGGCGAGAAGAAGGAAGGGTCTCAAGAACAGAAAGAAGGCACGCCGTTGCAGCGAGAGAAAGGCAACACAGGCCATAAGGAGGAAACCGCCACAACGGATAGCATTGTTGCCTCCAAGGAGGAAGTCCGTGCGGAAAGTGAGTCACGTGTAGGGGAAGGAGTAAAGAAGGCGGAGGAAAGGATCGAGGAGAATCTAAAAGGAAAGACGACAGCAGAGAAGGCGCAGGTGGTCGTATCGACGCCAGAATCAAGTTTGTCATCTCGTGTTGAGGTAGCACTCGACAGCTCTACTGATGACAACGACAACAGCAACAGCAACACCAACAGCAACAATAACGAGTATGACAAAAGAACGAATCTCAATGACACGGCGGCGGGTATTTCCGACCTTTCCACTGTTCGAATGCCCCCCTCACCCGACGCGGACGACATTGCATCTGCTGAGCTGACAGAAAAGAAGCACAAGGACGGGGGAGAGGAGGAAGGGAACAAGGGATCTTCAGCCGCTGAAGAAGGAGCAAACAATGTCCAACATGGTAATGTCGGTGGAAGTGATAATGTAAGCGGCAGCAAAGAGGACGAATACAACGACGAGAGCGACGAGGACGACGAGGACGACAACGAGGAAGAAGAAATCATTGTGGAAATTGAGGGTGGCAAATTGGAAAACCCCAGCAAGGCTGATTCAGCAAGTCAAGAAAAAGGCGGTCATCTTGATGATAGAAATACCAACGAAGGCAAGGGCGACGGAAACGATGTTTCCGCTGCCCGCTCACCAGCAACCAACTATGACACCGACTCCAGCGAAGATAGTGGAATCAAAGAGCTTAGGAAGGAGATGCAGGCGCAGAGGGAGGAGATGGAGAAGAGGGAGGAGGAGAAAGTGAAGGAAGTTGAGGAGGAGAAGGAGAGAGAAATCGTCAGGGCAGACGAGGATAAAAAAAGCTTAAGTGCCGACGAAGACAATCGTCACGACCCAGGGCCTAGCGAGTCAAATCCTAAGCCCTCGTCGTCTGGGGAGCCAGAGTCAACTTCTGCCACTCTCACCCTCGAACAGAGGAAGGAAAAGCAGAAAAAAATTCGGTGGATCCAGAGGTGGCACCCCGAGCACCAGCACTACTGGTACTATGACAAGCATACGGAGGAGTCCAGTTGGGACAAGCCGGATGAAGGAGAGTACATACCCCACGACGAGTACATCAGCAGTTCTGACGAAAGCGACAGTGATAGCGATGACGACTCAAGCGATGTCAGCACCGACAGTGACAGTGATTAGATTGCGAAACAAGTGACGCTGCTTAGAATACACAGTGATACATATAGGATACCTACATGATGCAACAATTAAGTTAAATTAAAAAAGAAAACCCATATAGTTTGCTACAGAAACAACGATCTACTTTCTTGGCCCCATTCTCTGAGGTTTCTTCTGTTGTTTTTACAACCGAATTAAGCCTTTAATCAACAATCGCTACCTGTATGGGCTTGAGCTGTGCAAACCGGAGAAAGTCCTGATTCATGCCGATCCGGGGAAGTCCGCAGACCCTGCGGA
>Ga0115557_1002639_pt1 | contig 11929 bp, 11 predicted proteins | sample COGITO_mtgs_1104_FD_87280 | JGI IMG/M metagenome (GOLD analysis project Ga0115557, IMG submission 87280) | Pelagic marine microbial communities from North Sea - COGITO_mtgs_110421 | ecosystem: Environmental > Aquatic > Marine > Epipelagic | place: Germany:Helgoland, sampling site Kabeltonne...
AACGTGGGAAAACTGTAGGGGGATGGGCTGGGACACCATTGGATGGCACTTTGTACATACCTTCTATTAATTCTGAGGTATCTGTTCTTGAAGCAATAATTTCAAGAACAAATTCCCTAGTCAAAATGATTGATTTTAAGTCTAAATTTAATACTACTGGTAATTGTTTAACACAAGTAGATTCTGCAACAAATATTTCAATCTCAAATGATTCGATTGATTACATTTTTACAGATCCACCATTTGGTGCAAATAGAGTGTACTCTGACCTTAACTTTATCAATGAAAGCTGGATTAAAGTATTGACCAATAATAGTCTTGAAGCAATAGAAAGTAGGGCGCAAAATAAGAGCTTGTTAACTTATCAAAACTTAATGAGCAAAAGTTTTACTGAGTATTATAGGATTTTGAAACCAAGCAAATGGATGACTGTAGAGTTTTCAAATACAAGTGCTGCAGTTTGGAACGGAATTCAAACCGCGTTAACCAATTCAGGTTTCATTATAGCAAATATTTCTGCGTTGAATAAAAAACAAGGAAGCTTTAATGCGGTAAACAATGCCACTTCAGTCAAACAAGATTTAATTATTTCTTGCTATAAACCTTCATCAGCATTTGATGAGAAATTTAAACAGCATCATAATACAGATGTAGCAATTTGGGATTTTGCAGAAGAGCATTTACATCATTTACCTATACATTTGGTTGTAGGTAATTCAACGACTGCAATCATAGAAAGAAGCCCAAAGGTTTTATTTGACAGATTAATAGCTTTTTATGTACAAAAAGGATTGTCAGTGCCTATTGACGCAAGTAAATTCCAGCAAGGTTTACGAGAACGTTTTATTGAAAGAGATGGGATGTTCTTTACAAATGAACAAGTGCAAGAGTACGATAAGAAGAAAGCTGATAATCCGGAGTTTATTCAACTTTCAATTTTGGTTTCATCTGAGCAAGATGGTGTATTGTGGTTAAAAAACTTGCTTTCTAAAAAAGTTATGACGTATCAAGATGTTCAACCTCTTTGGATGCAAGCACTAGCAGGTGTTCGAAAAGGTGATGTTCTTCCAGAATTAGTAACAATTTTGGAAGAAAATTTTTTAAAAGATAGCTCAGGAAAATGGTACGCACCTGATCCAGAAAACGAGGCTGATCTAGAAGAGCTGCGTACCAAACGTTTATTAAGGCTATTTGATGGCTACAAAGAAGAAACCTTAAAGCCTAAAACAAAGAAAATAAAAGAAGTAAGGGTTGAAGCCTTACGTGCAGGTTTCAAACAATGTTACCAGGATAAAGATTTTAAAACCATTGTAACAATTGGAGATAAAATACCTAACAACCTATTAATGGAAGATGAAGTGTTGTTACAGTTTTATGATATAGCAAGTTCAAAGGTGTAATATGTTATACAAAGGAAAAGCCATAGAAGTCGTAGGAGAAAAAGATGTTTTCGGACAAAAAATAGCTTGTATTCGTATTTTGGAGGATGATACTTTTCTTCAAGTAACTTTTGACGAATTAGAATCTGAAGAAACCATCTATTCTTTGTCTTATTTACGTTTTATTGCTATTGCCGCTAAGATTAAGGACGAAGTTGCCAAAAAGAATATCTTAGCGCCCTATGAGAGCAGTTTAATACCCCTTCCCCACCAGATTCTGGTCTTGGAAAAGGTAATGCAATCTATGCAAAATCGTTTCCTATTAGCTGATGAAGTTGGAATGGGTAAAACCATAGAAACAGGTCTAATTTTAAAAGAGTTAAAACTAAGAGGGGATATAAAACGCATATTGGTGATTGTGCCAAAATCATCTATGCTTCAATGGCAGAGTGAATTGAAAGAGCATTTCAATGAAATCTTCCATTTATATGATTCGGAAATGATCACTTCAATGGCTCGTACATTTTCGAATATTAATGCAGATGAAGAGTTTAATTTTTGGACACAGCACAATCAAATTATTGTATCCACAGATGCATTAAAACCATTAGAGAAAAGACAAGGATGGTCACAGGAGAGAGTGAATGAATATAACAAGTACAGAATGGAAGCAGTTTTAGATGCTGATTTTGATCTTGTAATTATTGATGAGGCGCATAAAATGGGTGGAGCTTCCTCCACTGTTTCAAGGTATATCCTTGCTCAAGAGTTATGTAATACTGTGGCCAATGTTTTATTGCTTACAGCTACTCCACATAGAGGAAAAGCAGATCATTTCAGACGTATTTTACAGTTGCTTGACCCTGATGCCTTTGCTGGTGAAGGATTACCTGGCATTGAGGAACTGGAGCCTTATGTAATACGCACAGAAAAAAGACTGGCAGTCGATTATGACGGAAACAAACTGTTTAATGAAAGGATTACCAATCGCTTTGATGTAGTTCTTGATATGAACAAGCATCAGAAGCAAATGGAATTGTACCAATCTGTTACTGAATATGTCAGAAAAGGATTCAATACAGCCAAGCGCTCAAAGAATAATGCAACCGGCCTAATCATGATTCTTTTTCAACGCTTAGTAAGTAGTTCCACGGCAGCTATACTGTCGGCTATGCAAGGAAGACTAGAGCGGTTACGTTATGCTGAAGAAGACGACATTGAAAATTATTCAAATGACGTTGATTATGACAGTGACGAATTCAATCAAGTAGTTGATTTTGAAGGGCTGTATCAATCTAACAATGAAGGCATACAAGACGAAGAGAGTTTACTTTGTGATTTGATCGAACAAGCCAAAGATTGTTTTAACAATGAGACTGACGCCAAAGCAGATGCGCTTTACGACAAGTTTAAAGTATTACAACAAGAAGAGAACGATTCAGAATTAAAAATTCTAGTATTCACAGAATTTAGAACGACTCAAAAAATGCTTCATGACTTTTTTATTTCAAAAGGACATACATGCGCAAGTATAAATGGAAGCCAAGACTTAGACGAGCGAAAAAGAGCACTGACAAGCTTTAAGAATGAAGCACAAATATTGGTAGCTACTGATGCAGCCGGTGAATCATTAAACATGCAATTTTGCCATGTCATTGTGAATTATGATTTGCCATGGAACCCAATGATGATTGAACAAAGAATTGGAAGGGTTGACAGGATTGGACAAAAGCATGTTGTACAAGCATTCAACATGCTCACAAATAACAGCGTAGATTTAAGAGTCTATGAAGTAATTGAAGAGAAATTAAACAACATAATAGATCAACTAGGCATAGATAAAACTTCTGACGTTTTAGACTCCGCAATTGATATGAAGAAAGTGAATAAACTGTACTTACAAAGTTTATTAGACCCAGATAAATTCGAGTTTGCCGGAGAAAAATGGCTGCATGAAATCAAATCAAAATTAAGAGATTTTCAAAGCACCGAAGGTGTTTTGCCACAGGTAAAAGAGGATGAAATAGATTCAAAATCAGCTTCCGAAATCAAGTACAGTCCTCTTCCGCAATGGCTAGAAAGTTTAATCGTCGAGTATACAAAGCAACATGATGGTAGTGTGAGTAAAAGCTTATTAGGCTACCTTGACTTAAACATTAATGGTGATAAGAAAAAAATAACTTTTGATTCCGAAGTAGCATTAAACAACCCGGGCATAGAACACCTCACATTACAGCATGATTGGATTAAACGAATCTTAAGTGATTTAGGTGAATTCGATATTAGTAAAGGCATACCAGTAATACAATTTAAGGACAGTGAAGAAACTTCCGGTTATTGGAGTTTGTGGCAAATAAGTGCCCAAAATCAATTTGAAAGAAAAGTACATTATCAATGTTTCTTTATAGCAGATAATGGAAAGCAATATGCCGCATACGCAAATGACATTTGGAATAGGTTGATCTCAGACAAAGTGAGAACGGACATTGAACTTAAAGAGATCTCACACGAGAATAAAAACGTAGAAACTGAATTGAATGATGCACTCTATGTCGTTTTTCAAAACCTAGAAGCGGAAGTGTTCGAAAAAATGAAATTCAAAAAAGAGAATAAGTTGAATTCTTATAATTTTCAACGCACAAGAATTAGTAAAATCGGTATTGAAAACATTAAGCAGTCAAAAATCATAAGGCTTGAAAAGGAGCATGAAAAGTGGTTGAAAGAATTTCAGCTTAATCAGAAAATCATTCCTGGCATTAAACAGCTTCTAACAATTCGAATTGATGCCTAGTATACTGATAGAAAATATTTCGGCAGATTTTAAGAGTCACAATCATAACATTCTTCGTATTGAAAGTTCTGATGGATTTATGTATCGAGATGATATAATAGATGAGTTTGATAAACAAGGAATTAATGTTGTAAAAGGCACTGCAATTAATCAAAGAATCAAATATGAGTTAAGAGACAATTCAAAGTTATTGGTTTTACTAAGTGATGATAACACAAATTACCTGGAGGATATTAAACAAAATTCCTTTGGTCTTGAATTATTTATTGACACCTATATTCAAGGGTACCATGTTCCAAGTATAATTGATCAAAGCATTTTAGTACTCGATAAATTATTTCTAAATAAGCAGATTATAACACTTTCCAAAAGTCAAACGATTAAGGAAATTAATAGAAGGAAAACAACGGGTAAAGGTGATTTGAACAAATTAGATTTTGACAAGTTTAATGCTGAATTGAATGATCATCTGACATTCTCCGAAATTAACTGGAAAGAAGTGAGTCAGCTAATTGCGAAAGGGATTTTAAATTCAATTGGAACTTCTCAGTTTGATAACGTAATGACTAAGATTAATGAGGCCAATCTTTTATTTCAAGTTAAATTAGAAAAGGATTTTAATGGGACAAAAAATTCAAGTTTTATAAAACGTCCACTTATTGTTTCGAGAATTTTGAATTATTTAAACCATAATTTCAAAGATGATAAAGTAGCGCTAATAGTTGTTGATGGTTTGAGTTACTGGCAGTATGAATTGTTAAGCAAGAAACTCCCAGGTGTTTTTAAGGAAGAGGTAATTTATTCATGGATACCATCAATTACACAATTATCAAGACAAGCTATTTTTAAAGGAGACGCTCCAAGTCAAGATTATAAGCAAGGCCCTGTTAACGAAAATAAACTCTGGGAAAAATATTGGTCAAATAAAGGGCTGAATGATTTTGAGATACGCTATAATCATGAAAAGATAGATCTTGATAATTTAAACCAAGTCAAAAGGTTTGCTCTGGTTTATAAGGATCTTGATGATTATATGCATAGTTCAAAAGATTATAAAGATTTGCTTAAACTCACAGAGAATTGGATAGAAAGAAGTCAAATTATTTCTGTTGTTGAGAATTTATTGAAGAATAATTTCAAAGTCTTTATAACAACTGACCATGGGAACATTCAAGCTAAAGGTTGGAGAGCACTTAAAGGAAATGAGAAACTAGGAACTCATAAATCCGGTAGTCGAAGTGAAAGACACCTTGAATATTCAGAAAAATGGTTGTCAGATGATTTCATTAAAAACAATCCGGAATTAATAGATTCTGTTGTGATGGAAGAACAAGCAATCTACTTTAAAGATGACAAAAGTTTTTCAAGAAAAGAAAGCCTTGTTACACATGGAGGTGCGCATTTATTGGAAGTATTAATACCATTCATAGAAATTACAAATGAATAAATCGATAGACATAAATCAGCGCATACCTTTGGATACTTTGTATGCTGCCTTGGAAGCATATCTTAATGATAGCTATACAAATGATTATGTCTTAGAACAATTAAGGTTAGAGTTTGAAGGTGAAAACAGATTAAAAAAGGCATTAAGGATTGTAAATAAAATAGTGATAAGGAGCCCAATTATATCATTCATAGATGATCATAAATCTGAAATAAAATTAGCTATTAATAAAAAGAATGATAGGAATATTATCTTGATTTCTTTACTGAATGCTGCCTTTCCTTTTTCCTATGATGTTTTGAAAACATTTGGGAAGTTTTATTCTGTACAAGACGTTATAAATGCCGAGACAGTTAAGAAATCTATCTCAAATGTTTACGGTGGTAATAGAGCGACAGAAAATGGTATCTATAGTGTTGTCCCAATGTTTTTAGAAGCGAACATTTTCCAACGACCAAAACAAGGAATATATGAGTTGAAGAGTAAATTACTACATTCATCTGCAATTACAGAACAAATATATATTGAATCTTTTAAGGTGAATAATTCCATTGCGGAAATACAGGATTTTCAAAAGATGGATCCGTATTTTATATTTATTCAAATCTGACCTGTTCTGCGCATCCAATTAGTAAACTCTAACCTAAACTCTTCGGATGGTTTAAATGCAAATAGAGGTGAATTCGATTTCATTCTGTTATGAAATCCACATAACCATTGAAAGTTCCATAACTCATAAGGTCCTCCAAGACTATTCGGCCAAACGTGATCGCGTTGATCAGCATGTTTGGAACATCCCGCAAACGAACATTCTCCTGGATCAGGTAGTCTTCTTGGCCAGGCAGCTCCCCGACCATGTTTACCGTATATAGATCTGTGAATCAAGTAAGAGAGATATAAAATAAATTCGCGATCGTTTGGATTGATTAAAACTCTATCTCCTTCTAAAATAACCTGATTAATTTTAGGTAATACTGCAGTTCTATATCTAGCCCAAGTATTAAATGTGTCGAAAGAATTCCCTAAATGCAATGCAAGCATCCCTAACGCTTCACTCCTCTCCAGATCAACTGGATCAATGTCTGTTTCAAGTATCTGTATTACATCCCAACTATTTGCCATAATTTTTAACTCGAAACAAATTCAAGAACTACCGGAGATTCGCCGTTTAAGTTTGAATATACTAACTGTAATTGCCATCTAACACTAGTTTTACCCAGGTTCATGAATTCCCTTAGATTTTCAAGTGCTAGTTGTTTGGAACATTCTCTATCTCCCGAAGCTGCGGCTGGCTCATTAGATCTTCCTGAATCTGAATACCAACTTGTCCAGTTCCCAGAGGCAGCATCAAAATACCTGTAACTAAACCTTACCTTACGGACAGTGTTTCTAGGTCTATCCCAAGCAATTTCTGAACCTGGATCAATGACTAAAACAGGAGTGGCAGGTGTTATCCCTTCTGCGGGATCCAGAACACCACCCACTAACAAAGTTTGAACAGAAAGGTTGTTAATTGGATCTGGAGTCAACTTGACATATTCTTCCCAATCTGGGCAAGGTGCCGCAGAAAAGTTCGTAAACCAAGATGGTGATGTAGGCAAAGTTGCCCCTCCACTTGAGTCCCACATCATTTGCAATACCTGATAGAATTCTTTTAATGTATCCTCACCCGAAGATCTGAATCTTTCCCAAATACTAGCATTGTTAAACGCAGTACTGTGCTGCAAGAAAGACCAATCAAAATCAGCTTGATTGAAATTTCCTGAAAATCCAGTATTCAATTGAACGTGCTCAGCAATTGCTGGAAAAGTTCGAACTAATGCCTCAAATGCTCTTTCCGAATCGAAGAGGAACACATTTGCCGGATATCCAAATAAGTTAGGATACGTTGAAACAGCGCTTGTTAGCCAATCTGTCATTATTCTTTCCTTCGAACTGGTAGGAGTAGATATCGCATCCAAAGTTGGCATTATTGATTGAACTGAACTTTGTCCGCCAATTTGCCCTGACCCTGCATCTGAACCTCGATTTGAATCAATTCTAAATCGGGCACCAGAGATCGGATGAAATTTGACATAGTTACTCCAATAATTTGTAAACAAAGGTGGATATGCCTTACCTAGATTTGCTAATAAATCAAATGCATTTCGCGCATCACTTGGAACACTCCATGCCGTACTAAAAAACCTTTTCAACCATGTTTTATGAAGTTTATGAAGATCACTCGCTTCTGTATTAACTTGAGTAAATACGACTGCTTGATCAGAATAAGAATACCCGTCACCTTCAAAGTGATGATTTTGTAAAAGAATAGACATGGACATTTCCTTGTTATCCATCTCGCTATTAAAAATTCCCAGTGATCTGTGCTGTCCATCAATTATTTGAAAAGGTGATGTCGAATCATTGTGATGCTGACATTCATGGTTTGGACATCTATTTCGAAAAACCTGATTTCCATTATCATCTTGAAAAGCACCGCATGATGGACAAGAACCAATAAGTGTATGAGTCACATCCATACTATAAACTTCCCAGTTTCCAATATTTGAATGTGGGCGATCGCTAACTACAATTGTACCTTCTAATCGTTCACCTATTAATATTCCATCTGGCATTGAATGCCCTCCTGGCTGAACTAACCAATTGGCAATGCCATTAACTCTGCTCGTATCTGTTTGTCTTTGCCAAAGTGTAGGCTTGATACCCATTGAATCATTTGCAATCTCAGCCGAAGTAAACGAAGAAAAATCTTGTAAATTGAGTCCGAAATCTAGCGCAGGTATGTCTGCAATTTGAAACAATTGCTCAGCAGTGATTGAACTACTTCCAAACACTCTTTCATTTTGTTTTGTTTTAATAAACGGAAGAGTAATTTTCAAGGTTGGGTTTGAACTTTCTACGAGAACATTACTACAACCATTTTCTCCACATTGGCTACTTGACATGATAAACCATATTTTTAATTCACTTTAAATATAAGAATAAAATCAACCGTGGATATAACTTTTTTTATTCTCATTTCAGTCTTTCTTGCATTACATCAAGAATAACAAATGACTTAACCACAAAAATCAATTATTCTATTACTCTGCAAATGAATATGAGAAATAATAATTATTTTGATTATAACAGTTAGTTCTTTTACTGTCATCAAATTGATATAATAGAAAGAAAAAAAGTTTTAAGTTTTTTATTTTAACTTTCAAAGCATCAAAATGAATAGATGAGAACAATTTAAATAATAGAAGAATCCATATCTCAAAAACCTGTTAAGATTACTCTATTCATTTACAAATACTAAACAATTATATATGGCTCTTTTAAAGTGAACAATTCTATCGAGAATATTCATGGTTAAAAGATGGATCAGGCTACCCTTGAAAGGATTTATTAATAAGTAAATACAAGAGTTTAAAAAAGAAAAGAAGTAGACAAATACACTGAAATATCGACCGATTGCGTTATGTTAATTTTAATTATCTCAATAGTTGTTATATTTCTAGAGAAATGATTTCACATGGATCAAATGAAATATCATCCAGTTCAATTAATATCGCAAATTTTGCTTGACTGGCTAGAATAAAGCTTTTATTTAATGGTGAATGGCAGAAAGTAGTCCCAATAAACATTTTCTTATCATCAAAACTCAATAATAAATGATTTTCTATTCCAGAAACATCCATATAAGTTTGAATCTTCTCATGACGAATTAACATTAAAAGAGTTCCACTCTTATCTGATATTTCTTTTAGTTGTAAATTATTTGCTAATACTGACAAAACGGAAAATGTCATGTTATATAACTTCCCATTTTTAAGATGTATTTTTGCAATTCCATCCATTGTTTTGCGCTTTCTTAAATTAAACAAAGATTGCTTCTTTGTTGTTTTTTTTTTACAATATAATTAAAACTTGTCGTTAAGTCCCGTCATCCTTTTGAAACGTTAATTGACCGTTCAATATTCACTTCTTTTTAAGCTGCTATAAAAGCCATTATAACAGTTCCTGAACCCTGATTCTCCACTTGAGAATTATAATCATCTATTATTTTTTGATCTGAGTATTTTTCAAACGGCATCTTGAATTCATATTTTATGAATAAGAGAAAATATTGAATTTTGAGAAAATCAATTAAACTACTGCAATTGAGCTTCAATTAAGATTAATTCGAGTTGATCCGTTTTTAATCGTTTTAATGCATTTTCAATCGTTTTGAAACGTTTTAACTCTGATTATAAATCAATTAATCAAGGCCTTTTTTAATTAAAAACAACTCACATTGTTCAAATCTTTTTTTGCCTCCAGCTGTATAATTAACTAATTTTAAACTCAATTAAATCATTAAGTAATGACCAAGAAACAAGAAGGAAAAATCAAAGGATTACTCAGTAAATACAATGATATTTTACTTGTTTCTATGAAATTAGCTGTCGCTGAAGATTTCACAAATCTTGTTATTTTGAATCAGGACGATAAAGATTTTGAATTGAGCAATCTATTGAAAGATAAGGATCAATTCACAAGCTACATTATGAAAGAATTTCTCAAGCAGAATAGTTCAAGTGTGACGAATGAATTGTCTTCAATGGAAGAGCCTAAGTTGATACTTCGAAAGCAAACCAAGATTAAGTTTAGTTAAAGTAATATATACTATCACAGGTCTTCGGTAAATACTAATTCTAATTTGTGATTATTCTCTCCATGAACAAAAGCAATCTGACCATATTTCTTAGCATAAAAGAGTGATTTTTCGGTACTGATGTTTTCAATGAAAAGAGATTCCTCTGACCACTTACCATCCTCTGATGTTCCAATCCCCAAGTGTAACTTAAATCCATTTTCCTTTAATTCTTTCATGAGGTCAGTATTTCTTTTTCTATTTACTTCCTTAGAAAAAATCTCTGGTAAAGGATTCCAAGCAGTAATAAATGTCCATTCTTTTAGATCAGGTATAGTTGAATTAAAATCAACTATTTCACCAATCTTTAAAATGACTTTTTCCTTAAACACATCATCGGGTAGAATAGTGTAATTCGTTTTTAAAAACGCTTCTGTTAATTCTGTATTATTCATGATGTCTTTTTTATAATATAATTAAAACTTGTCGTTAAGTGTCCGTCATTCATTTCAAACGTTAATTGACCATTGTCGACATTTGTCAATTTCGCATTATACAACAGCATTGCCGGAGACTCTTTTTTCATCCAAGTATCAGCCATTTTTTCTATTTCTAAAAAACTTAATTCATCTAAAACGCACATCTTCTTGTCTTTCAAAACAACACAATTTGCATAGGACATGGTTGTTCTGTCCCCTACTGATGAAAAATCAATTGACCGTTCAATAATAGCTTCTTTTATAGTTGCTAAAAAATCCATTTTAGCAGTTCCTGAACCTTGATTCTCCACTTGTGAATTGAAAGCATCAATTACTTCTTGATCTGAATATGTTTCAAACCGTATTTTGTATTCGTTTTTAAAATCTTCGTACATCTTCATTTGTTTTTATAATAAGCTTCAGCAATTCCTCCAGCAATGCACGCCATTGTATCTGCATCTCCTCCCATAGAAATCGCTAGACGGATTGCAGACTCCCATGAATCACTTTCTAAAAAACATCTAATGGACAATGGCACAGATCCCATAGCTGTCATGTCGAACTTATAATTTGGTCTCACCTCATGAAGAGGTGTTGATAGGTTAATTCCAAAATCATCTTCAATCCTTTTCTTGATATCACCTTTCGATGTTCCAATTCTGGCTAAGAAAACTGAAGCAGCCACTGCTTGTGCACACACAATCCCATCTTGATGACTATGCGTCACAATAGCTGACTCTTTGGCTTCTGTTATCACTTTATCATAAGTGTCAAATGCCCAGCCAATGGGTGACACTCTCATTGCAGATCCATTTCCATAACTGTCATAGGGTTGAGGATTAGAACTCGAAAGCCACGATTCAAAGCGTTTACCATATCCTGCTCTTGGGTTGGATCTCCCAAACAATAAATAAGCTTCTTTGTATGCTATTTTTCGTTGTATTGCGTGAAGGGTTGCAATACTTAATACTGTATCATCTGTGAATCTACAAGCCGGATGGAACAATTCAAAATCGGTGGTTTTGATGGGGAACTTTTCAAACCTGGAGCCTATGTAATCTCCTAATATTGCCCCTATCATATCAACCAGATATATTGACCTTCTTCTTTTATAATACTGCCAATCCACTCCGCATCTTCACTCAAAGGAATCGGCTTGTTAATAAGCGATTCTTCAAGGTCATCACGTCCGTGAACGCCTTCAGTAATTTG
>Ga0115557_1002640_pt1 | contig 11928 bp, 8 predicted proteins | sample COGITO_mtgs_1104_FD_87280 | JGI IMG/M metagenome (GOLD analysis project Ga0115557, IMG submission 87280) | Pelagic marine microbial communities from North Sea - COGITO_mtgs_110421 | ecosystem: Environmental > Aquatic > Marine > Epipelagic | place: Germany:Helgoland, sampling site Kabeltonne...
AGAAGAATAATACGTTACAAAAGGAAGGCATTCATTTCATTCCGTTCTTAATAACACGCGGCATCATCACTCTCAGTACGTAAAAAGAAGAACACGACGATGGACGAGAATCCGTTCGGCGGCGACGAGGACGATCTCGCCCCAAAAATCGTGAACAAGAACACAGAAGAAGAAGAAGGAGTTGAAGAAGGGAAGAGAATAATTGGCGAAAAGACGACGACGACGACGAAGACGGAGGAGGTGACTTCTTCCATAACTGAACAACCGAATAAAATTCCATCGTCGTCGACGAAGAAGACCTCCTTGTGGGGCGACGAGGACGACGAAAACGACGTTCAGATAGAAAAAGCGACGATGAGTAAGAGGACATCTGCAACAGGAGGAGAAGGAGGAGGAGGAGAAGGAGTGAAAAAGAAGAATTTCTTTGGCGACGAGGACGATGACTCGGCAACGACCAACGTGATGTCTTCGTTTCTTTCGTCAAAAAATGACGGCCCAATGTCGCAAATGGCCAGTTATCACGAACAAACGTCGTATTCATTTCACGGAGGTAGCGGAAATGATGAAATGGCGTCGCCGTTGGCGGCGTTTGAGACGGTTATTCCGGGAAGTAAAACGGCGCTGTTGCGAGAGCAAGAGTTGGCAGCCTCGTCCTCGGCGCAAAAGAAGAAAGAGGAGGAAGAAGATACGACTACTTATAACAACAACAGTAACGAACCGGCACGAGAAAGATCAGAATTCAGGCAAGGAAACATGAACAACGACAGAAAGCAAGTGGAAGACGAAATTGTAGAAATCCAATTAGGGGACGACGATGATGCCACTCATAGTCAACAACAGCACGGAGTCGCGGAGCAGTTTGATTCACCGTTCAATAAACCAGTAGCACCTCCAGCGTCAACCACGAGTGATCCACCACCCCCTTCATACCAGGACTCGGTAATGTACGCAAATCCAGCTATTCAGCCAGGAAATTCCATGATGATGAATTCATCAGCTCCAGCGGTGATGAGGGCCGAGCAGACATTTGAAGCATCTTCAATGCAACAACAACAACAACAACAACAACAACAACAACAACAACCACAGTATTATCAAACAGCGCCGCCACCGCCAACATTACCTCAGCAGACGTTTAACAGACACGAACTGAGCGGTGCTCTCTCGCCGTCGTTCCAATTTTATCCTCCTTACGATCCAGCCAAAGACGAAACTTTAGTCAATCTCGGCGACGAAAAGAAAACTGAGCTCGTCGCGTACATCACCGAGGCAAAAACGGAACCAGAATTTAATCAACAAGGTGGCCCTGGGCTTTCGAAGAAAGTAACGCGGTATAAAATTAATTTCAAAACGAATTCAGATAAGTTTATGCAAAAAGAAGCGATCGTTTGGCGCCGTTTTTCGGATTTTGTGCAGTTACACGATAGACTGTTAGAATCGCATCGAGGATATTTCATTCCTCCGAGACCGGAGAAATCGATAAAAAGACTCGGCGACGAAGCGTTCGTGCAAGCGCGGAAACTCACGTTGCAAAACTATCTCGAAAAGTTGATCAAACACCCATCGCTTCGCACATCTATGGCATTGAAAGTGTTTTTGACGCAGCAAGATTTACAGCAGTCGCGAGAATGGCACGCACTGGCAGTTCCCGCCGCGGCATCTTCAACGATGATGTCTTCTCCGGCGGGTTACCAGCACCAAGAACAGCAGCAGCAGCAGCAGCAGCACCACCACCAAGAAACACTTCAACCATCAACTCCAAGCATGCAATTTGCGCCGGATAGTCACATGATGGCTTCTTCTCCGATCGGAGGGGTGAATCCTGCTTCTCCAGGAGGCGCCGCCAACGGAGGGAGTGCAATTTTTACGCAGCAAAATGTATCGGCTTCGTCGATGATGACGTCTCCATCCGCGACTTCTCCAGCAACGCCAAACCGATCCTCGGTTGGTAAATTCTTTCGAGAGCTCCGTCAATCAATGGCAACGTCTTCGGCAGTTGCTGCGGTCGGAGGGGCATTTGGGATCGAAGCCGCAAAGCCGAAAATCGTCGAAGAAGATGCAAAATTTTTGGTGGACAAGGAGAAATCGACTAAGTTGGAGACCGAATTGTGCGGTCTGAGCTTGAAAACAGAGAAAATATTGCAACGAGAAGAAAAATTCGCCGATTCGTTGGGTGCCTTTGGATTAGAGTGCATGAAGTTCGCCCGTGTTGAAGAAGAGGCTTCGGGAATCTCCGGTCGATATTCCGAGCCTGGCACTCGACTAGCGACTGCCGCCCAGTTTTTCCGCAAAGTCGGCAATGCCTCTGTTCGTGCCTCTCGTATTGCACGCGCTGCTACTGTGCAATTAGCTAAAGCGATGGATCCGTTGCACGCGCATTTGAACTTGATGCCGTCGGTACGCAGAGCCACGCAGCTCAGAGCGGACACGTTGTTATCGCTGCAGACTTTGCTCTCAGATCAAGAAAGACTAACGAATAGAATTAACAAACTCGCTCCTGATATCACAAAACATGTGAAAATAGAACAGTTGAAGCGAGAACTCGAAGAAACAAACAGATTAGCGGAAAATGCGAAAAGAGAATACGATTGCATCCGCGCTAGACAAGCGAATGAGTTCGCGAGATCAGAGAAAGAGCGCGTCGAAGAGTTTGAACAAATGCTTTTGGGATTAGCGCGAGTGCAAGTCGCCCAAGCAGAAAGAACTTTGAGCGTATGGCGCAGCTTGGCAGAGGAGCTCGGGGCATCCCCTCAAGAATGGTCTCAAACAATCTCCGTAGAAGAATCACCTCCTGAAAAGGAGGCCGTTAACAATAGTGAATAGAAGCGCACGTTGTAATGATGAGGAAGAGAAGGAAGAAAAATACATCCTATTTTATAAAATTTTCAGCATTACAACGCTCCTACGTATCTATTATCTCTATTTATGTCCTCACATTGCAACCTTGAAATTTGGCGTTAATAAAGTGTCGTTATCGGCCATCATTTTTCTGACGCTCACAACTTTTCCATGGTCTAGTATTGGCGCTTCATCTTCACCCTCACCCGCATCTTTATTCTTTCCTTCCTGCTGGAGTTTGCGTTGCTTCTCTGCAATCTCAGTCGCCAACATTCTCACGCCCCAGTGATGCAATAACACGCCGAATAACAGTTTTACGACGACTAATATAAGAAATCCTAACACACTGACTGCTAAAGACTCTGTTGTCGTGTATGTTGTCTCTTCTTTGGAGTCGCGCGATTGATATGAATCTCCAACGCGTAAGGTTTCATACAACGGCGGAACGACTCGCAACAACAGAGCCGCCGGAGCGAGAGGGACAAAACCAACTACTCGGTGTATTTTGTACGACTGCGCCAACTTTACATGTTCTCGACAGAACTGTCTAAAATACCGTCTGTATGTCGCCGGTCGTAAGCTGTTGAATTTTGCCATGAACGAATGCTTGACGATATCCACGAAGACTTCGCTTCCCAAGACCAAGAGGCAGTCGGTGGCAAACTTTTTAGTCAAACCACCGGAAATGGACCCGGCAGCGATTATTCTTTGCGCGGCGACAAAGAGCAAGCACACGGTCAAATGTACGCGTTCAATGATATCCAATCTCGTCACTCCGAACAACTTCGCCTCGTCTTGCTTTTTGAAAACGTGGCCTTTCATTTCCGAAAAGTTATTAGAAATTAAAACCAACAACATCGCGTTGGTGTGTGAATTCATTGCCACGGATAAAGTTACCGCGTGGAGCAATAACACAAACGTATGCGAAGCCGTGGCAAACGTCGACAAGATCACGTCCACAAAAAGTTGTAAACCGCAGACGAAAACGTCCCTTCTTCTCGAAAACTTGTGCTGCGCGGTGTCGACAATTTTATCCACCGAGTGCGTCAACGCGTCTAACACGTTGCCATTGAATGAGCAACATAATTTATCAAAGCACTCTAACACGGATGCTGCCATATAAAGTTTGATAACTTCTTGGCCTCTAACATAATGATACAAAACGGAAACATCCAACGAATAGCTTAAAAATACAGCCGCGGCGAGCATGGAAAGCCAGAGTAAATCGCACAGTTGCTCTCGCGCGAGAGGATGTTTCGCCCACGACTGTCGGCGCGTCATTGGCGATGGCGGATCGCCATCGCCGTCAACATCTGGCGAAGAAGCGTCCATTTTCTTCCTCAATCCAACAGCCGCGGCGTACTTCGCAGGATTGAAAAAGTAACTCGAAATAAGCGCGAATAAACCCCGGGATGTTAACACGAACACTCGCACGGGAAGCGAAGTCAAGATGCCTAAAATCGCATCGCCGCACAACAAACAACCATAAAAACACAAGCGCTCCAACTCTCTCGGCAAGTGCCAGAGCAAATCAAACACTCTCTGCCGAGCGTTTGCTAATTCTGCGTTGCTTTTTTCGTCGTTTTCTCTGTTTGACGGCGCCAAGCCCAACTCGGCTAAAACGTATTCCCTCCAAAAGTAGTTTCTCTTCGCGTTCGATTTCTTTTCTTCACCGTTTTTCTTCTCGTTATTACTGCTCGTTGTATGATTATTATTATTATAAATGGTAGTAGCACTGCTACTACTCGCACCATTATTGGGCAGATGTTGATGCAAAGACCTCGCTATGGTCTGAATATCCGCCGGTAAAACCGGCGATGTCGTTTCCGAACCTCTCTCTTTCTGCAACTCCTCCTCATCCGTCGTCGCGTCCAATTCTTCCTGAGACGTGTTGAATTGAGAGTTGCTCTTGCGTCGGTGTAAGAACCAGTCCGAGGAACCTCTGCTCATGCTCGCACTCGCCGTCTTCCGCATTTTCTGATGAAGAGTTTATTTCTTTCTCTCTTTCTCTCGCTTTGGCGAAGAGACTGATGATGCGTGTGCGGGGGGGAAGGATGGTTTATTATTATTGTGCTGGTGCGCGAAATTTGAAGAAAAGTGCGTTTGAGGAGCAGAAGAGAGAGATGAGAAAAAAGCCGAAAAAACAAGAGCAACGAGGGGCGAAGAAAAAGAAGAAGAAGAAGAAAAACCATTTAGTAGTGGTCTCGCCATAAAAAAACGGTGGTTTACCCCGTGTTGCGACGAAGGAATCGCGGAAACGCGACCTTAATCTCATGGAGTCTTTTTCTAAGAGTCCTCCAGGGAAGGGCGACAATCTGTCAACCTCCCCGTCCTGGCGGTACGTTCGGATTTATTATTATTATTCTTTCCCGTTTTTGCGGGGTGCTCTTTTTGCTCCCTTCTCGTTTTAGCGGAAAAAATTCCGTCTTTTAGACGCGCTAGGGATGTCGCGAAGTCGCGAAATCGTCTGAAAACGCAGAATTTGAAAGTACAAACACTGACAAACGTTTTATTTCCGCTCTCTTGTACTCTCGTGAATACATAAATACATAAACAGGGACTACGAGACTTCTTTTTCGCAGTTATTGAGTGATGAGATTCTTAAAACTGAAACGCGCGGAGATGTGCCGCCACGGAGTGCATCTGCGGTAGACTTGGTACGTTTGGTTACACAATATCGTACTCATGATTGTTCTTCTTTCGAAAACGGGTTTTGATTCGGATTTTAATCTTCGGAGGTGGCCATACGCGCTCGTTTTCCGTGAGCCGCCACCAACAAAATTTCGGTTTTGTGTCCAAGAGGGCGAAAGTTGTGGTCTCAGGTCGACCTGAAAGTGGGCTGCAAACTTCGTGTCAAAGTCAAAAGTCAACATATGTTACTTCACTGCGCACATCTTTTTTTCTCTCTCTCTCTCTCTTTCTCTCTCAAAAAAGTCATTATACTTACTAATTGAACACTATTATTTATAACAACAAAAACAGCCGTATGCAGGAAGTGGTGCGACATCGGCTGTCGGATCCTCGGGTTTAAACAAGACGGGCGGTTTCGGCGATTCGTTTTACTTGAATCAGCACGCCGGGAGTTTCGCGAATACAAACGATGCCGCTTCGTTGACGTCAAATGGCGGCAATGCAAATAGTCTGTTAGAACCAAGCGGTTCGAGTGGAAAGACCGCTGCTCAAAGTTACGGAGCGGCTTTTAATAACGATGCTCTCGGCACGGACGTGCATCGAGGGTTGAATCCGACGAGCTCGGACGGTTTAGCCTCAGCGTTTGGTAACATCGATTTGGCTGGAGTTGCGAATAGTTTAGCGCGACCATCAACTGCTCCACTACCGCCGCATAGTTCTAGAAATGGATTGAATTCTTTGCAAGCGCATCACTCGTCTCGGCTTGGTGATCAAACGACGAATTCTGCCGGAGTTGCGGCTGTCGCTTCTGGGATGGGCGGCGGCATGGCGGGAGATCTTTCTGGGTTGCAAGCACAACAAGCACTATTGCAGCAGCAAGCCGCGCAGCAAGCGCAAATTAATCAATTCTCTATGCAGCAGATGCAATATAATACAAATGCTGGCGGGGCACACCATCTCCAACAACAAGGGCTTGGCGGCGGTGCTGGTAATTTACCTGGGTTTGATACCTCGGCAGTGAATCAAGTTGCAGCAAACGGAGGTACCGTGGCGGAAGTGTATCAAGCTGCTTACGCGGCTGCCTTGTATGCTCAGCAGCAACAACTCCAGCACTTGGTGCGCATGCAAAGTGGGGCCGGTATGGTTAATCCGCAAAACATGGCGTTCCCCGGTGGAAATGTGAACGCAGCTGCGGCAGCAGCAGCTGCTGCTGCGGGAATTAACGGCATTGGCGGAGCGTACGGAGATTTGACGAACAGCGCGAATGCCGCTGCAGCTGGAATGCTTGCCTCTCAACTCAACGGTAATCCACACTTGGGTTTCACGAACATTGTCAACGGAATGAATCCGCTCATGCATCAGCAACAAAACATGGGTGGTAATCTTGGACGAAACGGTCAAAGAAACGATGGAGGTGGGAATAGGAGAGGTTCCAGAGGTGGACGAAACAACGGAAGAAACTCGGCGTGGGGTAACGATGGGGGTGGCGGTGGTCCGCGCGGCAATCCATTAACGAACAACGCAGAGCTCGCTACTCTGAACTCTGCCGTGCCTGGTGCAAACGGATCACCGACGGCGGAAGAACTCGCGGAGATGGATTCGAGATTTGGGTCCATCGAAGAGTGCGTGGGTCAAATTTCTATCTTGGCCAGAGACCAATATGGTTGCCGCTTCCTCCAGCGTAAGTTTGACGAGGACGGTTCTGCCGCTATCGACGCGTGCTTCGACGAAATTATCGAAGAAGCTGTTGACTTGATGATGGATCCGTTCGGAAATTATCTGTTGCAGAAACTTTTAGAGTGTTGTTCGGATAAACAAAGAGCTGATGTCGTGCGCGCCGTTTCGGTAGTCAACGAGAACGCAAATACAGGCTTACCTGAGTTGGTCTCCATCGCTTTGAACGCACATGGAACGAGAGCAGTACAGAAGCTCATCGAAACTTTAAGCTCGGACGAGGAGATTGAGCTCACCACGAAAGCTTTGCGTCCTGGCGTTGTCACCTTGATCAAAGATTTGAACGGAAACCACGTGGTCCAACGCTGCTTGCAGAGGTTGTCGGCTGAGGATAATCAGTTCATCTATGAGGCCGCGAAGAAGCATTCGGTTGAAATTGCTACTCACCGTCACGGCTGTTGCGTGTTGCAACGATGTATTGACCACGCGACTGAGGAGCAAAAACGACCGCTCGTTCAAGAAATTGCCGACCAAGCGTTGACTTTATCGCGCGATCCTTTTGGGAATTACGTGGTGCAATACATTTTGGACCTCGGATTGTCTTGGGCAAACGCTGAAGTCATGATGCGATTAGTTGGGAATTATGCCGAGTTATCTATGCAGAAGTTCTCTTCAAACGTCGTTGAAAAGTGCTTGAAACTTGCGGATCAGCAATTGGAGGAGCACAGAAACGTCGTCGTTCGCGAAATCATGTCGAGCCCTTTGTTGGATCGACTTTTGATGGATCCGTACGGCAACTACGTCGTTCAAAGCACACTTATGGTCACGAAAGGACCATTACATGCGGATTTAGTGGAGAGAATTCGACCCCACTTACCGCTCATTAAGAATTCGCCCTTCGGGAAGCGAATTTTAAGACTTCTTCTCGAGAAGGCGCACAACAAGTAAAAAGTGTTCGATGCGCTTTCTCGAAGAACGAAATTGTTCAAACAGAAATTAAAATACATTTGTAAATAATGTAGAAGGTTTTGCTTGTTTTATGTCATAAGGAAAACAAGCCAATTGTACGAAAAACATTTGGAGGGTGTTTAGCGGAAAAGAGAGCAAGAGAGAAATAGATTATGTGGATTAAAACTAGAGGTGGGTAATGTTTATAGTCTAGCACTCTAGGGCGAATCAGACGCGAGAATGTGCTTTTTGCATTTCATCGCGAAAGACGAACCAAAGAGAAAGAGAAAAATAGAAAGAGGGTGAAAGGTAACGTTCGAAGCAGAGTTCGAGAAAGCGTTATCTTTGCTGTATACAGAAAGAAAATTAACAAAATTGTGTTTGTATTAATCAATTGTAAAGCACCGCAACTACTACTAAAATTTAACATTATATTGAAACATATCTCGTCCTCTCCGCATACGCGACTCGCGCCCATATCAACATTTTTTCAAGGCGTCCAAGACTTCTAAGAAATCTTGCGGAGGTTCTCTAGAAAAATCCAAACTCTCGCCAGTTCTAGGATGGGTAAATCCTATGGTTCTCGCGTGAAGCATGGGTCTCACGCTTCGTTTCCCTACTGCCTCTGCGTTTACTTTCTTTATTCCTGGATTGTTCAACAGCTGTTTCTTCACGCGTTCCTTGTTCCCGTCGTACGTTTCGTCTCCGAGGATACCACATCCGAGAAATTTAGAGTGCACGCGTATTTGATGCGTTCTTCCAGTATCTAACTTCCATTCTACGAGACTTGCGCTAGTCGCAGTATCCGCTGAAGTAGGGAATGTCTCTAGTGTTCTATAATTTGATCTTGCGAAACGTCCTGTTCTGAGACTCGAGGCGATGCTCATGCGAAGCCTATTTTTTGGATCACGACCGATTGGCTCTTCTACAACTCCTGCAGATGGATTCGGATGGCCTAAAACTAACGCGACGTAAAGTCTTCGGACTGATCTCGCGGCAAACTGATCGCAGAGATGTTGATGCGCCGCGCCGTTCTTTGCGCAAACGAGAAGTCCAGATGTCCCTTTATCCAGTCGGTGAACGATTCCAGGACGAACAGTCGTATCCTCTTCCTCTGGTCCTAAGTACGGCATAATTTCATCATCATCATCGTCATCGTCATCATCGTCTTCTTCTTCTTCGTTCTGTACTTCTGCAAAATCTAAACTCTTCGGAATCTTCCTCCCTTCTTGGACGACTAAGGCGGGGCATCCGCAGTGATATAACAACGCGTTCACGAGCGTCCCGCTCGAATGCCCAGGCGCTGGATGCACCACCATCCCGGCCGGTTTATTTATAACAATAACATCCTCGTCTTCGTAAATCACGTCCAATTTTATATCCTCCGGTTCAGCCGTTAACGATTTCGCTCGTTCAATCGTCAATCGAATAACGTCTCCTCTTTGCACTTTGTACGTTTTCTTCATCGTCTTTGTTCCGTTCACGAAGACGTTCCCGTTGGCGATGGATCTCGCCACCGCGCCTCGGGTTATCTTCTCCTCGCGTAAATTTTCCGCGATGAACGCGTCCAATCGAGACGGTTTAATAACGACAACACCATCATTCGCACCAAAAGCTGAAGCAGAAGGGGCGATAATCTCTCGAACATTTGTGTTGTTGTCCTCCTCCTCGGAAACAACGAGTTCGTTAGACGAGGACGAGGAAGTAAAAAATAAACTCTCCCGTCTCCTGCTCTTTTGATCACACGAAGAAGAAGACAAAGGAGAAGGAGACAAAGTGCGAGTCCACCACGACGAAAACACGCTTCGCTGCTGCATGGTGGTGTAATGATGCGACGAACAAAAGCACCGTCTCGCGAGTAACATTTTTTCCTTTGTTTTGGGGAAATTCACTCTTCATAACTCCATTTATTATCCACACGCACACACTACTACTGACAGACATACGTCGCACTGACACGTATTTAAAATAACACAGAAGAAGAAGTTTAAGACGAAAGAAGAAAATGGGCGCGTGTTGTTCGAAACCGGTCGAAGAAGACACCCCGGAAGTCATCGCAGAACGGAGAGAGCAGATGTTAAAAGCGGCTGAATTGAGACAGAAACAAAGCGAAAATCGAGGCGTGAAAACGCAAAAGATGAAGACAAAGTTGAAGACAGCGCAACAACAACAAAGCAGAAAAGGAGGAGGAGGATTAAACGAAGGCGAGAAGAGAAGAGCGGAGGGTGTGGTGGCCGATTGGAACTCTTAGAGAAGAAGATAAGAAGAAGAAGAAGAAGTAGAAGAGAGAATAATAAATATGCGTAAATAGAGAGAGTGATGATTCTTTTGTATACCGGTATGTATGTAATTGTATTTTATAGCAGAGAGAAAAGTGTTTGAGATGTTGTGGATGTGTTGAACTGTTGTTGCAGTGTTACTGTTGTTGTTCTCATTGTTGTTGTTGTTGTTGTTGTTGTTGTCGTCGTCGTCGTTCTTTAATCCGACCCTTCGGTCGTTTTCACGGTCAACCCAACTCTCTCAAACTCTTTCTTCAAGCTCCCGTCTTGGTGCATGGTCATCAAAATATCGCTCCCTCCCAAAAATTCCCCGCCGACGAAGACTTGCGGAATCGTCGGCCAGTTGGAAAACGATTTGATTCCGTTCCTTAAAGCGTCCGAGGCTAACACGTTTCTCGACGCGTACGGGATCCCGTAGTGGTCTAAAATGCGACAGGCGACGTTTGAAAAACCGCACTGAGGGGCGTTCGGACTTCCTTTCATGTAAATCACCACGGTTTCTTTCGCAACGTCCGAGGCGATTTCCTCGTGCGCGTTCGACGCGTCCACGTGCGACTTGGCCGCAAAATCGTCGTGACTTCCCGTCGTCGTGCTGAATACATGCTTTTTGTTGTTAATGTTGTTGTTAATGTTGTTGTTCTTAAAGACCAAGTGGTGTTGTGCTGCTCCTACCGAAAACGAGTGAGAGGAACCAGCAGATGAGAAATAACTCGTCGACGCGTATCGAGAGAGCGCGCGTCTGCTCGTGGAAGACAAGAGACGTTGATGAGAAGACATTAGTATGTATATGTAGATAATGTGTTGAAATGTATGGAGTTTTTAGAGTGACGTCTCTCCTCCCTTTTTCTGTGTTCCGACAAAATTTCTCAGATTTCTCAGTCTCAAAACGGTCGCTTTTCTACTTTCCAAAAAAGAAAAAAGAAATCGCACTAATTCGCGTTTAAAGAAGAAGAAGCTTTGATTCATCAGAGCACAAAACGACACAAAAAAAGCGTGTCTTCTTCTGCTACTGCGTATAATACTCTTGGGGCGAGGACGAGAGCGCAAAAGGGGCGGATGGGCGAGAGAGATTTGTGGGACGTGGTCGTGAATAACGACGATATTTGTTTCAAACACATTCTTCCGAGATTGAATCGAACGGATATCAAATTCTTGTACGGAGTGAATAGTGAGACGAGAAAGTTGATTAAGAGATCGTCTCGTGCGAGTGATTTGAAAAAGGGGTTTAAAGTTCAAGAGATGTCGTCAATATCGACTTTGGAAGTCGCGTGGGAGAATCGATGGTTGTGGCCGAGAGGCTGGAAAGATGAAATATATTTCTGCGCTCGAGTTGCTCAAACGAATAAACTCGAGTTGCTCAAGTGGATACGAGAGGAGAAAAAGTGTGAGTGGGATAAATTGACGATTAGTGCGGCCGCATATAAAGGATATCTGGAAATGGTGAAGTATTGCGTGGCGAATGAGTGTCCAATCAATGAGTGGGCGTGTACAGAAGCTGCCCGAAACGGTCATCTTGAGGTACTCAAATACTTACACGAAGAAGTCAAAGCGCCTTGGG
>Ga0115557_1002657_pt1 | contig 11885 bp, 5 predicted proteins | sample COGITO_mtgs_1104_FD_87280 | JGI IMG/M metagenome (GOLD analysis project Ga0115557, IMG submission 87280) | Pelagic marine microbial communities from North Sea - COGITO_mtgs_110421 | ecosystem: Environmental > Aquatic > Marine > Epipelagic | place: Germany:Helgoland, sampling site Kabeltonne...
GTGAGAGAATTGAGAGAGAGAGGCTTTACGTTTGAGGAGGAAGACGCGCATTTAGGAAGGGGAGAAAAAGAACGCGGAAACGATTGTCGATACATTTTATTCGCGAAGGATTGCAATCGGAAGAAATTGAGCGGGATGAAAATGGTCAAGAATGGAGAATTGATTTTGCAAGGGAAATCGTCGTGTATGCCCGCGCATTGTTTGTTGGTGAATGAAGATGAGAGAGATGGAAGAGATGATATGAGCGCAATTTTTGAGCGCATTCGTCAATCCGACGTTATCGACGCGTGCGCGGCGCCAGGAAACAAAACGACCCACCTCGCCGCGTTGTTGGACAAAAAGAATAATACGTATAATCGAGGAGGGAAAGTATTTGCGTTCGAGAAGGACCACAGACGAGCGCAAAGGTTACGAGATACGGTCGATTTATACGGGTGCTCGAAGACAGTCGTCGTAGCGAAGAAGAATTTTTTAGAGGTGGACGTGAACGACGCCAAATATCGAAACGTGCGCTCGATTTTGCTCGATCCAAGTTGTTCTGGTTCCGGGACGGTGCAAAACAGAGGAGATGCGTTGATGGAGTACGCTTTGAAAGACGGATACGACGATGATGATGATGACGACGACGGTGACGACAATCGCAGTGATAAAATCAAACGCGAGGAAGAGGAAGAAAACGAAGAAGAACAAACGCGAAAGAAACGCGTGATGAGTTTACAAAAGTTCCAACTCGAGGCGCTTTCGCACGCCATGCGATTCCCAGGCGTTCTTCGAATCTCATACTCCACGTGTTCAATCTATCGCGAAGAAAACGAAGACGTGGTACAAAAAGTTATGCCGTTAGCGGAAGAGTTGGGATTTGAACTCGCGAAATGTTTACCGAAATGGCCTCGTAGAGGATTCGCGGAGGTTTTGGGCACGACAGAGGCGGCAAAAGTCGTTCGCGTAAACCCGTTCGAAGGCGACGATTGCGAAGGTTTCTTCGTGGCTGTGTTTCAGAGGAAGAAAGAGACGTGCGAGAAAATCATCGCGGCGTTTGAAAAAGAAGAAGAAGAAGAGAAATCGAAGCGGAGGAACAAAAACAAACGAGATTTGGAGTCCGAGGTTGTCGTCGTTCCGGTGCTCGACACCGGAAACGCGAAGAAGAAGAAGAAGAAAAACGGCGGTTCAAAGACGCCTTTGTTTCGCTGAACGCTTAGTACATTTTTGGTAGATAGATGTAGACGGATAGATTTAATAAATAATAGAGCTTTTCAGGCGAGGCGTGCGTCTCTTTCTCGTTCTCTCTCTCTCTCTCTCACTTTAATCTTCGCTCCACGTTAACGCTTCCTTCACGTACTTGAACCCGAGTCCGGCCGAGGCGAGCGCCACCGGCGCCGCGCCTAAGTGCCAATCCATCTCTTGTTGAAACAAAATCCCTCTACTCATAGTCGTCGCAGCTAACGGAATCGCCAACACCGCCAACAACTCCCCGTTTAACACCTTCCCCATCCTCGTCGCCAACTTTTCGCTAATGTACGTCTCGTTTTCGTCCGTGCTCTTTTGCTTCTCCGCGAACGTCGTGATCGTCTTTATCGTCACGAACAAACTCGACGACCCCATCACCGCGAACAAGAACATCTTGAACCAAAATATCGGTTCGTGCGAATAAAACTCCCACCCTTTTCCGTATTGCGTCACGCGTAAATACCCCGTGTACAAAACGAGCACGCCGGCGATGCCGTACACCGAATCCGCAATCACCAGTTTCATCAGCTCGTCTCCGGACATGTTTGGCTTCAAAATCGCTTTCTCCGTCGCCAACGAACCGACGATAAGGAGTAAACCGAGATAGTGTCCGTAGGCAGCAAAGGCGGACGGGACCGCATTCTCAGCCGCGGCGGCGAAAGCTGCCGGTGCGTGAAAAAGTGCGGCAGCGGCTAACCCCAAGCACCCACTTGTTGTCGTCGCTTTTGTATTCGTCGTCGGGGTGATGACGTTTTCGACGCGTAATCTTCTCACTGGTGTTCCTCTTCCGGATGCTTTTAAAACTGCTGCTCCGTGTCTCCCTCGACGACGAAGACCAAGGGGACGAAGAGAAGACGACGCATTCGTTCTTCCGTTCGTCTGAATCGTCGTCTGAATCGTCGTCTGAACGGGATGAGAGAGATGTTGCGCAAGCATTGGTGTGATGATGTTTTCTTTCGTCGAAGGATAACTTTGTGCAGACAGAGGAAAAATTCGTTCTGACGTTTTTTGGTCTTAAGTTCATTTTGTTGTGTTTCTTCTGCACGCTGTGAGTAATAGTATACATTTTGCTGCGTTAAAATCTCTCTCAAATCTCTCTCCATGTTTACGAGCGTTTACCTCTGCTCGCTGTACTCCCTTGCTTCCTTTTCACCGACGCGTTCGGTTTCGTCGTCGAAAAATCCTCGAACAAGTCTTCGGCCATTTTCTCTTTCAACCGTCGCGCGGCTTTTTCCTCGCGATCGAGAGCGGTTTCGAATTGCGCCAACGTTTCGTAGCCGTCCGTCTCGTACGGCCACGGAACTTTTTGCTTCTTATTCTTTACCTTTATAGCGCTCGGAGAAAACGATTCCACGCCGCCGCCATTTCGAGCGGCTTTTGTGGGTTTACCGTTTATCGTAATCGACTGCTTCTGGAATCGTTTTTTATTATTAGTGTTGTTGTCGTTGCTGCTAGTGTTTGCCACTCGTCGAAGTCGGTTTTCGTCGTCGTTTTCCTCCTCCTCGATCGTGGAAACCAATCTCGGTGGTGGTGGCGACGAATTCAAAGGCGAGAGTATTTGCTCTCGAAACAACGACGCGTCTACGACCGTTTCCACTTCCACCTCCTCTCGATCTACGTTTACTCGCCCTCTGTTATTACCGTCCGTTTTCTTCTTCTCCTTTTTCGTTTTCGCGCGTTTCCACCCGACTCCCGCGTCACCGTCCTCCTCCTCGTGCACTCCTCCATCGCTTCCATCATCATCGCCGTCATCATCATCATCATCATCGCTTTCCGTCGCTTCTCCTTCCTCCTCCTCGTTTTCATCCGCCGCGTCGAGACCGTTAGTATTCGTCGCGGCGTTGTCCTCCTCGATGCATCTCACCGTCGCGGCTATTTTGCCAAACTTTAATAACCACACCTTTTTACCTCCTCGATCTCCTCCTCCTCCTCTTCCTCCACCTGATGCCGACGACGACGACGGCGTCCATATTAATGGCACTCTTCGCGTAGAATTTTTGTCTAATCTTTCGAGTTTATTCTTCTCTTCTTCGTCTCCTTCTTCTCTGCTGGTTGAAACGACGCTGGAAACCCGAGTGCCGAGTTTACTCCCGCAATCAGTCACTTCCAAAAAAGTAGTAGTATCACCCTCCTCTCCCTCCTCTTTTGCCATCGATTTCGCGTGTACACCGGCAGAAGAAGTAGCGACGACGACGGTCAAAATCGCGTGTTTTCTCGACACAGAATTCTCATTCTCGATGGGAACGTGCGCGATGGAAGGGTCCCGTCCTACGATTGTCGGCACGTTCGGGTGCAACGCGTAGGAAGAAAAGGAAGAGGAAGAATTGCTGTTGTTAATCTCCAGTCTGAACAACATGTTAACGTTGTTGTTGTTGTTCGTATTATTCGTATGCGCAAAAACTTGTTTGCTTTCTGAGGGATTTTCAAAATTCGAGTTCGCAGTCTTGCTCTTTCATATGTGCACGCGCGCGTTAGTACATAAATAATAGTATTCAAAGAAGAAGTCTAATTCTAATTCCGAATGGTCTGATTCCGAATGGTCTGATACGTGGAACTCTCTTATTGCACGTGCGACCAGCAAAAAACTCTCACATCATCGTCATCATCATCACCATCCTCACCGTCGTCATAAAAATCAAACGCGTCCGTCTTTCTTCTTGACGATGTGTCCGCCTTTGAGCAAAATAGATCCTAAGTTGATTAAATCACCGAGAACGCCTCCAACGTTCGTATCTTTTTGCCGGACGGCTTCCTCGCTCATGCGACTGCCTTTCGCAAGTTCCGAGAGGTTTAGTTTTTTTACATCATCCTCACCTTCATTTCCGTCGTCGTTCGAGCTCGTGTTTATCAAATCTGCAAAGGCAGCCTCGGCGGATTCTTCCGCGGAGAACAAAGAGGAGGAAACGGAGGAGGACACACCACCACCATTTTCACCACCGCCTCCTTTTACGACGTAGCCCGGGGAAAAGCCTAACTTTTCGTTCTGTCTCGCGGTTGCCATCGCGCGGGAGAGTTTACTCGTCTCTTCTTCTTTGTCTTCTTCTTCTTTGTCTTTATCCTCCGTATCGTCGTCCTTCCCTAAAGCCATTACCCCGGTGCGTCGCGCTTCTCTTCTTTCTCCTCTTCTTTTAATATTAAAACCACCGAAACTCCTATTACTCGTATTCCTCCTGTTCCTATTCCTCCCGCTCAAAAGCAACGCCTCGGTGTTTTTTCTGAGCGTGCGAGAAGAAGAAAACGTGTGAGTCAACATATTCGTCGTCGTCCTCGTTGTAATGCAACACTCCTATTTTGGAGAAAAATTTTTTAGGGGAAAAGAGAGTTTCGTCACTGACGCAAAGGTCTCCAGAGAGAGATATAGATGATGCGGAGGCAAACGAGCGGCGATTTTTACGACGCGGATGCGGAACCCGAGAACGACAACTCGAACAACAACAGAAACGTGAACGACAACAAAATGCGTACAAATGCTATGGATGATGATGACGACGATAATGCGTTTTACTTTGATGATGGTGAAGAACAAAATCGACATCGTCGTCCAGAAGTGATGATGATGACGACGACGACCGGGAACAACACCCCTTTTAAAATAGAGGAGGAGGAGGACCACCGGGAGCAGACGAAGAATAACGCGCAACAACAAAGAGTGTTGGGGACAACAGCAGCGGCAGAAAAACGATTCGTAGCGTTAAAACCATCGAAGAGGAGTGGACGAATAATAGATAAAAAGATGAGTAAAAAGAGAACGGCGGGAGTGGGTTTGAGGTCGCACGCCAGACTAGGTGTGTCGCCAGTGCGAGGAGGAGGAGGAGGAGGAGGAGGAGGAGGAGGAGGGGGAACGACTACTACTACGACTGCTACTACTACTACTGCTGCGCTGTTGTTATCGAGGAAGAAAGAGAAGAAGAAACGGTCGATGCAGCAGAGGCGGGAGAGGACGAGTAAGCGGGAAAGGTATAGTCTCGGCGGCGCGGCGGCGTCGTCCGACGGAGGAGGTACGGACGACGAGGAGAACGGGAGGAGAGTTATCGGTGGCGTTTACTCGACGGCGATGGAACGCGAAGACGCCAAGAGGAGACAGATGCTTTATAAACGTCTGGATAGATTAAAACAGTTGCCATCGCAGAGCCAGTTTGCGAAAACGCAAATCGCGTTGGTGAATAAATGTTTGGAGATGTTGATGAAAGTGACGGTGAGAACGAACGAGGAGGAGGACGAGTTGGCGAAGTTGTTGAGCAGCGTGAAGATTTGAGGAGAGATAGGCATAGTAGTAAGTAAAAACAAAGTAGCATAGTCTTGTACAATACCAAAATTACCTTAATATAATAATAAAACATACTACTACACCGAATATCTTTTCACCGCGTCGGAGAGAATCTTCTTCTTACGCATGCGATACAAAATCGCCTGTCGCATTTTCCAATTCTCCCCGCCTTTCTCTTTCAACAAGCCTTGGTCTTGGTTATACGTCGTTTCCATCTCTTGTAATCTATATTCACACGCCATTTTCAACGCTAGCGCGGCTTTCTTTTCCGTTTGTCCGCCGCCTAATCGAAACCCGTCGCAGGATCCGCCAGCGTTAATCCATTCCGATTCGGTGGCGTAGAGACATCGCAAAGCCCAAGATAAGTTGGGTTCCGCGGTGCCATCGCTGACAAACGCGCCTCGCCACGCGGAATCTTCCAAAGTCAAATCTTCTAAGGACCCTTCGGGAATAAAGCGCAAAGCTTCGATGCGTTTCGGATTCTTCTCCAGATTTTCCTTCAGCGTAGGATCGTTTTGCGTCAAGTACGGGAGCAACCCTTCGAATTGGTACGTGTCCGCTACGTTTTGATCGTCCACGAATCCGTACCGCAAAAGCAACTCGTCGTTCGGCATCAAACCGTAACTAATCAACACTTCCTCGCCCTTTTTGTAACTCTTCGGCGATTTTAACGCAAACTCAGAATTCGTAAACTCAAACTCCGTTTTTAACATCGTCTGGTGATTGAACGCGTCGATTAACGGCATCAACACATACGCCGTGTCCGTCTTCACGTCGTTCTCCTTCGTCGAATCGAAAACAACTAAAGCTAACAACGCAAACACGCACAACCATTTCAACTCGGTCGTCTGTGCAGTCAAAAATGACGCGAACACGGTCCCAACCGATAAAGCTCGAGGTAACAATTTCCTCTGCAAAGCCTCCTGGTCTGCAATCTTTCCGGAAAAAACGCGCGACCGCACTACGTCCAACGCCCAAATGACTTCCTCCCTCTCAATCGTCTTCAAGCCGCCATCTCGCGCGTACTCCTGAATCAACTCGCACGCTTTTTCGTTCTCCAACCTCTGCTCTTTCGCGAACTTCTCTCCCACAGAGTATTGCAATTCTCTCACTTCCTCCTCCGTCCACGTGCCTAAATTCTCGAACGACTTTGGCAGTTGCTCGATGTACTCGTAAAACTTCGATCGAGAACCCAAGGATTTCTCGTACATGAGTACCAACGCCACTCGCAACGCCCACCGTTCGTCCCCAGCCTTCGCCCATAACTCGTTCGATATATACTCTTCGTGTGGATTCTCCTGACCTTCGACGACGAGCATGGTTGCTTCTCTGGGCAGGCGGACTAAATCGTCCTCGCTCGCGATATCGCTCGTCGCTTTCACGCCTCTGTACAAATCGTCCCCTCCTTTCTCTTCCTCACTACCACCGACGTACGCGACTTCCACGTTTGGCGCGAGAATGTTGTTTTTCACGCGCCAGGCGGTGTACTCGCTTTGGAGGCGCTTCCATGCAAAAATCTCCTCGTCTTTGGCGCCGTCGGCGAAACAACAAACCCCTCCTGTTGTTCTCCCTGCGCTGCGACGGGTTATTCTCAAATGGGTGTACGAGGTCGAGGCGAGGGTGGTGGTGGTTCTGGTGGTAGCGTTGGAGGATGCCCCCGCGACGGCGACGCAACATCGTGTCGACAGAGTCGCGTGATGGAGCATTTTTTCTTGTGTGTGCAAATCTATGAGGGTATTCGTCTTTTGTGTGCGCGTTTTCCCTATGTAAACACATGACGATTCAATATTTACAACTTCTCGCTATTTATCTCTCTCTCTCTCTATTTCCAAGCTTTAATCACACCGTCTCTACTGGCCGATAAGAGCATTCGACCACCTCTGAACGCGTCGCCGGCGGAAGAGGAAGAGGAGGAGTAGGACGGGACCGTCGCCAACGCGGTGATGGCGTCGTGGTGGCCCTCGTTTCTGCTCGCGATGGAGTTTTCGCGAGCAGCCGCGCTGGAGCCGTCGTTGTTGTCGTTATCAGTACCAGCAAAACCACCACCACCGCGTCTTTGTCTCCCGGAGGAGGATGTCGATGATGATTGGTACGGAGAGGTTTCTTGCTGAATGCGAATGAACGTGGGACGTTGTTTCGCTTCGCCGACGCGGACCAGACGAGAGGTGGACTCTAGACGGGTTTCCACGTATCGAGGTCGACTAGAACCGTGACGAGGCGGGCCGGAGAGAATGCGGGACTTTGAACTATCTCCAGGAAACCACGCGCGTATGGTACAATCGGAGCCTCCCGAGATTAACACACCGGACGGCAAGGAGAGGAGCGATCGGAAACTGTCGTTGTCGAATCCCGATTCTTCGTTGCCTTCGTTTATTTCGACGTCGCTCCAATTAGAATCCTCCTCGCTTTCAACAGAATTCTCCTCTCTTTTTTCTCTTTCGCTGCTTGTTGTTGTCGCAGTAAAGTCGGCTTGACTGTATTTATTCGTTTGAGAGCGTAAAAAAGGGTCGCTCAAGCGCCAATCAGAGTCGAGTTTACGTAAACTCGTACCAGATGCCAACACGTTCGGCCGGGCTCTGCTCGCTGCTTCCAACTCAACGCCAATTAAACTAGAGTCCAAAGTTCGTAAAACTTCTCTACATTCGCCAGTGGATGCATCCCACAAGGCAATCTCGTTCCTTTTGTGTGAACACCAAACCAGAGGTTTCATCATTTTCATGGCGTCAGAAGACGGAGGTAAGAACGCACGAACACTCATGCATGAAATCGAGTCGGAGAATGTGCGCAAATTCCTACGTGGCTGCGTTGCTGCGGATGATGCATTTCTCGCGCTTGTTCGAGTCGGAGCTTTCCATCGGGCAACAGATGTCATAAATCTCGAGTCGATGAGCTCGACTTCACCCGTCGACGTCGATAAAACAAACCATGGCGAGGTTGAGAAGCCTTCTTCGTTAACATTCCCACTGTTTACGAAGGGAATAGAGCTAAAATCAGATGTCAATACTTCACCGTTTGCGTTTGCAAGAGAAGTAATCACGCCTCTTTTCGGATGCCAAGGTAAGGAGACAATCGCGCTTCTCCCGTCACCTCGGGTGGACTGCCGTAAATCCCAAACTTTACATCCGCCACGCTGCGTTGCAAAGGCAACAACGCTTGGCGAAATCGCCAGGGTGGAAACGACCGCACCTTCCGAAATATCATACGTGTATATTTGAGCCGCACCAGTGTACTTTTCAGCCGCACCGGTGTACATTCTTTTTCTGCCCTCTGGACCGTCTTCTCCGGTGCTCTTTGATGTTTTCGTTGCTTTTACATATTCCACGCGCCACACGTGCACCGACCCACAATCGGAGCCTGAACAGACTCTATTTTCAGATAACACGCACGCGCTTTTAATCTTGCCGCTCTGAGAAGCGTACGTCAGGCGCGAACGAAACGATACATCTCGTTCCAATCGTCTGGAATCCCAAATCTTACACGACCCGTCATCAGAGCACGATACAAAATACGGCACGTTTGCATTCGTAGGCGCCGTGGCGAGATGATTCACGGCACTTCTGTGCTCCTTCAAATGAGCCCAGAGCACACCGCGAGGAACCCACGATGCGGACGATGATATATTCCTTGCCGCAGTTGAAATCGCGGGGAGAGATTTGGAAGCGACAGAATTCTCAAAACCATCGTTCGTTTGCACAACGTCCACCACAGGTATAGACTTGCTCGGCACAACAAGGGGTTTGCGGAAAGTAGAGAGAATGGCAGACGCAGAAGTATGCTTTGATGCTGCGGGGGTTCCTGGTGCAATAGCTACTCCCTCGCGTGATTCAAGAACCCGGGCGTTTTGTCTTCGTCGCGCCTCTAACGTTGCCAGAATGTAAGGTACTAGAGGCTGCACAGACTCCTCAATCGCTAAAGATTCTAAGATGACCGTATTTGCAAAGTTATTCAAATCATCAGCAGAAGCAAAATTACTCTGCAATAAAGAAGCAACAGCTCGGTCGTACGACTCGCTCAATGGTGGATCCCTCAAAGCGGCTCGTAAACTTTGAGCGTCTTGAAACGCATCCGGGCACGTTGCCCACAACAATACGGAATCTTTACTCTTATTATGTTCATTCGAAGACGAAAGAGAGGGCGACGATGATGGCAACGGCGCCAGTGTTTTTCTTTGAAATGGTTCAACTATTGGCGCGAGAAATGCAAAAGTATCGACTGGTCCAAGTTTCTTTGCAGCCGAGGCGAAGAAATCAATCGCTGCGTCTCGTATAGATTGGATCGGATGACACATCAACGGCGCAGATTTTGAGCACGCGTTAACAATGACAGATGTCTGCAAATCAAGCGAAACGGCGCTTGCGATTACATCATCTGAATCCGTATTCTCATCACTTTCATCATCAGCAGAGACGATGTTATGGAGACATTGTAATGCTGCCTGAACCACGTCATCATTTATATCTGTCAAGCACCTCTCCGCGCAGGGAATGACAAACGATTCTGTGACAGATGCCCCACATTCCATGGCAACATCTGAAATGTTTGATAAGAACGCACGCTTCGTCCGCCAATCGGATGCATTTAAGCACGTCACTAAGAGCGGCAATAAAAAACTCGTCGTCTCTTTGCGGCCGAAAAACTTTGCGATTCCCCCCATATTTTCCAACAAAGCCACCGTGGCATTTGGATGCGTGTTCAAGCTCGCAAAAATCTCCAATATAATTTGTCGCGCTTCGTTTCTGTGCGCTTGAATAGATATGTCGAATGAGTCACTCGCCGATGTTTTCTTTCCACCAAAAGTAGTATTCGTGTTCGCGCTTTCACCAAAATCACCTCCATTAGCGGTATTGTTTGGGTTCATTGAATTATTTTGATTGTTGTCCACATCATCGAAAGCGGTATACGTAGATGCATCTCCCCCTCCAATCTCATCCGAGTAAATCGTCCCAGACTTTACCGTCGTCAACTTTGCGAAATCTTCAGCTAAGCTCGCTTGGTCTTCATCGAGAACTTCTTTGCATCCTAGGGCTGAGCGCTGCGCGGAAAACCGAAACGCGTTTTGACAAAAGCGGGAGAGCGTTTCAGCTAACGTAACTTTCGAGTATTCGTTCCGACTTTCGTTGGCTTGTGCAGCACTGGACGATAAAGCTGCGAGTTGACGCAAAGCTGGCCAGACGTAGTCTTGGAATAACTTTGAATCTGATTTCTGCAAATCACACGCTCGAGAAAGCGTCGCCTCTAAAGTCCTAATCGCCGCAGCTTTCACTCGAGACGTCGATGGTGCGCTACTGTTACTATTCGTACTACTGCTGTTGATGTTATTCACAATAACGACAGTATCGTTATCGTCGTCGTTTTCAGAGTCTTTTTCTTTTATCGTTTCGACGCATCTTGGGACAATGAGATCGATTCTTGTCTGATCGTCGCAATATTTGCCGATGTACTTTTCAAGCAAATAAAATCCGTCTACCCGGACACTTTGTACATTGCACGCGCGTATAGCTAGACACAGATATTGCGCAAGAATACGCATACCAGGCGATCCGCCTTTCGCTTTCGATGACGGTAGCCTTTCCTCCACTTTCCGAATCTTCTTGACGAGATCGGGAACTTCCTTTTTCAAATATTCAATCGTGACGTCTAAACTTGCGTTGGCGTTAATTATGTCACTTCCCATCGCGTGTAATGCGTCAAAATACGCAGGAAAAAACCCAGACGCAACACACGAGTTGAATATTTCCTCCGCCGACGGTCTTTCGTACGGAACGCGTTGAATCATAGCTAAAATCAAGTTCAAAATTTCATCTCGGGCTTTCTTGTCGTTTGGAACTGATTTCGAGAGATTATTCGCGATGAAATGGTCCGGTTCGTATCCTTCGTTTTTGTCTCTGTACGCGAGCGCTTGCGCTAAATCAAACGTCGCCGTACCATCTGTGAACAGTTCGCCGATAACACAACCTAAAGCGAACACATCCATCTCTCTCGTGATCGCATACTCGCTATCAAATTCGTCGTCCTCTTCTCCGTCCGAAGTATATCCTTTACTCCCTCTTCGCGCGCCTCTTTGTATTCTTTTTTCCTTCTCCATCTCCAACTCCTGAAGATTACTACTGCTATCGTTATTAATATTACTGCTGTTCGCGTTACTATCTACAAACCTTTCCGGTGCTAAATAACACCTTCTCCTCCCTCCAGCGTCGAAGTAAAAAGTAAAATCGGCTGGATTATCCACCGGCACCGACTTTGGTTTGAAACTCGCAAAATCTGACAAAAACACCCAATTCGTCGATGTCATCAGCACGTTCTCGCACTTGACGTCCCCGTGCGTGACGTTCCTCTCGTGCGTAAACTTCATCGCGTGTAGCAACTGATAACAAATCCATTTCTTTTCCAA
>Ga0115557_1002659_pt1 | contig 11877 bp, 8 predicted proteins | sample COGITO_mtgs_1104_FD_87280 | JGI IMG/M metagenome (GOLD analysis project Ga0115557, IMG submission 87280) | Pelagic marine microbial communities from North Sea - COGITO_mtgs_110421 | ecosystem: Environmental > Aquatic > Marine > Epipelagic | place: Germany:Helgoland, sampling site Kabeltonne...
CCGTCTCCATCTCCGCCTGCATTTCCATTTCTTGCTTCATCGCCAAGTCGCGCTTCCGCTGCTTCTCTTCCCTCGCCCGCCGGCGCTTCTCAATCTCTGCCACTTCCACCCTCACCCTCTCGACGTGACCTTCCCGCAGCTCGTCGATTCGATTGTGAGGAAAGCTCCCAATCCAGCTCTTATCGTAACTCATCGCGATGAGCTCATCGGACGATATCATCGGAACCTGGGCGGCACGGGATCCGGCCGGTTTGTTTGTGGCACTGCGCACACACCGATTGTTCCGTAGGACTTCGTATACCGCGCACAGGTCGCCGCAATTGAGCAGCTCATCCTGACAGTTGTACAGGACGGTCAGGCCGATGCGAAGCAAGACCTTGCGCCCTTCGTGCAGGAAGCAGTCCCACACCCGTAGGGATGATTTCAGATCGAGAGAATTTACGAATATGCACAGATACCACGTGCACGTCAACGGCTCGAGCAGGGGCACGTCATCTGAGTCCTGCACAAAGATAATTTATGTGACGAAAATGTTAAAAGATTGATTGATTGATTGATTGATTGATTGATTGATTGATTGATTGATTGATTGATTGATTGCCTAAAAGCAAGATAAATATGACGATGTTGTCATGCCCCCGCGACGCCCCCCCTGTCTGCGCACCCTTTATCGTCATCGTCGCTTTCGCTTGCTCACTTTCGCTTGCTCCCTCACTCACCTCACTAGCAACTCCAATCTTGCAAAAGTGACTGTGGAGCCTGGGAAGCTTCCACTTTAGGCAGGACAATAAAACACGTTGCTCGGCGCGGGAACCGACCATGTTCTTTGTGTAGAACTCGTCCGGCAGAAGATCTTCAATTATCGCTGCCAGAACCCAGAAAGCTCTGTCCTCTTCCATGTTGAGCAAGAGCAGCGCCGCGATGAAGTTCATCGACTGGCAGTAACCAACTGTGGGATTTCTTACGCTGTAAGCGTGAAGAACATTTCGGAGACTACTCAACCCTTCCGAAGATAAAAAATTGCTGTTGTTGGGGAATGTACGGTGCAGATCCTTTTCGATGTCGAGGGCAACGGGAATCTTGGCGAGCCCATTACCATCGACTCCTTTGGCTCGAATATCTTCTATAAGCTCATTGTACGTAAGTTCCCCCCTCTCGCCAACCTTTTCCAACTTTCTGCTGGCCCCGCTACACAGCCACCAAACCTGCTCCCTCATCTCTGCCGGCACACCGCTTCTGATGCGCTTTGTAAACTTGACACCGAGCGCCTCGTCAAGAGAACCAAAGCCAATTTTTGTCTTGATAGTCTTGAAAGTAAGAGAGTGATGACTTGTTCTCTTGCTGTTCATTTGCAGCTTCCATCGACAGGTAATTGAGTCCAACTTTTGCTGATCTGGTAGTGCAGACAGTTTCCCCAGAAGCTTGTACCATTTTCGTTTCGTCGGTGTCATCGATGCTGTATCCGAGGGGGAGAGGGGAGGTGAAGGCAGCGGGAGGGGCTCTGAGGGTGACGACAAAGACACAGACTCAGATTGACTTAGTTTTCCAGTTGCTTCCAAGTTCTTGACAATAGCGTGATCGTTTTCATCATCATCATCATCTTCGCTATCATTCTCATCTATGCTGTCATTGCTCGCGGAAGAAGAATGCACGTTGCCGGTAGTATCCGTCTCGAATCCATACTCGCAACGGGTAGTTGTGGATTGCTTGCGCAGAGATCTCGTGGAGGAGAGACCGACTGCACGTTCACTTGATTGAAGCCAAGGCGAAGAACTCGCCATGAAGCGATGTCACGGGGGCAGGGCGTCTCGACGTTATATATTTTTTCACGACAAGATGCGTGGAAGGGTAGGAAAGACGAAGTGAGTTGGAGCTTGGAGCTTCCGGTTTTGGAAATAAATTGGGAATTTTCAGAAGAATAAAACTCTTGATTAGAAACCAAAAGAGATAAGGTAGGGCCCTAAAGGTAAAGTCGAATTTTTAAGCGCAAATCTACCAAGTAATGTTTCATTATGTATTCCGTTACATGTCGTTGAGGAGCAGAGACTTTCTAGAAGGTTTGAGAAATTTGGGAGTTTGGCCACTCAGCACACTAGTTGCGATGCTGTTGTTATCCTCCACTTTACCCTCATCCTTTATATCGAATAAGTTGACGACGGAGCCTCTCTTGCTCACGGAGCAACTTGAACTCATGTCATCGAAGAAGTCCTCCTCAATATCGAAGATCACCTTTCTCTCCTTGCCAGGAGGCAGAAGGATTATTGTCTCAATATCCCCGATAAGGCGGTAGTTAAGGTTGTACAGCTTCTGCCTTGGGTTGATACTCTTTGCCTTTTCAAAATCTTCAGCGGCAAGCTCATACAGTCCCAACGATTTGTAGCTCCAACCTCGGCGGAAGCAAGCCCTGTCATCGTCAGGTTTCATCCGAATGACAGCATTAAAGTCGTCTATCGCCGCTTGGTGGTCGCCAATCATCTGAAGGCATTTAGCCCGCTCGTGTATGTACAGGATGTCGTTGCCTACAAGTAGATTAGAGTACAGTTAACAAACAAATAAATACCAATAAGAGATGGAAGGTTAGATTATCTCGTTTCTCTTTTCAGAGGGTGGTCGAATTGTTGTCGTTCCTCCATTTTTTTTCTCCTCTCTCCCTCTCTCCCTCTCTCCCTCTCTCCCCCCCCTTTTTTATCTCACCTTTCTCATGCTTAGGAGAAGCCAGGGCTTTCGAAAACATTTCAGCCGCCCTTTTGAATCGCTTAATATGTGCTAGGCAAACCCCGCGACTGTAGAAGAGGTTGGCGAGTTCAAGTTGCTCCACGTTATCGCTCTCAAGGAGCGACATGTGGTACGTCTCACTCGCTTGAGTGTACTTCTTCTGTTCAAAGAGACTGTGGGCAAGTTGTTTAAGCAAGTACCACGTCCGTCCGCTGTCCTCTTTCTTCTTGCTAATGTTCACGCCTTGGTCCAGCATCTGTTCGGCGAGGTCGTGGTGACCAAGATTTGCGAGCACTTCTGCTCTGCTAGAAATGTAGGACACATTGTGTGGATCCAGGTCAACAGCAGCGCTGAGATCTTCTAGTGCGCCTTCCAAGTCCCCGAGTTTATACTTCACTTTTCCCACGCTGAATCGGAAGAACGAAGTTTTCACTAGCACGTTCTCGGCGCCGCTATTGTAGCGGTAGCGGGCCACTTTCTTGAAGTCCTCGTTTGCGAGTTCGAATTTGTGTTCCAGCCGTCGGCACTCGCCTAGATAGTAAACAATCTCTGGTGCCGGCAAAGCTCCGCCAGCTTCTTCCAATTCGATGGCCCGCTGAAAAGACCGTTCTGCATCCTCAAAAAAACGCAGGTTGAACTCGCTCATACCCTTATTTTCATGAAGTTCAGAACTCTGCAGGCCACAAGATAACGCGCTCTTGAATTTCTCAATTGCCTCCTCGTGTTCCATTTTCATTGCGAGACACTTTCCGAGCCAGTAAAGGGGCGGTGCATATCGGTGGTTAATATTAAGGGCCCTCTTAAACATTTCACTTGCAGCCTCGACCCCATCCTTCTCAACAAGGACGACTCCGCATTGGTGCACATATTCTTCTTTGCTCGGATCTAGTTTGATAGAGGCCTCTATGTCTTCAAACGCATTCGAAATTGATTGCGGGGAGGACAAGGCCACGTAGGACTTCGACCGCCCGTCGAGAAATTTCGCCATTTCCACCACGACATCCACGAGCTCCTCTTCCAGCTTGCAAGCCTCCTCTTCCTCATTGTTCTTGAATGCAATTTTTATGTTGTTCTTGATGACAACTTCGAGCTCTTGCTGCAGGATAATAGCATTTGTATAGTCCTCGATGGCATTTTCCACAAAAGTGTCGTCGTGAGAGTGCTTTACATTTGCACTCCCCCCTTCCTCATTCAGCTTTTCACCGTCCACACTTTCAGTTACAGGTTGCTCGACGCTGTCATTTTCGTGGCCCTTTAATTTGTGGTGTGTGTGATGATCTTCCTCGGCTCGTTCTGCGACTAATTTTGCCTCCTCCATCTTGGCTGCGGTTGCTTCATCGACTTTCGAAGTCTCTTCCCCATTCTCCTGAAGGTCAGGAGAATCGCCGTCATCAGTCGCAAGCGTAAAACCCTCATGCTTACGCTTGCTCTCCAAAAACAATAGCAAGTTGACCCGCGCCCTGTCAAAAAAAAACTGCGAATTCTCCTCAAAGTCAATGGCATTCGTGAGGCTCTTGTCAGCTTCAAGATACTTTTTCATGTCACAGTGCACAAGACCCATGTAGTGCCACGCCGTTTGCGAGTCGACATTTATCGAGACACAGTCCTGGAGGTCATCGAGCGCATTTTCAAGCCGGCCGAGCTTTCGGAGTACATCGCCTCGATGAAGTTTGAGCTTGAACATGAAGTTCAAATCGACCATCTCATCCGCGTTGTCCTTCTTAGATTTATGAAGGCGCTCAAAGCCACCAAAAATGTTCGACTCTGATCGAACCCTTGGTGACTCGGGAGATTTCGGATGCTGGCCGCCTAGACCTGCGGGCGCCGTCTTCGAAAGATGTTGTTGGGTAGCAAGAATGGATTTTCGTTGCTGCCTCCCCCGAAGGTGGTTCTCTGTTATACTGACAGACTTGTCGAGGTCATCCAGAGCTGCTTCATAGTTCGGAGGAGTTGTGTGGTCGCTAAATATTATTGCTCGGTTATACAAGGAATGGCTGCTCTTCGTGTTGAGCTCAATACTCTTGTTTAGGTCGGACATAGCTTCATCAAACCGCCCAAGGTGCGTTAAGGTGATTGCCCGGAGCGTGTAGTAATTGTATTTTGGAGCTTGAGTAGTTTTGAGAACAGCCTGAGAGTAGTCGCACCACATCCAATTATTTCGCTGCTCATTCGTCATCTTGCCCGGCAGATGCTTGACAGCGGCTGCGCGGCTTATGTGAGCCTTGACGAAGTTTTGCTCGTAGAGCAAGCAGTCTGTGAAGAGGTCGAAAGCCTGTTGGTAACGTCCCTTCGCCAACTCCTTCTCTCCCTCGGCAAATGTCGCCTCGGTCTTTGCTAGGCGGCTAGTTCTATCTTTATTGAGCTAACAAAGGGTGGGTGGACAAAAAAAAAGACAAATGGTGTTAAATACGCAAAAACGGACCGGGGGAATCAGTGAGTGAACTGGGGGGCGGGTTTGTGTGCTTGTGTGCTTGTGTGCTTGTGTGCTTGTGTGCTGCTTGCTCTTGCTCTTGCTCTTGCTCTCACTCTTGCTCTTGCTCTCACTCTCACCTCCGTGGTGCGCTTAATGAAATCGATTTTCGTCATCCTCGTGTCTCTGTCATTTTCCATCTGCGTATTCAGTCCCTCGAGGATGTTGAGATCTTCCACGTGGAAAGACAGTCGGCGAAGGGCCATTGTCGACTGGCGAGCACGTCCATGAAGACCACCGCTTGTCGCAGTAGATTTTTTCGGAGAGTCATCGCGAGAATCCGAGGAGGGGAAGCGAGTGCGTCGGGGAGAGCTGCCTCGCGAATTAGGCGATTTCTGATGGTCGCTGGCGAGAGACATGACCGTGGAATCTTCCTCATTTCCATCGTCTTTGTCTTCTTCAGGCTCCAATTTTGGTAGCTTCTGCCTCCCCCCACCAGAAGTGGCTGGCCTTACAATTGTATCAACTTCACCTTCGCCGCCGCGTGCAGAGTCATCAGTCGAAACAAGACCTCCTCGAATCTTCTTCTTCTTCCCCCCCCTTTTTGTAACATTCGCACTCATCGGTCTGACGAGCTTCTTGAGCATTTGGTCACGCTTGAGGGACATTTTCGCAAAGTCCTCCCGAATCTTTTCAGACTCTTTCTTTTCCAAGGCACTATAATCTCTCAACTTGTATTTTTGCTTGATTTGAACAGAGTGGTCACGGAGGTAGTTGCTCCGGCTAGTGCTCCAATCCGCCACCTTTCGCTTCTCATATTGCTCTTGCAGGTTCATTGCCACTTGGGACAAGGTAATCTTGAGATTATGATGATATTGCTGAAATGGAATCTGCTTCGCTTGTGCATAATTTGGCACGATTTCTTTCTGGTGCGACTTGGAAGAGGAATTTTGCGCCGTAGCTTTCGAAAAGCGAACCATTGTTAGTATAGAAGTTGTTGTTGGAATGTTTGATAAGTAAATCCCTGACGACTCTGACGGTATTCTAACGATACGGCGACCTTATAGACTGTGATTATATAATGTAGAGACACATATAGAAAAAAGAAAAGCGACCTAATGAGAGTGAGGCACTGGATGTGTTCGTTGTTATGCTTTTTTTCCGCTGAGGGAGGTACAGACAAAGAAGCATTTTATACGACTCATCCAAGTAATCTAAAAATTTGGCATTCTTCTGCGTGTTTGATCAGCGCAAGTCACCCCCAATCACCGCCACAGGTACTTTTAAGGGGCGGTACCCCTTCATTCCACCCAACTTCTTTTGTGTCTGTCGAGGACTTCTTGGTGACATCCTTTTGGTGACAGGCGACATGGACCCCAATGAACACGGGGAAAACCAGTATAATGATCCCACGATTCCTCCTTTTGCAAAGGTGTTAACTTGGAAAGACATAAGCAAGCGAGTTGAGGCGAGGAATTATTGGCACTACAAGCAACAGCAGGATCGGGGCAATGCTCGGTATCACCATTTTGTTGCCCCTCTCTACGGTGAAATAGGGGATGCCAAGAATGAAATCAAGCACCATCGCCTCGCTTGCAACTACAATTCGTCAAATGCCAACGCCAGGAATGATTTTGGGCTCGCATTACTACGACAGGGGAAGCTTGACCGTGCCGAGAAAGAGATTGCAGAGGCCCTTTTGATCAACCCTGACCACGGACTCGCACTCAACAACATGGCCGCTGTTCTAGCTCGCAAGGGGAAGTTTAGTAAGGCGCAGTCATACTGCGAGAAAGCGATTCAGCTGAATCCCAATGACGCAATGGCACACAGAAATCTTGCAAAGATTCTCGACACACTGGGCAACACCCGTGATGCTGTGAAGCACAATCAGATTGCCATACAGCTAGGACCCGGAAAGCACGGTGTCACCCACCACCCGGACACGATGACTTTCCGAAATTTGGCGAGGCAGCTCGTTGCAAGGGGACAAACAGTGGAAGGGAAGGCGACTGCCCACTACGATCAGTACAGAGCTCTTGCCTACAAGAAAAACGTTCTCCCCAACAGCCAGAAGACCGTCGAGCTGTTGCAGAGGACGAAGACAAAAGCGTAGCGACGTCGACAACGGCGACGATGATGATTAAGCGTAGGGGTATTGAAATTGAAATTAGATTTATGGTTGTTTGTTTAGCGAACAAAGGCTTCAACAATTTTAACTCTTATCAAATCAATTATCAGGGTATATCTATCTATCGACATGGATATAAAGTCATCTCTCTTTGCTGCCAACAATCTGACTGTACCACGCAAAGAGCGATTTCGCGTGGACAACATCATTCTCATTTGATCTCTCATTTTGAATTTCGACGGATTCCTTTGTCACTGCTTCGGATTGCTCAGGAGAAGTGGGCGGCGACGACGACGATGACGTTGGGGATGACGGCAGTGTGATGCTCGAAGGAGACTCGGTCGGCAGCAAGGGGGGAGACAAGTTCACCATTTCCACAATCTCCTCGAAACTTTTGACAGGCATGTATCTCAACGACGATGAGACGATTCGTCTGGTCCAAGCTGGGCCGTCGAATATCACTCCAACCTCGAGTGGAGTGTAACCATACTCTCCACAGGCCCCAACGAAAGCGGTATGAGTGTTTGTACGGCTCCAACACAGTTTCTCCGTTTTTTTGCTCAGTAGAGACAAGACATTGTTCTCAAAGCTCCATATATTGCTAGAGAAACTTCCACAGCTTCCTAAACCGATCTCCCCTCTTCTGTTGCTGCCAAGGCACGTGCCGGTGCTCGTCCCAAAGCTCGAACTCTCAATTTGCACATATCTCTTGCTATTTGAGAAGCTGTCGAGGCTAAATACAGCAGATGCGTCACACGCCTGCTTGAACAAAACACCATCGAAGCACCATCCATCGGACTTATCGACGAGGAAAAATTTCGGATTCTCCCCAAAAATTTGTTCACCCGACATGAATGTAGAAAACAACCCAACAATCGTGTTCGTTGCGACTGTCCGTGCATCAAAAGTCGGACTGAGAATCAAACTAAGTAGCAGGATTGAAAATACACTGATGTAGAGATAGCTCATGGAGAACCGTCGTAGTGTGTAAATCTCATTTGTGAGCTGCTTGGACACATTCATATCGAGCTCCATCGATAAGGAGGCCGCATTTAGATCTTCCCTGTCCGCCTCAAGTTGCTCCTTCAATGCCTTAAGTCGAGCGTAATCTCCTCCACTAGCGTCCTCCTTCGCTTCCTCCTTTGCCTTCTCATTTTGATACAGACTGTTGAGAAGGCGTGCATCAATAATCTCGTTCACCCTGTCATTCACTATCTCAGTTATGCGCATGATTACTTGATCGCTCATTGCAAACTTGTCGAACGACAGGTGAGTTACAGGCCGACGATTATGCTGCACTTGTTGCCCCGAGTAGTCGTCGGTGGAGGTAAGGCGAGAGTCGTCGTCAACAAAATTGATGATAGCCTTGTTATCTCCATCGGGGGGGATCTCACTTGTATTCAAGTTCGTGAGTGCAGCATCGAGGTTTGACTCGACGTTAGCGAACTCGCTGTAGACTGACTCATGATCGTCGTTCTCGTCGTCGTCGTCGTCGTCGTCGTCGTCGTCGTCGTCGTCGTGGTGGTCGTCCTGGTGGTGTATTTCGTCTTGATTGGTGTAGTTGTTGTTGACCTTTTCGCTGTATTTTTTTTTGTCATTGTGATTGTTTTTAGCCTTGTTAGTGTCAGCGTAGACATTATTGTCAACGTAATCTTTTGCTTCATTAATTGACAACCTTGTTTGCGCCACCCCAGGAGTGAAACTTGTCGACTTTTGCGACAAGGGAGGGCTTGTGACACATTCGTTTGCAAGGTCACTAATTGCATCAATGGCTGCGTATGTCGGGCAGGTCGATCGGCTTTTTAGCGTGTCGTCCGTCGCTTTCCCGACGACAGGACTTAGAAGCGCCGCCGCCGTTTCGTCCTTTTTTTCGTCTTCAGTTTGCTCGCTTACTTGCTTCTTTAAAGTTGAAATGGCCAGGTGAGTATCGAGAAATTCACGTTCCAAGGACTCGGCTGCTTCCATGCCCGAGCACAAGTCTTTTTCAGGACGAGGAGTAGGTGACTTGTGCACCACATCAATATGAGGCATTGAAGCGTCGCTGGAAGATCGCTTACGCGTACTTTGTACGAGAGTAAAATTATTGTCATCGGTGGGAAGGGGGGCGGTTAGGGTTGGAGATGAAGTTGGGGCTAGGATAGCGGTTGGAGTAGTTGGGGTTGGAGTTGGAGTTGTGGTTGGGGATGGGGTTGGGGTTGGCTCTGGGACAGAGACCGAGGGAGTTTCATTTATACAGTCTTTGTCATTTTCATCGACATCAGGAGGGGGGTCGATATCGACATCGACATCGACATCGACATCGACATCGACATCGACATCGACATCGACATCGACATCGACATCGACATCGACATCGACATCAATATCGACATCAATATCGACATCAATATCGACATCGTGCTCATCTGTTTCGAGTCGAGCCGCAATTATTTCTTCGTCGCTAAAAATCAACGACCATCTAGTCTCCTTAGTATCCCGGCAAGCAAAGTACTCTTGCCCCTCATCATTCTCCATCACCACCCAGTGACGACCTTCGTACTCAATAATTTCTCTTCCAGCGTGCCAATCTTCTTCTTTTTCTTCATCATCGTCTACCTCAATCTGCAGAGGACCGTTAACGGAGTCTTCTACCAACATATTATCTTGCCCCAGCCTCTTCACAAGGTTGCGGGAAGACAGATTCAGGACATCATCATTATCATTATCGTCATTACCATCATCACAATCTGAATTGTTTGCAGGTAAATCAGAAGAGGAAGCAGCACCACTTCTAGTTAAGGAGACACCGCCAGAGGTAAGCTGAACAAAGGGCTCCACCGAAATGTCTGCCTGGGGAGATTTGACTGGGGAAGGAGACACGATATTGCTATTGTGGGATATCCGCCTTTTGATGGTAGAAATCTGCTTGGCAAGGGAACCAAGGTTATCCTCCAATTCTGCCGCAGCTTCGACAGCATCCATGCTCATCGTGATTTGCCCTCGATGAGCACTATATACTATTGAAGATGAATGCTATTATGGGAGATTTTGCACCTTGCAAGTTCAGAAACAGTTGGCTTTTTTGGGCTCCTTTTCGTACCGCTACAAGTTGTAAAAAACGACTTTCGTGATATTATGTATAACGGGATGCTAATGGTAGAAAAGAAAGATAATTTTACCGAAAAAATGGTAGTTGAGGTGGTTGCCGGGTGAAGTGTTCACCGCTTTCAGAGGATAACCGAGACCCCATAAGGCACAATCGATTAACCTCGGACTTATTTGCCATGACACTGTACCCATCTATCGCTGTTTCGGATTCATTCAATGCTCTTGCAAACGTTGGTGCTGCTTACATTGCGCACAAGGCTGAATGCCCCCATGCGCAACTTGGTTTTCTCCTTGTTACTATAGCCAGTGTGAGTGGCGTCATCAGATTCGGAATTTCAGAGTCATGGGAAGACGTAAATTCCTACTTGTCTGACTTGGTGGCGTTCTTTGGTCTTCCTCTTGTTGGCCACCAATTTGTTTTACTTCACACGAAGCATAATACCCCCCTCCTCGAATTACTTGCATTATCACTTGTACTCGAATGTTGCACTCGGACTGATCAGGATGCGGGCGAAGCAACAACCGAAAGACAGCTTGCAATTGTTTGCCTCAATATATTCAGCTTCATTGGTCCCGCTCTATTTACTTCGTGGAGATCAAGAGAATTTTGCACAGCCATTGGCGCTGTTTTATTTGTTATAGCGGGAGTAGGAATTGGGGGTGATCGGGACGAAACGCTTTTAGGAGTCCGACGAATGAACCTGTTCCACTACTTCATTGGAGCAAGCGGCGTAATGTTGGGTTTAGGTCTGAAGAAAGTAAATGAGAAGAAAAATGTAAGCGAGGAGGAACGAACCTCGATGATCTGATCATTTAGCAAATTAGGCCTGGCCCCAATCTCGCATAGAATGTTCGGTGTTTCAAATTCTTTAAATACTAGTGTAGCGTCCGAATACTTTCTCGTGCGCAATGACGTGGTCGCTCGCTTCGCTCGCTCGCCCGCAATGCATCCGGGGGTGATGGAGTGAAAGGTTTGGTAGGATACATCTTGAAATTTGTGTGAAACTTAAGAGCGACTTGGGTGATAAGTAAATTGTAGGAAGCTCTTCGAGTATATTTGAAACGAAATTCACAATATTTTTGCTGTTAGCGATATGGTTGGAGTTGGTGATGGAGTGATGATGATTGAGTGATGGTGATGCAGCGATAGGTTAGGGTTATGGGGAGGGGCCCAAGCTCCTAGCTCGTATCTCTAATGTATTCTCAAAGCGGGTTGAAGTGTTTTTGCGGGGTTTAGTTGTAAAAGAAGAGGTGCAGGGCTGAATGAAGAAGAAAATGCTAAATTTGGATCTTACCGTAACTGCAACTTGATTCTCCTGTAATTATTATTGAATAACGCAATCGAATTACACTGTCATATCTTACATTCACTTGAAATGAGGAGAAATAAGTCTTCTGTTGCTGCACAAAACAGTTTAGACGCAAGTCAACGCAGAAGGTCGGAGGGTTTCCGGAGGAGGTCGGTGGATGCCGGGGTTACAACAGATATCGTCAACATAGTGGAGATTCCGTCGATATCCGTGGTGGGGAGCTC
>Ga0115557_1002666_pt1 | contig 11858 bp, 3 predicted proteins | sample COGITO_mtgs_1104_FD_87280 | JGI IMG/M metagenome (GOLD analysis project Ga0115557, IMG submission 87280) | Pelagic marine microbial communities from North Sea - COGITO_mtgs_110421 | ecosystem: Environmental > Aquatic > Marine > Epipelagic | place: Germany:Helgoland, sampling site Kabeltonne...
GAAGAAGAAGAAGAAGAAGAAGAAGAAGAAGTTGTGATTGAGGAGCAGATTGGAGTGGTTCAGAAACCAACGGTATTGACGGTTGAGAAAGAAAAACCGAGAAGACAATCGACGCGCTATCCAGATCGAGACGCGATGAGAATCCACGGAGGCGTCGATCCCAACGCAAACGTTGTTCCGGAAACGCAGTTAGTTGGCGCTTTAACGATGGTTCATCCACCACCGGTAGAAAAGAAGAAACGTGGAAGACCACCAAAAAGAGCCAGACCAGCGGAACCGGTACAAAGGAAAAAGCGCGGCCGACCGGCAAAGGTTTCGGAGGATCTTTCGCAGCCTCCGAAGCAGAAAAAGGCAAAAGTTGTCGCGAAGAAGGAAAAAGAGAAGAAGAAAAGAAAAGTAGCCACCGTCGCTACGGTCACCGATGACTCCGCGTTAGCGTCGCTCAAAGAGTTCATCGAAACCATGGGCGGCCACCTACCGGCGAACTGGTCCGCGAAAGTCGCGAGTCGCGAGAGGACGGATAAAGGACGGATATCGCTTCACACGGACGTCACCTATATCGACCCGAACGGGAAGAGATACAGATCTAAACTCGAAGTCGCGAGGTGTTTAAATTTACTCGTCCAGTGATTATTGGACGATGATGATGATGATGATGATGGTGATGATGATCAAAGTGATTTTTGAACAACAACAACAACAACAACAACATTCAGAGAGATGCGAAGGTTTTATAGTGGCTTTTAAAAACATACACTCATACTAAGGTTGTAAAAACAGAATTTAGCGAAAGAGAAAGACGCGCGCTTTAAATATATATTACCGGTACCAGTACCTGTTTCCTAGGTGTACATATAATTACAAATACTTTACAAACGCCGGGACACCTTCGCTAATTCTTCGCAAAGACATGACCGCTAAGAGCAAAATGTCCGCCTTGGATTCACTTTCCTTCTTCTGACCTAAAATGCGTATGCCGTCGTCGGTTGTCAACACATCGCCTTGGAATCGTTCGTCCATACCGGTGACGAGCATATCTTTTACTTCTCCGGGTAAATCGATGATACAATCGATGTACCCGCTTCTATTCTTTACGCTCGAGCTCACCGCGATGACTTCTTTAATACCTAATTCAGACGCTGCGTAAGCAATTTCGCGTTCGAGCAAAGCGCACGAGGTGAAACTGTCCGTCACTTCGCCGAAATGTTTTAACAAACAGTGCGAAGCGACGGAAAATTCACGCGCGGTTTTTGCTTTGAACACGATATTTTCAGCCGATCTCCTGGCGGTATCCGTGGCGATGTAAGCTGGCGAGATGGACAAGTCTTCCGTCGATTCGCGAACTTCAGTCGTAACCAGCATCGCGTCGTCTTCAATATCAGGATTCTTGTCATCTGGGACGAGCGTTTTGTGAATGATTTTCACTTCCCCTGGAAGGCATGCTTTCAAGCGCATCATTTCAACGCGTTGTAACTGCGAATAGAGCAACTCGAGGTACAAATCTGCACCAACCGAATCGACTTCGCCGGATTGTTTCTCGCCGAAGAGAGTACCGACGCCTCGAATGGACATGTCTCTTTCCGCCAACTTGAAACCTTCGCCTAATCCACACGACTCTTCCAACGCTAACAAGCGTTCCTTCGCTTTTTCGTTCAATGATTCTGGATCTAGCCCGTAAAACATCCACGCGTGCGCTTGACGATCGGCGCGACCGACGCGACCACGCAACTGATACAACGACGCTAAGCCGAACGATTGCACTTCTTCGATGATAATCGTGTTGCAATTCGGAATATCTAAACCAGACTCAACAATCGTCGTGCACAATAAGACATCCGCCTCGCCGTTGGAGAATTCATCCATGACCGCATCCAAAGTATCGCCGTCCATTTGTCCGTGCGCTTCAATCACGCGTAAGTTTGGCAAAATGTCGAACAACCTTTTCCGCGAATCGCCCATCATCATGATTCTGGGAACGATGTAATAAATTTGCCCGCCTCGATTGATTTCGTACTCAATAGCCTCGCGAATTTTGTCTTCGTCCATTGGCAATAAGTTTGTTCGAATCGGTCGACGTTCTGGTGGCGGCGTTTGAACTAAACTCGCGTCCCGAAAACCAGAGATGGCCATATGCAACGTTCGCGGAATAGGGGTCGCCGATAAAGTTAAAACGTCCACGGTAGCTTTCAACGCGGAAATTTGGTCTTTGTGCCTCACCCCGAACCTTTGCTCTTCGTCAATGATCAACAGATCCAAGTTGTCGTAGACTTCCGTCGATAAGTTCAACAAACCGTGCGTACCGACGATGATTTGTGCTCTTCCTGAGTCCTTTTGGCTAAACTTCTCTAAAATTTCTTTTTGATCTTTTGTCTTGACGTGCCTCGTGAGAAGATTGACTTCTACACCCAAGTGTCGAAATCGCGCAGCGACGTTCGCGGCGTGCTGTTTCGCCAGAACCGTCGTTGGCGCGAGAATAAACGAATTCTTGCCGGAAAAGCACGCTCGAGATATGGCTCTGAAAGCGACTTCTGTCTTACCAAAACCGACATCGCCGACGATGATTCTATCCATGGGCGTGTCTCGAGTCATGTCCTCGTTGATATCCTCGATAGCCATCTTTTGGTCGGGAGTGAGCTCAAAACGAAACCCTTCAGCAAATTTTGCCTCTTCATCCGGTTTCGATATTCTATACGGTGCTCGGACGCACTGTAATCGTTGTAAATACACGCACATTTGGTGCACGACTAAATCGCGAATCTGTTTTTGCATCTGCGCTTCTTTCGCTTCCCACGACCCGAGTTTATCGTACAGCTTTGAAAGTCTCGGCGGTTTTACTTGCGCGCCGGGACTGGCGTATCTATACAATTGCATGGACGCTTTCTTCGGTTCAATTTTTGCGGTATCATCCGCGAACTGAATGAACAAGAACACTTTCCTCGTGCCTTCGTTTCTTCCGGTCTCCTCGTCTTCGTGGTTGATCGAACGCATACCTAAAAACTTCCCAATGCCGTATTTTCGGTGGACGACGTATTCACCGATAACCAACTTGAACGGATCAATAGAATTGTTCGCTAATCCGTGGGTGCTGTCGTTGTAGCCTTCCAAAACACGGTTGTTCACTTCCAACGCGTAGCCGATTCCATCGAGCGCCTCTCGCACATCCAGTTCGCTCATCATCTCAGCTAATCCGCCTTCGTCCTCTGACGACGACGATGATGCTCCTAACCGCGTCTTCTCGACGTCAACTATGCTTGCTGCCATGGTCGTCATAGCGCCCAGCTTCGCCGCGTCTTCGCCTTCGTTGAACGACCGTTTCACCGCTCTCATGCCTCTTTGCCTTCTCTCCGTGAATAATCGACGCAAACGGTCGCTCGCTTTCTCCTCGTTTGTTTTGCTGCTATCACTATTGCTGCTGCTGCTGCTGCTATTACTATTATCTTCCTCCATTTTATTTTCCTCGAACATCCTCGCCAACTTCGTCTCTGGATCCGAGGACGCTTTCAGCCGTTCCAACTTTAACCGCTCTCTCAACGTCTTGAACGCCTTTTCAAAATCCGCCACGAATTCCATTTCGTTTTGCTTTTCTCTCGCCTCTCGCGACGGATTATATTTCGGCGCGATAATGTGCGAAGACGACGACGACGAAAAAGACGATGAAGGCATCATCGCGGTCACCGACGAACCGTCATTTTTGGCGTTCCCGTTGACTGCTGTAGAACCTCTTTTCACCGCGCTGCTCTTCTTTTTCACTCCTTTTTTCGAAGAAGACGACGAAGACGCGGTCGCGTCGGAGATCCCGCCACCTCTTCTCACGACGCGCCTGCGCACTTTCGCGTGTTGCACTCCCGCCGGAGGCGAAGTCGCGGCCGTCGTCGCGGTTGTCATATCTTCTTCTCCGTCGTCGTCTGAATCGTCGTCTTCTCTTTCGTCGCTCTCGTTCTTCTTCTCTCGACTACTACTACTACTGGTAGTATCACTCTCCTCATCCCCTACAGTCACTTCTTTCTCTTTTGCCAACATCATCTTCTTCGTCGTCGCGAGGCTTTTCCTCTCCCTCTCCAACGCCACCACCAACCGGTCCACGAGCTCTTGTTTCTTCCCAGTTTTCTTCAACTTCCGCTTCTCCAGTTCGCTCTTTAAGTCCGGGACTTTTAGTTTCGAGAGCACGAGTTGCATCTGTTGTTCGCTTTCTTCTTCGTACTCGTCGTCGTCATCTTCTCCTTTTCCTTTTCCATCTGGGCCATGCAAACGACGCTCGAACGAGGCGTCGATTGAATCCGTCTGTTGCATCGCTTGAATGTTCCAACGTGTCTTTTCAGCGCGCGATGAGACTCCTCCCCTTTTCCTCCCGCGCACAAAAGGCGAAGAATATCTTCGAGGGGTGTGAAAAGAAGCCGTTGCGGTGTTCGGCGCGGTAGAAGTGGCGAATTGTGGTGTCCTCGCACTCATTTTGTGTATTCAATGCGTGCAAATTTAGTGACGAAGCCGCCACAAAAGTTTTCCCCGGGAGTAGGGAAAAGAGAAAAAGGTACCACGTTTACGATGCAAAACGTCTCTGCCTGCGTTCGATCCTCCGCGCATTCTTACGTCGTTGAAAGGAGGAGGAAGTATGGTTCTTGTGGTTCACACGCTGGCGTCGTGGTCAGAGCGAGGAAAGGTTTACTCGCGGAAAAGTTCGAGAAGGAGGAGGAAAAGGACACGAACGGGGAAGCCGTCGGCGAGGACGATGCGTCGGGGGATGCGGTGCGACTGTGCGCCTGCAACAGCAACGAGACGTACGAAAACTGCTGCAAACGCGTGCACGAGAACGGGATAACGCGAGAGACGACGCCAGAAATGATCGTTCGCGCGAGATTTACGAGCTATAAGGAAAATAAACCGGAGTTTATCGTCGAGAGCACGCACGAGGATTCGCCAGATTTTACCAAGAGAGACGAGACGGATGCGGAAAACGCGCGGAGGACGCTCGAGTCAGACGCGAAGGCGACGGCGAAGAAGATTCGGTTTTTGAGCTTGAAAATCATGAAGAAAGGGAGTAATGGCGAAAATGAGAGTGGTGGTGAAGAGGCGTTTGTTTCGTACGAGTGCGCGTTCGACGCGGGAGAGAAGAGGGCGAAGAAATCGAGGGCCAAGGCGAAAACGCTCGCCGAGCGAGCGAGGTATCGAAAGGATAAAGATGGGAAGTGGAAGTACGTGGACGCGTTGCAATTGAACGATAACGTTCTTTCTGCGGATGGTTTTGACGATGGAGGGCACAATCGGGGGAAGAGTAATTGGGGGAACGGTAATTTAGGCAAAATCTTTTAGCGGGAGGAGGCAAGATTTTCTGACGTTTCTTGCCCTCGCTCGAGGGAGCGCGCGGGCGTTTTTGTAATCTAATATCAATCTACGATTTCGTAATCTTTCGAACGAATGACGAAGGCGTCGATCGTTGTGCCTATCATCGCTGTTACCGGCGTTGATGGCGGTGCTGCCAGCGGCGACGACAACGGCGACGACGACTCGTGTCTTTTCATTCCTCCCGTTGTCGTCATTTCTGCTCGCCTCGTCAAGCACGCTTTGCGCATTTGCGGGTTCAAGCACGTCTTGCATTTGCCGCATTTTTGACTCGAACGTATGATTGGGAAGGTGAATTTCTTCTTTGCTCTTTTTTGCTCGCTGTTGTTTCCATCGCCGTCCTTCTCGCTCTTCTTCGTTTTCTTTGCGCTCGCCCGGTTATTGTTCTTCTGTTGTTCTTTCTCGACAGATTTACGTTTCAAGTACGAACGAAAGATATCGTTATTGAAAGGCGTTTCCGGCGGCGTCGGTTCTCGATTGATGGCGATTGATATCGTCTCCGCCGGACGTTCTTTCTTTGGTCTGCCGAGTTTTGGCGCTTTACTCGTCATCGCGGCTGCACTTTTTTCTGGGTGCAGCAAAGGACTCGGAAAGTCAAATTCAGTGAACTCTTGCCCGGTCGAAGCGACTGGAACGACAGGACATATCCATTTTGGCAACTCGCGCGGATATCCAGTACGGCGCTCCCATGCCCGAACGCACAAGACTTGGTGATTAAACAAACGCGTGACTTCCGTCCTCGTCATCCCTCGCGTGACCGAACCGATGGACGCGCCGAGTAGAGTGACTATTTTCGGCGACGTTTTGAGAGTTTCAATGTCGACACTCACAGGTTTTGCCGCCGAGCGAAGGTCGAGAAAGACTTCATTCACTTGAAAGTACGTGCCGTGCAGCGGGAAGCTGCGTTTACAGGCGCACAAGGCGGTGACGAAGAAGACGCATTTTATTGAAGAAGGCTCAGAGGGAGGAGAAAGATGAGAAGGAGCAGGAGGAGGAGGAGGAGTGGTAATGATGATATCCTCTTCATCATTCTCTTTGCTGATGTTCGTCTTTGCATCTTCCATGACGATATCGTCGTCGTTGTCGTCGTTATCGTGGTTATTTTGTTCGTGCTCCTCTTCGGACGACGTTGATATTTTATAGACGCGTTCAAAATCGCTCGCCTCTCTCGGAGCTGCGATGACGCAATACCGCCGCGTTGCGTCGCATTCGCCGATTATAGACGTTGGATGTGGCGAGAGCGAATGCAAAAGTTCCGCCGGAACGCATTCATCTGGCACTCGCCACCCTTGTACCTCTGAACGAAACTGCGCTTTTGTGAACGAGGATAAATCCGCGAGTTGATTGTGTCGATTAGGGGTTAAAAACGCCTCCTCCTCCTCCTCGGCGGTTGTCGTCTTGGCGGCAGTTGCTGCATTGAACTTTGCGAACCGAGGATCCTCGACTTCCCTCAAAACTTCGTCTTCGGCTTCGCTTTCAAACGCCGCATCATCTTTCAGCGCTCTCTCGTCGACTTCAGCAACCGCTTCCATCGCCTTTGTTTTCGCCTCGGCTAAAATGCCAAACGCGGCGGACGCTCTCTCGAGATCGTTTCGATTTTTGTCCGGGTGGCAGATTTTTGACAACGATTTAAATCGCCGCATGATCATCGCTGCCACGGCGCTTTTGTTTTCTTCGACATTGTCGTCGTCGGAATCATCCTCCGAGGAAAGGAGTAAAAGAACGCGCATGGCCTTCTTGCCGGCGGGTTTACCTAAATCTGTCCAGATCTTCCCGGCGGCGACGATTGAATCCATCGTTTCCGCGACGTTGTTTGCGAACGCGTCGTTTTGTAGAGAGAAAGGAGCAAGGGGCGCAGTATGTGATGGTTCTACATGCAGAGGAGACGCATCTTCTACCGATGCTGCTGTTGCTTCGGAAAAATCCTTCTCATTTTGCTGCTGGTGCTTCTGCGCTTTTGCACGCTCAACGAATTCTTCAACTGTGAGAACATCCGCCGCAAGATTATCAGACGATTCCGTAGGGCTGTTGAATCCATCTAGACTAGACGGTGATTCTATGCTCGAATTCGATGGAAACCGTTTTCCAATGACGTTGTTATTCGTCGCCGTTGGCGTCAACGGCATCTTCGGCGACGAACCCTCCGACGGCGACGCCAAGCCGATATCTTCGATATCTTCGATCGGTTGCGTTCTCGTTTGTTCCTTCGTAAGATCAATCGTTACTACTTCTTTCGGCGGCGTTGGAGGTTCTGCGTTGTTGACGTTCGGTGCAGGCGTGTATACTCCGACGTTGTTCATGTTATTATTCCTTCGTTTACCACCACACTTGGCGTATTCGCAGTCGGAGTTCATTGGACAACTCGCGCAATTCGGATCGCGCTTCGCGCAAAACACCTTCCCAAGCGTAATCATGTGATAATGCAGCTCGTACAACATCGTCACGTCGAACGTGTTCAATCTTTCGCTCAAAAATTCGTACACTGATTCTTCTGGGGCGTACTGCTCGAGAAGTTCGAGCTTGAAATCGTGTTCGAGCGGAACCCATCCTAGGCGCGCCATGATTCGTCCGACGTTGACGTCTACAGGGAAGTCTCTATTTTCCAACGAGAGTAAGTTTACGCACGCCGAAGTCTTTGCGCCCATGCCTTCTATCTCGTTGAGATACGCGTTTGCTTCTTCTGTGGAGGCTTCACGAAGGAATTCGAGCGACAAAACGCCGCGTTCGTCGAGCACACGCCGAAGAATTTTCTTGATTCTATGCGCGAGCATGGAGTGCATGCCGCGACATCGAATGCACTCGATGATATCGTCGATTGAGGCTTCGTGCAAAACGCGGTGCCAATCTACGCAGTCGCGCACTATAATTTCATTCTCGGTAGGATCGTTGTCGCAAATGAAGTCTTGACGATCTCGAGCAGCTTGCGCGAGCGCTTTCAATTTATCTGTCTTTGCTCGTCGCTCGCGTCGGTTCAATTCTGCCCTCGAGGCTGCTTGTTGCTTCGACGCTTCTCTCTCTTCTCTCAGTTTTGCTTTGTTTTCGCGCATTTTCTTTTCTTTTGCTTTCTGCTCTTCGTCTTCTTTGCGCAAAATTTCCGCTTCCCGGACGATTTCGTCGATATCGTCGTTCAACATCTCCTGCGGCTTATCGCACCCGTTGTGTCTTTTATCGAAACTTCGAGAGCAGGTCCAGTTCAAGTAATCCGCTGCTTCTACGTTCTCCGACGTCGTCTTGTGAGTAAGTAATGAATCTGCTAACGCTTTTGGTATCCGTCGCCACTTACCGCAATCCTCGTTCGAACATTCGATCCACGCCTCTTTCTCGCTAAATCTGCGCTTCGTCAACGGCGTTTTCGAAAAATCGTTCCACATTTGTCGCTCGCTGTAATACAGTTGCTCTAACGGAGACATGACAGGTAACTCGACAATAACTGAAGACTCGTGAAGGTCTGTATTTTCATCAAGTGATGTCCTATCGAGCTCAAACGAGGACGAGTCGATCTTCGGAACACCGCGACAAAGGAAGAAGGAAGGTTGCTCGATGTCATCTTTATCGTCAATCTGCATGCGCTCAATCACTTCCGCCACGGCTGCTGCTCCCATTTCAGTTTCTATATCTAAAGCATCTCGCATTTCTACATCCTCCTCCTGAGCAATATTATCTCTCCCGGTTTCTCTCGAAACAATGCGATCAATTGCATTTCGTACAACCTCGCTCGCCGCTTGCGCGCATTCCTTCTCGTACCTCTCCCTGTCTTTTTCAACTACCGAATTGATGACATTTTTCACCAAATCCTTCACTCTTACCGCTCTCTCGACGCGTTCTAAATGCTTGCTTTGCGTTTCCTCCGTCACTGGAAACTTGGCCATCAAATTTAACATCGCTGTTGATGATAAAACGTCCGTCACGTTTTGCGTTAAATTCGCGCCGATGACCGAATCGAGGACTGAACCGCCCCAGGAGACGTCCAAAGGTCTATGACCGAGAGTTTTACGCGATTTACGAAGAAACTCGCCGATTTTATCGCGCCACATCCGTTTCTCATCGTGACCAAACTTTTGAATGGCGAGTTGTCGCCCTTTCCAGATTTTCGGGATGACGTTTTTCTTCTTCGATTGCTGCTGCGCAAGAGGAGGCGGCGGAGCTCGCTTTCGCTGCACGTCGCGAAAGAAGATATCTTCCGAGTCCGATTCGCTGCTACTAGTGCTACTATCGGAGGAGAAATAATCGTCGTACGATTCGCGCGGTCGTGATTCTATCTCTGGATTCGGATGTCGCCATCTTTGCTGAGCATCTTGAGAACCGTTTTCGAAGGCGTTTCCGGATCGGAACCAGCCGCGTTCGCCCGGCGTTCGCGGACCGCTTCGCTTGGATTTCGCCAACCACGTGACTTTTGGTTTCACGACGACGGCAACCGCAGCAGTAGGGAAAGATGGCGAAAGCGACGTTCTCTTAGCGTAGCTTTCAAACGTGCTCGCATCCCAAATTAAATCTGAGGCATTCGTGGCGAGTTCTGTTCTTGGAAACGGTGTGATGCGATGGACGAGAGCTTCGCTCGACTCGACGACGCGTTCGATGGCTTCTTTAACGAGCGTACGAACGATGCACCTTTCGTGATCGTCGTCGTCATCTTCATCTTCGCATGGAAGAGTAACTTCTACTTGTTTTTGTTGTTGCACTCGACCACGACGCAAATTTGTGGCGCCCGTAAGAAACCACTCGTCTCGTACTTTCGTGTCCGAAACGAGATTTTGTACGCGACGTTTCGCATCGGCGAACAAGTTCTGATACATTTTTATAGTCCCGTGCGCGGGTACGACGGACACATCCAGAGATCTCAAAAAGTCTCTGTAAATGTCTTTTTGTGCACTGATGGCTTTGGGCATGTGCATGGTACTTATCGCGTCGATGTGATCCATAATGTGTTCCTGTTTCCTCGCGTTTATATTTTGACACGTCTCGCGAAGGTTCAGCAAATTCGAGCCTACCCAATCGTGAATGGTGTCGAGGACATCCGTGAACGAGTAAGAAGGAGACGATACGGCCTCCGCTTGCATTTGAACACCTTCTTCTTCTTCTTCTTCTTCCTTTTCCTCGTTTGTATCTTTCTTCAAAAAGCGTATGGGATGCGTTCTCGCTTTCGGTTTTCGAAAATCCATCACCGCGGCCAACCGTCTCGGGACGATCGTTTTCGGCACAAAGTTACGCCTCTTCTCCTCCTTCCTTTTCTTTCTCTCCAACTCTTTCAGCCGTCTCTTCTTCTCCTTCCTCGATTTCTTCGTTTCGTAATACTGCGACAAATCGTAAAACTCTTTGGTAATCCTCACTTCCTCCTCGTCCTCGATGCCTTCGAATCCCCATCGAGCGACGTTAATCCCTTCGACTAACCTCGTCAACCGCTTAAACCTCGATTCCGTTTTAATTCGCTTATAATCTTTGCTAATGATGGACTCCAAAATCACCGCCGGTCTCCTGTGACCATCGTTCGACCGTTTCTCCGTAAACCTCGTCACCGGTACTGGATACAATTTCAACCACTCGGCTTCGCGAAACTCCATCTCTTTCGCCTTCTGCGCGGTGATCGGCAACAGATCCTCGCCTCGATTGCGCAACCCCGGTCGGTAGGCGTTCGCGCTCGCTTCGGATTGTCTTCGTAACCGAGCTTGATGTTGCTGAGATTTCGTGAGGTGCTTTTCGTACGCGATGAACACGTCCGAGTGATTCTCATCATCGTTCGTGTTAGTAGTATTCACGTCTGAATCGTCGTCCTTCTTTTCAGCCTCTTTGCCTTTGTCTTCTTCTTCTTCTTCCTTCGTTGTTACCTTTTGCTCCCGCTGATGCTTTTTGTCCTTCTCCTCCTCACTGAGTAGTAGTTTACGAATGCCATCAAACCCGCCGCGCTGCTCAAAAATTCTCGGTTTCCCTCCAAAAATAGGAACGTTAATGTCGTCTCGTTCCTTCTCCTTCTCCTCCTCCTCTTCCTCCTCCTCCTTTCGACGACGACGACGGTCCCGCAAAGATGACAATAAACCTCCTTTTTTCTGTCCCATCTTCTTTAACTGTATTTTTGTCTTCGATGATGATGATGATGATGATGATGATGATTCCTGTCGTCTCGCGCGCGTGTCGCGCAGCGAAAAACGTCCCACGACGAGAACACCGCGACCGTAACCACCACCATTTATAGTAGTATTCGTCGTCCTCGTCTTCAACTTTCTTTTCTTCTTCATTTTTATGGTAAAGCTTATGTGTGATGTTAAATGTGCGCTTTTTTTTATCCAGAGTGTTTTAGATATTTTTTTTCCTTGCAAACGAGCTCCTCGAAAAGATGCACAAATTAACCTCAGAAAAGGATATGCAGATATACTACTATAAATGAGCAATACGACGACGACTTTGATGAAAACGACGACGGTGCTTTTTTGCAGGAGGACGACAAAAACGACGACTGGAGGAGGAGGAAAAGGAGGAAAAGGAAGAGGTGGAGTGGTATTGCCGTCGTCTCGGGAGAGAAGAAGAAC
>Ga0115557_1002672_pt1 | contig 11846 bp, 16 predicted proteins | sample COGITO_mtgs_1104_FD_87280 | JGI IMG/M metagenome (GOLD analysis project Ga0115557, IMG submission 87280) | Pelagic marine microbial communities from North Sea - COGITO_mtgs_110421 | ecosystem: Environmental > Aquatic > Marine > Epipelagic | place: Germany:Helgoland, sampling site Kabeltonne...
CAACGTACAAAGCTCGGTAATCAACGGGTTAAATGATGACTAAAGCGTAGTGGTGGTGAATCACGTCCAAATTAACTTCGGCTGCTGTTGAAAATGGCAGAGATCAGAGTTATTCTGTAGTCGTACATTGCAACATTAACATATTCTCTCGATCGACGATACGATGTATGATTTGGAAGTGTCGAGAATCTGTTGACTTAAAGTTCAAGATACTGTGCCTCAAGATGTTTGTTTCTTGCCACACACCAGGCACGTCACGTGCCAGTCCGGAGGCCGGAGTGGTCGTTGTTTTCTCTCTGAATTGGACTGAAGAAAAAATATTCAATTTTTATTTGGAAATAAATTTGAGGAGTGATGACTGCTGGAGACTTCTACGGGGAGTCTGCTGCCATAGCGTTGAGGTAAGAGGGAAAATGTGCAATATGTGAAATCAATGGATGCTTAAAAGGGATGCTCATTCTGGACTGCCGTTGGTTTTTTTCCTCTTCCCCAACCACCCTTAACTTACCCATTGTTTGTATCGACCATTGCTATTACTCTTTTTGTTACATTTAGGCCCAAGACTGCACCGCCGACTCGATCTCACTTAAAAACTCTACGAGAACTCCGGGCTGCTCGCAAGAATAAAAATGAAAATACGACAGTTTCCATCCAGCAGAAGAAGAAAGTTGAGGATGCGCACACGTATCTTGCAGTGAACGTCGACCCTATCTTCAGTAAGGCAATAACCTATATTCTTATCGAACAGCCGACGCCGGATGCACTTCTCCGCACTCTCCTCAATTATTTCAACAACCTTGTCGCCGGCAATGAGATCAAACCCACGTCAGCAGAAAAGCAGCAGCGCAAGGTTCAGTCCACCGACAAGCTTTTCATGGCAAAAGCTCTGTCCCCAGTATTCACGAAGCTCATAAACATGGCTTTAGCACTTCGTCCTGATGACGTGCCCTGTTTTGTGGTGGACACTCTGAATGACATGATAAAGGAACAGGAGGAGAGGGAACTAAAGTTGGCGGAGGAGGAATTGAAGGCATCGAATGAGAAGATTGCGGCTGCAAATGCCGGCAAAGGGGAAGCAAGCGATAATGGCAATGATAATGAAAAAAGAGAGTCCCGTATTACCCCCAAAGAAGAGGGGAGCGTGAATGAGGCTGTTGCTGAGGAGGCAGCAGTAGAAAAGGTTTACCCGAAGAAGATGGTTGTATTGGTGCTTGGAATTGAAAATAGCGGAAAGTCGACTCTCTTGAAGGTCGTTCAAGGCGACGAGGACCCAAAGATGGCGCCAACAGTGGGCTTCAACCCTGCCTCCCTTAAGCTGGGAAAAAGCACGGTCCAGTTTTATGACATTGGAGGCGGTCCAAAAATCCGGGATATTTGGTCCTCGTATTACCATGACGTGCATGGTATTATTTATGTCGTGGATAGTGCTTCCGATGACATGAAGTTTGCTGAAGCCTGTGAGGTTGCCAAGACAACTCTTTCTCACCAATACTTGGCTGGCAAGCCGCTCCTCTTCCTATGTAATAAGGCGGAGGCTCCGGCAGCCAGGGATGTGGAAGAAATTAAGGACGATATGGATCTGGTTGTTCCTCCGGGTGGCAATGTACTCTGCACGAGTATCACTTTGCACCCCCAGCATACGCAGGACAAAGGCATGGATCCTCGTATTGACTCTTCTTTGGAATGGCTCTTTGATTGTGTCGCTGGAGACTTTGAGAACATTAAGGTGAGTCCAGTTGTTAAATTGTTTTTTTCTTACACTATTTCTGTTGCCCAGCTCTCTTACAACCAACTTGCAACAAACAAAAAATTCTAACCCCCATCTTTTCTCTTTCCCCTTTGCGTCTTTCTCGCTCTTTATTGTGTTTTCGTAGGCTCGAGTGGAAAGCGATTGCCAGCTGGAAAAGGAGAAACAAGAGGAGGAGAAGCGACAGAAAGATCGTCGGGTACTCCGGAAATCAATTAGTAAAGGTTTCGGCCTTGGTGGGGAGGAGGTTGAGGACGCCTTCAGCAAGGAAGATGGCGAAGAATTTTTGGCACAAGAAATCGGATTTATGAAAGCAGAGGAACTTGAAGATGAAGGGAAAGAGGTCGCAGAACTAGTTGGGTATCAAAAGCTTGCTTTGATGATGATCGGCGGAATGTTCGCGCCCATCAGCAGCAAAAAGAAGAAATATACGTGGGCTGAGATCAAGGCCCATGTGATGGAGATTCGTGCCGAGGTCGGCTTGTAAATGATATGTGTACAACACGAAATTAAGAAGGCATGATGTTTATATTTGCTAGTATAGGTCCACGGTTGTTAGCGTATTTATTTTACAACCTCGCTTCTCTCCCCTGCCACCAACCCCCCGCCACCCTACGCTGAAATGCCTGCGTAAGCCATTTTTCTCCTGTTGGCCTTTTTCGCCAACCTCTCGAGGGCCTTCCTGTCCTCCTTCCCACCGCTGCTCCAGCCACTTGTCTTCCCTTTCAATGCAGCCGGTAGTTCATTCTCTTCAATTTCGTCCTTGAAGCGGTAATTCTTCTCTATTGTCTCGTCAGAGTGTTTTGAACCCAGATCGTAGACGGTCGATTCTCCAAAACCGACTCCTCCGCCGTACTTGCTCCCAAAGTCGACATCTAGGCTCGTGCCGGTGAGCTCCGCCCGTTTTCTCAGCAGATGATTGAGCGTCTTCCGGTCCTCTTCAGCACCCACGAGTACTGTAATTTTCTTCGTCTCCATTCCTCCAAAACCTTGACTCTCCATTGTTCCCTCCTCGGCCAGCTCATCCTTTCTCAATACTTCCTGCACTTCCCACCTCTCCTTTTTCTTAATCATTCGCTCACACTCGGCGATCTTTTCATCCAGTACGTTGATCATCTCAGTGAGCATTGAAGTGCCATCCTTGGCGTTGTTCTGAATCTTGCTACATAGCTCACCAAAACGTAGCGTGCTTGTCGTCTCCCCAGTGTGCTCGTCGTCACTTCGGTAAAAGGTTAGCGCGTCGTGTGTGATTTGATTGAAAAGAAAGCAAGTGGTGACTTAATTTCTTTTCGGGGGAAGGAAGAAAAAAAAAAAAAGTAAAAAAAAAACCGGTCGACTCAACCGGCCGACTCACCTGCTTGCGCAAACCACAATAGCGGTCTTGCTGTCCCCACCGAGCCCCGATGACAAAAGCATAGTCAGTTTGCTGTCGGCATACGGCACATAAGTACTTTTCTTGTCATTGCTGTTGAGAGATTTGACAACCTTTTTGAGGGCAAGAAGTCCGAGATTAATGTAAACCGCCTCCCTCATCCTGTCACCCTTTCGAAAACCAGTGGAAAATTCCGGCTCTTCCTCGCCGGGCTCCTCTGCATCTTTTCCTTCTGTCCCTGTCCCCCCTTCGTCAACTGAGGGCTTCGAAAGATACTTTCTCTCCAATGCTTGAATGTGCTTGCTCTTGCCGACCTCAACCTTGCTCTTCTTGACCTGCTCGCTTCCGCCCAGATCGGCCAAAAAAAGCTTACTACTGCAAGAAACGCCCGTTTGGATACACTTTTGCTCGAGACTCAAAACTATCAGACAGTGCGCTCGGCTGCTTCGTTCGTTCATCGCTGTAGCCGCCTTTCGTTTCTGCTTTTCGCCAGCAATTAAAATCTCGTTTATCTCCTGCATACTTTCGACAGGCTTTTCGGCTGCACCAGACAGAACGTATCGTTGAGCAGCCACCTTGCTGTGGAAACACTGTGCCCCACCCCTCAATAAATCAGAAACTTCGTCGCCGTAGATTTCTATGTAGCTGAGAGATAGCTTGGATTCAAATGTTTTCACCGAGTTGTCCTTCCTCCTCTCGATTGCCAACAAAACTTCACTGCATGCGCGTGGAACAATTCCGTCTACTTTCGAAGTTGTATTCTTACCGGTAAAGGAGAAAGCCAATCTGTCGACTGATTCGTCGCGTCCAACGTCCGGACCAAACATGCTGTACGTCTTCCCGCTTCCCGTCTGTCCATAGCAAAGGATCGTCGCGTTGTAGCCATTGATAAAGTCAGCTACGAGCATCTTCGCGCAACTTTCATACAAGCTTGTCTGGCTCGAAGTTGCCCCTAGTACACCATCGAAGTTGTACTCGCGAAGACCCTTTGTCGGCTCAACCATGATGACCTTGCTGTTCATGCTGTCAATTGTGTGCAAGCCGCTGAGAAGCGAGGGGGGGCTTTTCTTCTTAGGAGAGATGTGGTTCTGTCATTTCATTAAGAGAGAAAGGAGAGCGAGTAAGCCAAAAAAATCCAACGAAAAACGGTGAGAAGATTGCGTCACGTTTACTTAAAAAAAACGAGATCCTCACCTCCTTGTCTTCACCTCTCTCCTCTTGTTCTATTTCATCCCATTTCTTTCCAAACCATTCCCCGTCGTTCTTTAATATATTGAGTGCCTGACTATTGTTCTTGAGCTTCTTACTTGCCCTGATGAGCTTGAGCCTTTGGTGAAGAGGTAGAGTGACTTTGCGGTTACTTCTTCCCTCCTCTTCATCATCGCTTCGTTCCTTTGGTTTGAACCGAGCACAAACAGAAATATTAAAGTTACCTGCAGTCTTCGGCTTCTTAGGTAGCCTCCAAAGGGGCAGTGCATCACTGCTTTCTTCGACGTCCCCAGAATTGTTCAAAGAAGCGCGACCCCCCTCGTCTGACTCTGACTCTGACACGTTGTTTTCCCACAGATCCCTTCTGGCGTAAAAATTTTCAAAAATATTCTTGTACGTCTCTCCGTTCAGGCGACATAAGGGCGCATAGATCCCTCGTAAGTAATGTAGTCGTTCCAATCTCCACCGGTAGCTTTGATCAGTCTGGAGAGTCTGAGCAATGACCTTGTTGCCAGTTAGCAAGACAGAATGTTGCTCAAAAAAGGTGCTGAATTCGAGAATGTGGAAGATTAAAAACACGTCGAAACTCCCCACTGACTTATAAGAAGGTGATATATTGCCCATTTTACTCAAAATTGGTGGTTTGTCGTGAAAAGAAAAACCTTCAATTTAAATTCTGAGCTTGTCAATCAAAACAACAACTTTGAAAACCAAGAGCCATAGTCATTTGTTAGCGGGAGGAAACCCTTCTTTTGGCGCTCTCTGTTACTCTTGAAGCCACGTAAACGATTCTTATTGCAAGAAAACTGTATCCCTCACCACACCGAACCAAGTTCTGCCTTTGAGAACATTCTGTAAGGCCTCCAAGTTTCACCCTTGGGGATCCATTATGGAAGTTTGCCGCGATTTTCTCCGTAAGTACCCAAATTTAGTACCCTTGGGCAATGCAGGGCTGACCGTTTATGTTTTCCGTGCTAGGAAATTCCCCTAAAACTGTCTGGAAAGAAAGGTACTTTTTGTTTGTTACACTTGTTTGCCCGTGTTGAAGAGTGCTCATTACTAACCTCCTACTTGACTCTTACCGGTGATCTTCTTGGACAACCGTCTCAACGATCGCACGCTTACAACTCCTCTCCCCGCAGGAACTGGCAGGTGCAAGTACAATGACTCGTGCAAATTTGCCCACCCTGCCAATCTTTCCTCCTCCACCTCAGAAAAGCCCCCTGTCAGGCCCAATGAGCCTGTCTGTTCTTATTACCTTAAGCACGGCACATGTAAGTTCGGCAGCATATGCCGTTTCAACCATCCTGAAGACCTTTCCAACAACAATAACAGCAGTGATCAGATTAATAACAACGGGATAAAGGGCACTTCCTTCCGGAACGCACCCTCCCTCCCTGTTTCCAACAGTGGTGGCGCCAATAATCTCCCGCAACGACCGAACGAGCTCGAATGCATCTATTATTTGCGAAACGGAAAGTGCAAGTATGGCAAGTCGTGCAAGTACCACCACCCCATTAACCGAGCAGGGAGAGACAGCAATAGCAGCAATATCATTGCCGGAAATTCGTTGGAGAAGAGCAGGACCTCCAGCGTTGATAGCGTTGTCAGTAACAACACTTCCAAAACTTCCAATACCAATCACTCGAGCGTCTCAAATGGAGATGTTTCGAACGGATTTAACGGTATTCCGGGCGGAAGAAGACTAGATGACAGCTTCGCAAATCAGGTACGCACAATTTTTATTACATCGATTTTGTTTTTTTTCGATGGTAGCGGCTATTCGTTTTACTTTAAATGAGGTCCAAGGGAGCCCTGCATTTGCGGCCCATTTATTTCTAACTCCCTCGAATCGGCAGTACTTCCCTCGTCAGCAGAATGCAACTCCACCAATGGACGTGAAGCTAAACTTTACCTCCGCCGACAACAGCAACCACAACAGCTGGTCGCTTGGGTCAAGTGACAATGTGCCAGATGTGGCTACTTCGTCCACTGCAACTTCTGGGGCGACTTCTTTTTCTAGTAACGCTGGGAGTTTGGGTGATAGTGCTTGGGGAAAGAGAGATGGGAACAAGTTATTTGCCTCCAATTCATCGACTTCTACAACCGCAAATTCAACAACCGCGAACAACTCGACCAGCAACAACCAGAATTGTTGGGATGGTCATAACGTCGGTATCAGCCGAAGTGCTATTAGTGGAGACGGGGGAGGAAATGGCCGGAGAGACGGATCAACGAAAGGTGAGTGGCAACCAACAATTAAATAGTTTTATCAAGGGGTTGCAAATGGTAGTAGATTCGACGTACATCGACAAGAAAACATCGCACAAGTGGATATAGATCTTTTCGACTTTCTAACGATTGATGTTATTATAACATAACTTAAAAATAACATCGCAAACATCATCACAGCTCAACCTCAGTGTGCCCCGAACCCCCAAACCAGCCCAGCTGGAAGCTCTTCTATTGGTGGGAGCAGCAACTACGAAGAGGGGATCGATTTCATGGCGACGGCCTTACTTGATATTCTTGACTTCACCGACACAAGCCCAAAAATGGCTCCTCAGCCACCCCCTCCGAACGGAAAGGCCAATAGGGGCGATGATGGTGGGATCACCAATACTGTTGGCACAGACCGACCACCTTTAGCACCCAACAGGAATGGCAACAACTTTATGGTGGAACCTAACAATCTCTCGATGAACAGCATGGCCCTTCCGCCGTCGAATCAGCACCATAATAATTTCTTAAAAAGCAACTTTCATTCCGGGCAACAACAACCGATGTCAATGAATATGTTTCAGCTGCAGCACAACTCACAACAGCAGCAGCAACAGCAACAACAACAACAGCAGCAGCAGTAGCAGCAGCAAGTGTACGATAACTCCCAAAATAGCTACAATTTCTTAGGCGGCAATAGTAACACTAATCACAATGGCACGATGGCCAGCAACAATTATTACCAGCAACCTACACAAGGTCTTCATCAGTACCAGCATCAGCACCAGCATCAGCACCAGCATCAGCACCAGCATCAGCATCAGCAGCAGAACCAGTGGTAGATTGGAGATCTTCAGAACGCTAATATAAATTATTTAAATATAAACGCCTGCGCACACATTACTTTGGGACCTATGCTAATCTTTTATTTCCCAAAAAAATCTCAACCAACTGGAGGCCTTTCCATTATCGTTTTGAATAGCGTCTCAAAAACATCAACAATGTTTGCCCCACTACTGCTCGATGTTTCCCAGTGCTGTAATCCATTAGCAGCGGCAAACTGCATTCCCTCCGCCTCTTGAACGACCCGCTTCTTGTCAATTTTGTTGGCACAAATCATTTTTGGACAATTGCCAGCACCAAATTTCTTTGCCTCCTCAATCCACATTTGAAGGTTTTCGAAGCTCGACCTATTGCTAACGTCGTAAACCAATAAAGCACCAGACGCGTCCTTGTAGAATTCGTTGCGTACCTCAAAGAATTCTGGGCTGCCAGACATGTCCCAGAAATTCACTATTTACGACGTGAGGAAAGGTGAGATGTTTAGAGATTTTTTAGAAGCCAACAGTGTTCGTTTCAAATGAGTGAAATACGACAAGTACAGCGCTGCTATATAAATGCGGGGGATCGAGCACTTAAGCTCTCTCCAGCACACACGAAACCGTCCTTCACCCACCACGTGTTGGTTAGTACTCACCCCTAACATCCCTACCCCCAACCTTAGTAGGCTTGACACCATAATCGATTCCAATGGTACTTATGTACTTGCTAACAAACCTTTCTTCGCAAAATCTCTTTACAATGCAACTTTTACCGGTTGCGCAATCGCCCATAGTGATTATCTTGATCCTGAGTAGCTTGGCCTTCTTCTCCGGGACGACCGCTACAGCATGGTTGTTATTTGAGGAGGGAAGGACATTTGCAGAACCTCTCCGTGACGAGCGGCGCATTCCCATCGCAGCCTCGGCAGCATTCATTCCTCGAGAAGACATACTGATTGACGAAACTTTCCGTTTCCTAAATTGCTTATCCTGTTGGCTTGCGTTGCCGGTGGAAGTGGAAATTCAAGTGTTTCAGGTTTGAAGAAGGATGAGTCTGAGGAAGTAGATTTTTATTTATGTAGACCAAGTGCCCGAAATTCGATTTAGAAGGGCCGTTGAAAGAAGTGCTATGAATATTCCCACAGTTTTGGCTCTATTTTTATTCCTTCCTATATTAATTATGTAGCAGGCAAAAAAAAATGGTTTACTTCCCTTCCAGTTGGTTTTACTTTTCCAGTTAACCCACCCCTGCAGTTTTAGTCGATCGCAGAACGGTTCAGGCACAGCTTTTGCAATAACTACAATGATAAGGTGCTTGCGCATTGCCTCCTCCTTCCTTTGGATGACGGTTGTGCTTATTGCATCTCAAGACAATGCCTATCTTCAATCATTCATCCAGACCCAGAAGTCATTGAGCAAATTTCCAGATGGTGTCCGGTTTGGGGTTAAAGAGATTGCACCTCTGAAGAGCCGCCCTACTGATACATACTTCATCGCGCTACCATTAACTGAAGCAGGGGAAAGCTATTATCCCGGTCAAGCCGTATTGGATGCCATCTGGGCCACTGGCAGCTGGTCCCTGCGAGAGTCATCGATTGCTGGTGCCATATTTTCCAGTTGGTGCAAAGATGGTGAGGGTGGGAGCAACCTAATGGTAGATGGTGGGGCCCACATCGGTTTTTTCTCGCACATGGCACTCTTTTATGGCTGTGATGTGTTGGCTATCGAGCCTTTCCATGAGAGCAGGAACTTCATTCAATTCACCGCTAAATTAAATGGATATGAAGATCGCTTGACACTTGCAAATGCCGTCGTGAGCAATATGTACCGTGAAAGCGTCGGGTTTGATGGTTGGATGGTAAAACGCGATGATGTTAAGTCCGAAACTGAGATGAATCCTGCCAGCATCAGAATCGATGATTTGGTGGCAGAAATTTATGGGAGCGAAAAGGAGGTTGTCTATGGTGAGGGGAAAAAACAAACAAGCCAAACCAACATTCTTTGGTTGGCCCTTTGAACTTGTGCTGCCATGATAACCATCAATCATCATTTTGGCTTCTCTAATTTTTTTAACTCATGACCCACCGTGATTGCCCATCGCAGTTAAGTTAGATGTTGAGGGACATGAATTGGAAGCATACGAAGGACTGGGAAAACTATTCCAAAACCAACGCACAAAGCCCCAACATGTTTTCATCGAGATGAACACCTTTGATGGAAGAATTAAGCACCTGAACCATGTCGAACAAGCTCTCCAGTATGCGCGATTGCTCGACAATTTAGTGAACGAAGGTTACATGATCTTTCCCATGGAGGGTGACTGGGGAGAGAATCATGAATTCTTGGATCCTATTTTGGGAGTCGACGGTATTGCTCAAGAGATTATCCGCAGCCAAAAAATTGGTTGCGTTTCAGAATTGGCCCTCTGTCTGACGGAGATTATCGCAATCCGGAATGATAAAGTGGAATCTTTTGCCCAAACAGCAGTCCCCCTGTACTTGCTGGAAAAGGAAGTGCTACGCCGAAAAATGATTGAAGAGGCTGAGTTCATTTTGGGCAAAGGTGCAGGTGAAAGTGGCGAAAGGAATGTCGTCTCCGAAGATGTTACAGCCATTCTCGAAGAGGGAAGTGATGAAGGCAACAAGGTGCCATGGGCGACTATCTTTGTGCGCCGCCCAGATGCTCCCACAGAGGACGGATATCAGATCCGATATCCCTTTGACCTGAGCAAGACAACGAATTACTTTCGCCGATCTGTTTGTCCCCGAATGAACGCTACCGAGATTGAGTGCAAGAGCGTTTTACATCAGGTCAACGACTTTATTAGGTTGCACTCTTCTCGGCAAATTGGTTTTGTTGAATATTAGGGTTATTTTTGAAGTGAAGAATTACTATGTGCAAAAAATCGTCTACTTTTATTTTCCTTCCTCTCCTCCCAAAAATCATGCCTTGTCTTCGCTTCGTATCCCCAGCAGTCTTCAAACTCCAAAGAAATTATCTGCCCTTTACCTTTTCATCGTTCTCTCCGTTCACCAACTCCGCCTTCTTCTTCTTCTCGAGCCTCTTTAATCTGATCCTCTCCTTGTCACGCAAAACTCCTTTTTTCATTTCTTGTTTGTCACGAGTTTGCGAATAGTGACTGTACGAAATTGCCGTCGCTGTCACTGCTAATGACGTCCCAAGAGTAAAGAGGGCGCGAGCACGACCACTCATCGCTGTTTGCACCGGCTAAGGGGGGAAAACGCGGACCTAAAAAAAAACTCCCACAGCGCACAGCAAGTCCTGCTGGGCAAAAGCAAATAGTTATCAGCTGTACACACAGAAGGAATGTAAATTTGGGGAGAACCGGCCCAGAGAAGGAGAGCGTTCGTGCTATTTCGGTTGTATTTTTTTTTGTGATGCCGGGTTTTGTTTGTTGTCTGTGTTTTTCTCGCGGATTTTTCTCCGATGCCAAGCGATTTTATTTTTTTTAGTTGTCTCGTCCGACCTTCGATTGTGTATAGGTGGTACGGGAAGACAATTTTGAATAGAAGTTCGCTATTTTCATGGCCTCAGGACCTGATTTGGGTTTCAGTCTGGTTGGAAATGGAAACCCTCAAAAAGTGGAAAGTGAGACTAAAGTGGAGACTAAAGGCGCCTTTTAGAGTGATAAGAGGACTAAAAACTTCATTTACACCTTCTGGGGTATGTGAAGGTGAGAGCGCAGTTACAGACCTTTTCATTTGACTTTTTTTTGGTCTATTTTTTTGGCTGAAGTGTGACTTTCTCTCTGTGACACTGTTCTGGACTGTTCTGGAACTCCGTGACTCCGTGACATCCTTTCGACCTTCAAATCGCCGAATCACTTGTGACTACAATCAGTTTTAGCTGAGGAGTTTTTTTAAATTATTTATTGTATCGTTGCGAGTCCTTTGTCTTACAGGGTGTCAATTGCGCACTCAAATGGCTGGTGAAGTCCCTGTCTCAGTTATTGAGATCTCCTCAAAGGATGCGGCACCTGTCAATGTACTGAGAGAGCCTGTTGAAAGCCCTGTAGGGGGTTCTAAAGGGAAAAAAGATTTCAATGCACAGAATATGATATTACCTGGTGACTCGACGGCACCAACTTCGCCTGCAATTATCCCTTCTGTGTCTTTGGATAGCAGAGCAGATGCCCAACCACCCCCTACTTCCACAACCCAAGAATCCGAGTCCGACTTATGTATGCCCTCCGAGCAGCCGACACTCCCATCTGAGCAAATACCGCCAGTTTATGAAAGGAGTAATGTTGCGAGCGGTCAAACTAATAATATGAATGTTCAGGCTGGAGTGGGGCTTCAACAGTCTTCGTTTTCAAATCATCCTGCCATGGCTGGCGGTATGGCTCCTATGGCTGGCGGTATGGCTCCTATGGCTGGTGGTATGGCTCCTATGGCTGGTGGTATGGCTCCTATGGCTGGTGGTATGGCTCCTATGGCTGGTGGGATGGCTCCTATGG
>Ga0115557_1002685_pt1 | contig 11798 bp, 9 predicted proteins | sample COGITO_mtgs_1104_FD_87280 | JGI IMG/M metagenome (GOLD analysis project Ga0115557, IMG submission 87280) | Pelagic marine microbial communities from North Sea - COGITO_mtgs_110421 | ecosystem: Environmental > Aquatic > Marine > Epipelagic | place: Germany:Helgoland, sampling site Kabeltonne...
GGATTCAACCCCGAATCCAGCCTGCAGTGCCAGTTCGATTGCCTGCTGGATTTCCATGCGGTGCATGTCGCGATTATCTCGACCCGCAACGCCAATATGGTCGGTGATACCTAGAACGCCGCCCGGCTTAAGCAGGGCCTTTAACTGCAATAGCATCTCCAGTGCGCGCTGGGAGTTGGGGTTGTAGTAGTCGTGTAGGGTCTGAGCCACAATCACGAAGTCCAGGGAGTTTTCTGCCAGGCCTATATCTGGCAGCGGTCTAACTATCTGTATGACGTTGTGCAGATTACCTTGTTCGATCTTGGCATTCAGTGCCTCCCCTTGCGTCATGTTCTGTCGGTCTTCTACGAAGCGCAAACCGCGCTCCGTATTCTGTGCATAGACAGTCCCGGTTTCGCCAACTGCCTTGGAGAGTATGAAAGTGTAGTAGCCGCCGGCGGCATAGAGGTCGAGTACCGTCATGCCGGATTCGACGCCGAGAAAATCCAATACCTGTACAGGCTTCCTGGCGCTATCTCTCGCGAAATCGGTGACTTCTCGGTCTGGTCCGTAAAGGGCGAGTTCCAGCGCGCTGGTATCCAGTCCTTGAGAAAGACTCGGTGAGGCAAGGCCTAGTGATAGCATTAGCTGACAAAGCGTTAGTAATAATCTCTTCATCCTGGGGCTCTAATCTCTTGTCTTGTCGTAAGGATAATGAGAATAACAGAATGACGGTATCTCTCTACTGTTTCTATCGATCCTATTCTCGCCTCAACGGTTGCCTCAGCTTAAGCTCCTCGGTCTTTGCTGCACAGGCAGTGTATTGTTGGAGTGCTACAATGCGGAAGTTAACCAGATTAAACACCCAGACTCTGTTCAGGGTAGAAGGCTAGGAGAGAAACTACGATGCGCACTAATCCATTGATCCCAGCGGTGGCTATACTCATCTTCCTTATTTTAACTAGCCTGACTCAGCTTGCCTTGGCGCAGGATGATGCGCGGCCGCGGGCACGAGAGGCGGGTGTCATAGTTGGAGTCTTTCAGCCTGGCGAGTTGAACGCGATTACCGATGTTGAGGGTGTGAGAGTGGGCCATACGACTCTCATCGAAGGTGATGATATTCGCACAGGTGTGACGGCGATAATCCCGGCGCCCGGCAACCTTTATACAAACCCCATTCCTGCCTGGATACACACCGGAAACGGCTATGGCAAAATGGTTGGAGAGACGCAGGTAAGAGAGTTCGGTGAAATAGAAACGCCGATTCTCTTAACTTGTACACTTTGCGTATGGAGCACCGCGAACGCGCTTAAAGAATGGATGTATGAGCAGCCTGGAATGGGAGAGCACACTTTGAATCCTATCGTCGGAGAGACGAATGACAGTCGCGTTAACAATATGTGGGCCGACCCAATTCAGAAAGAGCAGGTCTATTCTGCTTTGGATAATGCGCACAGTGGCCCTGTCGCCGAAGGCAGTGTCGGCGCCGGGACCGGCACTCAGGCCTTCGGCTGGAAAGGGGGTATTGGCAGCAGTTCCCGAGTCTTACCCGATGAGCTGGGTGGCTATACGATAGGTGTATTAGTGCAGACTAATTATGGTGGCGCGCTTTCGATCAATGGCGCTCCTGTAGGGCGAGAACTGGGCAATTATACCTTTCGCGATTTTCTCGAACCGGTTGCGGATTCTGACAAGGAGGATGGCTCGATCATGATGGTCGTGGCAACTGACGCTCCACTGACTGCACGAAATCTAGATCGCGTGGCTCGCAGGGCACTGATGGGGCTGGCGCGAACCGGCTCCTTTGCCAGCAATGGATCTGGTGATTACGTGATCGCCTTCTCGACTCATCCCGATGTGCGTAAACCCAGGATTAGTGATACACCCGTACCGCTTGAAGTTCTGGTAAACGAATCGATGACACCACTGTTTGCAGCTACCGCCGAGGCAACGGAAGAAGCCATATACAACGCGATATTCAAGGCCACTACCGTTAGTAGTTCCCGTGGAGAGCTTCGCGCAATTTCTATAGCAGATCTAATGCGTATTTTGGAAAAATATCAGTCTTTGAATTGGGATCAGTCGATAGGAAGATAGATGCTAGCCTATAGCTCAAGCAATTAGCGGAATCGGGAGAGCTGTGCTAACTAGTGTAGGGTCTAGGCACTGAGCCCAATGCCGCGCGTCATCAGAAGCGCCAACACGGGAATTATTAGCAGAAGAACAAGTTCGAATTTTAGCAGTAATCTAAGATAGGAAGGCACTGCGATGATCTCCTCGTAAGACTTTCGATGCTTGAGAAAGAATGCTGCAGGGACAATCGCGCAAAGTACCATCAGCAGGAACAGACCGAGCTTCGCGTGAAAGATAGGGTTGCCTGAATAAAATTCCGCAGGTTTGCCAACCCATAGCCAGAGTGTCAGCCCTATACTAAATACGAGTAGCGCGCTGATACCGCATACGGCATCCACCTTCGCCAAATTGCGTGCATCTTCGCCACTGATCTTTGGCTTGATGGCCATGTTTTCTACAACGAGCGCTCCCGCAAAACAAAAGATGGCGACAAAGTGCAATAGTCTCAATAGTTCGTAGTACATACTGGCGATGATACTGGATTTAGCGGTTTTGGGCTCATTTTAATGCGACCCAGCGCAAAATCCTGCTATGCTCAGAGCTGCTCATAATAAGAACAAACCAACAAACTGGAGGCACCATGGCTGCTGATATAAGCTCCACACCCGAGACCGATCCACAGAGCCAGGCTCATGTCGAAGCCAGTATGCGCAAGGTCGCATTGACGGCATTGGCGGGAACTAGCATCGAATGGTATGACTTTTTCCTCTACGCAACAGCGGCAGCCTTAGTATTTCCTTCTGCCTTCTTCCCAGATAGTACTCCGACGATAGGTCTCATTCTTTCTTTCGGTACCTTCGCCTTCGGTTTTATAGCGCGCCCTCTGGGCGGCATTCTCTTTGGTCATTTCGGTGATCGAATCGGACGCAAGCGTACACTCGTTGTCGCGTTGATGATGATGGGCGTCGCCTCGACATTGATTGGTCTTCTGCCTACCTTCGCAACTATCGGGGTGGCGGCGCCAATTTTACTGAGCCTGCTTCGATTCACCCAGGGCCTTGCCATAGGCGGACAATGGGGCGGAGCCATGTTGCTGGTCACCGAGAGTGCTCCGGCAGATAAGCGTGGCTACTATGGCGCCTATGCCCAGGCGGGCGCTCCAGCAGGAGTGATCCTGGCCAATGTAGCATTTATGATTATTAGTTATTCGGTATCGGAAGACGCGTTCATGCAGTGGGGTTGGCGTATACCCTTCATCTCCAGTGTCGTGCTGATTTGGATCAGCATGTATGTGCAGCTGCATATGGAGGACACCGATGCCTTTAAGGAACTGCAGGAACTTCAGGCGAAGAAACACGCCGAAGCAGCGGGGCCTGCCGTCGTAAGACGTTCGCCCGTATTAGAGGCAATTGCCAAATACCCGAAGCGGATCGCCTTGGCTGCGGGTGCGTTTCTGTCTATTCAAGTCGCGTTCTATATTTTGATCGGCTTCGTCTTGGCATATGGCACCGACGCAGAGGGTGCGGGGATGACCAGAAATGAAATGTTGTTCGCGGTAATGCTGGCTTCGGTACTTCAAATTCCAGCCCAGTTTCTGGCGGCTTCTTACTCTGATAGAAACGGTCGTCGCGGTATATTCATGCTAGGGGCGATCCTAACTGGCGTGTGGGCATTTGCCTTGTTCCCGCTCATAGATACAGGTAACTTTTGGCTGATTGTAGTTGCGGTAAGCGGTGGCCTAATGTTTCTTGGTATGATGTACGGACCTCAGGCGGCGTTCTTTACCGAACTATTTAGCACCGAAGTTCGATACTCGGGAGCTTCACTGGGGTATCAGGTTGGAGCGATCTTAGGTGGAGCTTTCGCACCCACCATAGCAACCATTCTGTGGACAGAATACGACATCGTGTGGGTGTCAGTCTATATAGCGATCGCATCACTACTGTCGCTGCTTTCCGTTGTGATGTTAACCGAAACCTACAAAACCAGCCTGCATGATACAGACTAAATAGCCCTGTCTGCGCAGGTTGTAATGATTGGCCCTAGTATTCGGCTTCATTAGCTCTCTGCGCTGATGGGGCCGAAGCAATTATCTTGCATCACTTCATAGGTATCGATATGGCTAGAGTTAATTCCCTGCTTCTGCTTACATTATTGTCTTTAAGCCCGCCGGTGCTTGCCGCTCCTCCCAGTGGTCTGGAGCGGGGTATGCCGGAGAATCTGGGTTTCTCATCGCAAAGACTTGCACTGGCACATAAGATGTTATTGCAGCATGTGGAAGATGGGCGCGTCGCGGGTCTCGTCGCGGGGGTAGCTCGCCATGGTGAGGTCGTCTATCTGGAAAGCATGGGCTGGAATAACATCGAGCAAGAAAACCCGATGTTGGAGGACTCGATCTTTCAGATCCGCTCTATGAGTAAGCCGATCACGGCGGTGGCCGCGATGCAGTTGATTGAGCAGGGCAAGATGAATCTGCAAGATCCTGTCTCGAAATTTATTCCCAGTTTCGGAAACGCCCGGGTCTTTATAGATCCCGATGCAGCCGACTTTTCTGAAACTCGCGCAAGTAGCCGGGAGATGACTATAGAAGATTTGCTGCTCAATACGGCAGGCCTCAGCCATAGATTTGGCGCTCTCTACAGGCAGAACGAGGTACGCTCCCGGGGCGATTCCCTGGAGCTATTGGTCGAGAAGGTAGCCGCGGTTCCGCTACTTGGCGATCCGGGTGAACAGTGGGTCTACAGTATTTCTATAACGGTGTTGGGGCGCATAATCGAGATAGTGTCTGGTCAGGACTTTGATGACTACCTGAATGGGCAGGTCTACGGACCACTGCAGATGGATGACACGGCCTTCTATGTGAGTGCGGCAAAAGCGCAGAGATTGGCTCGAGCCTATCGGGTGTCGCCCGAAGACAGAAGCCTGAGTATACTGCCGCCGATGCCCATACCCATCACCCAAGATCCACCGCTGCTAGAAGGAGCGGCGGGTATCGTCAGCACGGTGCCCGATTATCTGCGCTTCCTTCAGGCCTTGCTCAACGGTGGCGAACTCGAAGGGCAGCGAATCCTGGAGCAAGCAACAGTAGAAACGATGACGCGCAATCATATATCGGCTGCGCTAATGCCCTTCGGTACAAATCCGAATAACCCGATGCTCGATCGAGGTTGGGGCTATGGTATGGCCGTGGTGGTAGATGAATCCAAGAGTTCCTATGGCACAACGAACGGTGAGTTTGGCTGGAGTGGTTCGCTGGGTACTTTCTCCTGGGCAGACCCTATCTCTGGCACCAGTGTAGTGATAATGCTGCAAGTCCAGCCGGCGGGCGCTTATTCTATAGCTGAAAAATTTAAGGCGATGGTGTATCAGAGCATGATCGACTAGGGCGACGAGGCGTTCTCATATATGGGTCCGCAGCGTTCCCAGCATCTGTGCAAACCGTTCCAGCACAGACCTTTCCTTGAGGTCGCGAAATTTACCAGCGTCGAAGAAGGTGCCAAAGCAGTCTACACAGGTTTCATATTTTATATGAAACTGGTCTTTGTCGACCATGGGTAGCATAGGCCGGCTACACTTTGGACATTGAATCTTTCGCATATCTCGATAACTCTCACCAACTTGTTTATCGCCAATATCGATAGATTAAGAACCCTTAATTTTGAGTAGGTCATCCTTCTTGAGCACGTCGAACCAGAGCCCTTTGCACCTTGTGCATCTGTCGACTTCAATATCGTTAAAAGAAATCGTTTCAAACTCGGCGCTACATTTAGGACAATTCATGGTCTTTGACTCCCTAGGTTCTCCACAGAGAGTACGTTGAACGACTGCCACAAAGCAATAACATTGATTATAAACGTTTAGGTAGACAGCCCAGAAAGGCAGCTCCTAAAGTGAGAGCATCTGCACTGATTTCTGGCCGCTGCGCTGGGAGTGAATATCCATTAGATGGCTTCGGTAAGGTGCATTGAGGCTACGTTATCGACTGCCGTTTTCGGGATTTTCCAGACTTGCCAGCAGGGTGCTTTCCAACTATCTGGCCTTATCTTTCTGCTATCTATCTGCTACAGCCGGAGTAAAATAGCGCTGTAATTCCTATCTACAATTTTTCCAAAGAAGACCGTGCCATGAAACTAGCAATACTCTCCTGTAGCCCCGATGCCTACAGCACTCGCCGACTGAAAGAAGCGGCTCAGAGCCGCGATCATGAGGTAAAGATTTTAAATACTCTTAAGTTTGCCATTGATCTGCAAAAAGGCGTTCCAGATATTTACTACCGGCAGCAACCTCTCGCTCATTACGATGCGGTGTTGCCAAGAATAGGTGCCTCGATTACCTACTATGGCACAGCGGTAGTGAGGCAGTTTCAAGAGATGGATGTATTCTGTGCTAACACCGCACACGGCATCACTAATTCTCGCGACAAGCTGCGCAGTCTGCAAATATTAAGTCGCCACCATATTGGTATCCCAAGAACTACGTTCGTGCGTGAGAAGAAAGACGTGATCCCAGCGATAGAGCGCGTGGGTGGGGCACCTGTCGTGATCAAGCTGATCGAGGGTACACAGGGTATCGGAGTGCTGCTCGCTGACACTATGAAACAGGCAGAATCAATTATCGAGCTGCTGCAAAGCCAGAAGCAGAACGTACTCATACAAAAATTTGTGGCTGAGAGTAAAGGCAAGGATATTCGTGCCTTCGTTGTAGGTGACCGAGTAGTTGCTGCTATGCGACGAGTGGCCCAAGGCCAGGAATTCAGAAGTAATGTGCATCGGGGAGGTATCGCCGAAGCCGTTGAGCTTGATGAGCAATATCGGGAGACAGCAGTGAGGGCTGCGCAGATCTTGGGGTTGCAGGTTGCTGGTGTAGATATGCTCGAAGGCAAGGACGGGCCTCAGATCATGGAAGTAAATTCTTCTCCCGGTATTGAGGGGATAGAAACCTGTACGGGCTTGGATATCGCTGGAGCCGTTATTGACTATATTGCCGCTCAGGTAGACTTTCCAGAGATCGATCTTCGCCAACGCTTAACTGTAAGCAAAGGTTATGGTGTTACTGAAATTTATGTGCCAGAGGGATCGAACTTCGTCGGCATTACCATTCGGGATACGAAGCTCTCCGAGATGGACATCAATGTACTCACGCTCTATCGCGGCAATAAGGTAATCCCAAATCCACGCTTAGATCGGGTTCTGGAGCCAGATGACAAGCTGCTCTGCTTCGGTAAACTTGAGTCCATGCGAGGAATGATTCCGAAGAAGACGCGCCAGCGAAGACGGCCGGATGTGCAAGATTTGGTGTCTGAAGAGCTGGGCGGTCAGCAAGACAAGGAACAATAAATAGAGCCTGCCGCGCTGTATGAAAAGTTATTTTATAGCGGCAGGAAGTAGTTTTTGGAAGAGTAATAATTTGAGGTTCAGCCTATGTGGTTAGCAACTAGCTGTGATTTTGAGTTCGAGATTACGGTGCCTACACCCTTTATCCTGATGCTGCGCCCGCGCAGCGGTGCGCAGCAGTGGATTAGCCGCGAGGAATACAAGTTAACGCCTAGTATTCCGGTTACTGAATTTACGGATTATTACGGAAATCTCTGCCAGAGATTGGTAGCCCCACCAGGGCATTTTGCAATTCATACAGCGGCAGAAGTGATGACTACTGATGTCGTTGATAGAGCGCCAGGTGCTCCGTTTGTTGATATCGACTATCTACCCAACGAGGTGTTGATCTTTTTGCTTCCCAGCAGATATTGTGAGTCCGAAAGCTTTAATCAGATGGCAGTAGAAATTACCGAAGGGAAACTGTTGGGTTATGATCAGGTGGAAGCAATAGAGGACTGGCTGCGAGAGAGGATTAGCTATGTCCCCGGAAGTAGCGACAATCCAATTTCAGCCGTAGAAGTAAATCAGAAGCAGACGGGTGTCTGCCGAGATCTGGCCCACTTGGGCATAGCTTTATGTCGAGCGATTAGCATTCCTGCCCGGCTGGTAGTGGGCTATAACTATGGGCTGGTTCCTATGGACATGCATGCCTGGTTCGAAGCATTTGTGGGTGGGCGCTGGTATGCCTTTGATGCAACACAGGAAAAGATTACAGCGGGATATGTGGCTATCGGGTTTGGCAGAGATGCTGCAGACGTCGCAGTCTACAATCAATTCGGACCCTCTGTTTATCCAATCTCGCAAGTAGTCACCGTGGAGCTTCTTGAAGCGAAGGAGTAAAAGCGGCTTATTTTTGTTTGCCTTTCAGTAGGGCTTTAATCTTGTTGCTGAAAGTGTCGTGCTTCAGGTCAGTAAACTTGCCGGCATCGAGAAATAACCTATCGCGACTGGGGCAGCCTCTATCCATATATGGGTCTGATTTGGATCAACGATCTTGTCCATATCCACATTGCAATGCGGACATTGCATATTTTCCACTCTCTTCGTATTTTTCCAACATGAAGGATTGAATCAGTAAACCGTAATAACTGCGGCAACGCTTAAGGCTGATATCGTCGCCATGATTCTTGATTTCTAATTCTCCAGTGCGTTCTGGGCAGGCTTTCTTGATCTCCAATAGCGCAAAAACAGCAGAGTAAAGTCATAGGAGTTATAGTTTAAATAGCAAGTGCTACAAACCGGGACTAACGCTAGTTTGATCCAGTCTTCTTGCCTTGGGGCCCGTCAGACAGCGCGAGTAAATAGGGAGCCTCTAGTAGAGCAAGATGCTGGAATAAAAGCAGTTTTACAGTTAATCTTCGCCTACATAAACGGGCGGCATGAGTTCAAATTATGCTAGTAGACGACTCGCAATAATCGCGTATGCAAGTAGAAGAACGGGAAGAAACAACACAGATGAAAGCATTGGGATGGCGCGAATGGGTTCAGCTGCCAGATTTGGTTGATGTTCCGGTTAAAGCAAAGGTTGATACAGGTGCAAAGACTTCCTCCTTACATGCTTTTTTTATCGAGCCTTATACCAGAGATGGAAAGCCCTGGGTAAAATTTTTGTTGCACCCGAATCAGAATGACAATGATATAGAAGTGGAGTGCCATGCTGCCGTTTCTGATAGGCGAGAGGTTTCCGATTCTGGTGGGCATAAAGAAAAACGCTACGTAATCGAATCGTCGATAGTGATAGGTAAAGACGTGTTGATCGCCGAACTAACACTCACCGATAGAGACTCGATGAGCTTTAGAATGTTGCTAGGCCGAAACTTGCTTCGTGGGAGCTTTCTCGTGGATAGTGGCTCATCGTTCCTCATGGGCGGCAACTCCAAGCAAGCCCAGGTAAAAATCTAGCTAGACTATTGCCGGTTCGGTAGAGGGTTTCTCATCGGTTGCAGGGTCCATTTCATCCTGAAACACCTCAACGATCTCTTGCACGCTTTCCGCATCTTTAAATTTTGCGATGTGAAATAGGGCTTCGCCTTCATTGACTAGCGGAATATTCGTGCGCCCGATAATGATTCCCTCACCATTGGCAACTACGGTCTCTTCAGAGGAGCCGAACGGATCGGAGATGATGCCGAGTACCTCATTGTGTTCTACCTTTTCACCCAAGGATTTTGCTGCGCGAAGAATACCACTCTTCGCTGCTCTGACCCAGTAACTGGAACGTGCTACGAAAGGTTCGATGTCCTTTCTGCGGGCCTTTATTTTGGGAATCATCTCTAACTCCCGCATCACAGAGACGACGCCATTGACACCGGCGCGAATGGCAACCTCACTGAAACGCAGCGCTTCGCCAGCCTCATAGACGATAACGGGAATTTTTAACTTCGATGCAGCATCTCGCAGCGTGCCTTCTGCCACGGGTGTATTGACGATAACCGGCGCATTAAATGCCCTGGCCATACGGTCTATTTCCGGATTATCCAATTCGGCGCGTATCTGCGGAAAGTTATCTCGGTGTATCGCTGCCGTATGCAGGTCTATCCCGTGGCTACACTTCGATACGATCTCGGTTAAGAATAGATGCGCCATGCGCGCAGCCAGTGAGCCTTTCTCGGAACCGGGGAAGGATCGATTCAAGTCGCGGCGGTCAGGCAGATAACGTGTCTGTGAGATGAAGCCTAGAATATTGACTACGGGAACGGCAACGATAGTGCCACGAACCTGCTTAAGTGATTTGCGGTTTAAAACACGACGAATGATTTCTACACCATTGATTTCGTCGCCGTGAATAGCGCCAGAAAGAAACAGTATTGGGCCCGGTTTCTTGCCGTGTATAACATACACGGGGCAAGACATGGGATTGTGTGTGTACAGGGCGGGGATGGAAAGTTCGATTGCTTCCTGTGTGCCTGCTTTGATCGAAACGTTACCTATGACGAAGGGTTCTCGCATTCTTTAGCCTCTTCCTCGAGCCTTGCTTCTACCTGTCGCAATACTAATTTTCATAAAGGTGATTATTCCAGTGTCTGCACTGTATGGCTGTTCTCTTCAGCGGCCTCGATAGTGTTTTTGTTGTAAACCAGCGTAAGATTCTCGACTAGTTTTGTGATCACCGCTCCCGGGGTAGTTCGCCGATATCGGATGAGCGTAAATGCAGATCGCGTTGCGGGTAAGGTATTTCGATATTGTGTTCGTGAAATTTGTCCCAGATGCGAAGAAGTAAATCACTTGTTACATTGGCGCGCCCATTCATCGGGTCGTTAATCCAGTAGCGCAATTCTAAATTTACCGAACTGTCCCCGAATTCCTTCATCAGGCAGTTTGGCGCAGGATCGTCTAATATTCGTGGGGTCTCGGCAGCCGCTTCTTTGCAGAGCGCGATAGCTTTATGCACATCAGCTTTGTAGTGTACGCCTACAATCTGTCTTAAGCGCAATAAATTGTGCGAATGAGACCAGTTCTCAACCCTGTTGATAATAAGCTCTTCGTTTGGAATGAGGTGTTCGACCCCGTCGCGAGTAGTTACCGATACATAGCGCGCGGTTAGTGCGTCGACTCGGCCGTAATAGTCCGCCACGACGATTACATCACCCGGCTTTATCGACTTGTCCATCAGTAGAATAAATCCGCTGATGAGATTGGCGAAGATTTTCTGCAGGCCAAAACCGATGCCAACACCTACGGCGCCGCCGACCACGGCGAATGCAGTCAGGTCTACGCCTACTATCGCCAGAGCCATGATAAAGGCAATTGCGCTTAGGGATATGCGCATAAATTTGATCGTCAGGACCTGAATCGAGGGAGAAAGATTGCGGGCAGATTTAAGCTTGCTCTCCGTAATTTGTCCGGCAATCGCCGATAGCCAAAGCAAAATGCCAAGAGTTACCAGCGCCTGCATAATGGTGAGTACCGATATAGTCGCCTGACCGAGAGAGAATGAGACTCCGTCCAGAAAAGCGATGGTGGGGTCTAGAATGCCAAGGATGTTGAGCGCCGCGAGTAGCCATGCACTAATGGCGATGGTGCGGGACCAGAAATGGCTGCTCACTAGAATTGTTGCGCTTTCGATGATTACCCAGGCCGCTAGCAAGCTCGTGGTGATAACTAATGATGTGTTTGTGATTCCCCAGCTTTCAGTGACTAGAACTGATATCCATAGCAGGAGAAGCCAAATCCCCGGGTAGGAGATGTCCCGTGCCGATTGCCATAATCGGTCTAATACAGAGAACCGAGACTCTCTCTCAATAAGAATTTGAAACTGTTTCTTTAGGCGTGTGGCAAGGGGCCGGGTGACGGTTGCTGCTACAAGTATTATTCCCAGACAGATCAGCGTGTCGAGAACAAACACGTCGCTCTGCAGCCATTCCTGAAAAC
>Ga0115557_1002695_pt1 | contig 11771 bp, 6 predicted proteins | sample COGITO_mtgs_1104_FD_87280 | JGI IMG/M metagenome (GOLD analysis project Ga0115557, IMG submission 87280) | Pelagic marine microbial communities from North Sea - COGITO_mtgs_110421 | ecosystem: Environmental > Aquatic > Marine > Epipelagic | place: Germany:Helgoland, sampling site Kabeltonne...
GGCGGCTACGGCGGCCAAGGCGTGGACGATCAAACGCTCAGAAGTACGCTCCCAGCGTACGCGAACAGAATAATCACTTGTATTGAGAAAGGCCGTTTCCAACGAAACGCCATCGACGAGCGCATGCTCTCCGCCTTGTCTCAAGTTCGCGACCCCTCGGCGATGGAAAAAATTGTCACGGAAATGGAAACCGCGAACGTGGACAACGTCCGAAACGTCGCCGGGTATTTCATGGGCATCATTAGAAAGAACAAAAATAGCGGTGGTGGTGGTTACGGAGGGCAGTTTCAATAAATACACATTTCTACTTTTGCTTTTACGTTCTCGTTTAAGAAGCACTTCTTCCTCGCTCTTTATGAGAGAGTATAAAAAACAAACCTTCCTCGTTGCTTTCATCAGAAATTTCTTCACTTGCAAAGAGAGAGAGAGAGAGAGAAAAGGGTAACGATGCGCCGAGCGTCTACCACCACCGCCTTGGCCGCCGCTCGAAGAGCTCTTTTGAGCGCATGGAAGTCATCGCGCGCGGGCAAAAATTCTTCTTCTCTCGGGGATACAAAACTCGTCCTCGCGTCGTGTTGCTTCTGTTCTTCTTTTTCTTCGAGTCCGTCGTCGTTTCAACAAACTCTTCCCGAGAAAGTCTTCGAAGATGCTTCTTCGTCTTCGTTCGGCGGTGGCAACCAAAAGAGAGCGACGGACGCGATACACAGAAGCGAGGAGAAGCCGTCCTCTTCGGCGACAGCTGGAGCAGTCAGTCAGCTGGATTTCGCGACGCTCGTGAAACACCCGGAAGGCGCGGAGTCGCCGATGAAATTCTACGAGCGGTTAGCCGAAGAAGGCGTGTTGCAACGAGACGAGAAACAGGTGAAAGCGCTTTACGTGCTGGATAAGTTTTATCACAAAGTCATGGGGAAAGACGATAGTAATAAAGATAGTAATAGCAGCAGTAGTAGTAGTAGTAGTCGTGATAACAGCAGCAGTCGCGGTACTAGCAACGAGGAGAATAAATCGTGGTTTCAAAAGCTCTGGGATCGAACGAACAAGTCAGACGCCTCGACGCTGGCGGGTGAAACGAGCGCGGGCGGGGTGTATTTATACGGCGGACCTGGGTGCGGTAAAACGTTCGTTTCCGATTTGTTCATGGCAACGTTACCAAAATCTTTCTCGAAACGCGTGCATTTCCACGCCTTCATGATGGAAACGCACGGAGAGTTGCACAGGTTAGCCCAGATGAAAAAGAAAACGGATAATGTTTCGAACGAAGATACCGTGAAGTGGTTCGCGGATTCCTTGGCGGCAAAAGTAGACGTGTTGTGTTTAGATGAGTTTCAAGTGACCGATGTCGCCGATGCAATGATCATTAGACGATTACTCGATAGATTGTGGGAGAATAACGTGCGAGTGGTGTGCACTTCGAACCGAGCGCCGGACGAGTTGTATAAAAACGGATTGAATCGGAAACAGTTTTTACCATGTATTGAAGGCATAAAAAGTCGAATGCAAGTGCACGATATGGACTCAGTGTTCGATTACCGGATGATTGGATCAGTTAACGTGCACGGGGTTTGGAAAATGATCGGGGAAAGTGATAAAACCGACGAAGAGGCTAAACAAATCGCGCACGATTGGTTGGAAGTGAAGACGCAAAACCTCGCCGGCGAACGGACGTTGAGGGAATTAGAGGTGGCAATTTCTGGTAGAAGTCTACGGATTAAACAAGCTGGGGGTGGCGTTGCGCGAATAGAGTTCGACGAGCTGTGTGACGCGAATTTAGGACCGTCGGATTACGTCGCTTTGTGTTCAACCTTTCACGCCATTGGAATTGAAAACATACCGAAATTGTCTTTAGACCGAGTCGATTTGATGCGCAGGTTCATCACGTTCATCGACTGCGCATACGAGCACAAAGTGAAGCTGATAATCACGGCCTATGCGAAACACCCTGACGATTTACTCGTGATAGCCGACGCAAAATCGTTTGAATGCGACACTCGAGACGAGTTCTTTGCCTGGGATCGCGCGAAATCTCGTCTCAACGAAATGCAAACGGACGAGTACACGAAATCCAGTTGGAAGCCAAAAACCTCAAAATGGCTTTTAGAACAATCTTTTTCTCTTCGAGAGAAAATCAACGTCAACGTTCTGCGAGGATTATGGCAACGCTACGACAAAACCAAAAACGGAGTCTTGGACGAATCCGAATTGGCGTATTTACTCGCCGATTTGAACGAGCTCAAAGTCGGCCATCGAAACGTCTCCAAAGACCAACTGGACCATTCCTTGAGAGAACTCACCCGAAGGCGATGCGGAAGTCGAGGCGATGGATTTGTCACTTTCGACGATTTCGTAGAATACGGAAGGAAAGGCTTCGATAAGATCGAACTCCCGCCCGAGGATCTCGAAAAAATTCGGTGCGCGGAAGGCGACCTGATACCGTCGCTTTAAAAATAATAATTAAACATAGTGCACGAGTCGGTCGACTTCAAAAAGGTTTTAAAGAACTGGTCGACTTCAAAAAAAAGACCAACCAAATGCGTGTTGGGCAAATTTTAAAGACCACATAAGTATCACACTCCCCAACTTAATACTAAAATGTCTTCGTCTCAAACGCTCATAACGAAGAAGAAGACGAAGAGGAAAAAATTGGACGCTTTTACGGTGTTCACCTTTCTCGCCTTTTACTTCAAGTCCGATTTCGCGTTCTTCGTCGTCGCGTTTCTCATAAAGTACCTGCTTTTTTTCATCCCGAAAAGGAAAACGACATTTTTTAATCGAGGATGGGGAAACTTTGAACTGGTGAAACAAATGCGAGCGTCGGTGGTGAAATCAGTCTCCAGTGGACGCGGGTTTGTGAACGACGCGATGGTCGTCCAGTGGGACCCGTTCGGAGAAATCGTTCAAACCGAGGTGGACGGTTGGAACGTCGTGGAATGTGCAGATATCGACTCCACAGAGAATTCGACATTTTTGTCGAAGATTTTGCCAAAACACAAACGTGTGGGTTCAAGAAGAACATCCGAAAGAAAAGATGAAAAAAAAACAAAAACACAAACAACGAAAACACCCAAAAGTGGTGGACGAAAAAGGGAGAACTCTCTACAAGAAGAAGAAGAAGAAAAAAGAACAACGACGCACACCATCAACTGCGACACCGGGATTTTTAAAATCAAAGAAGTCGCTTCGCTGTGCAAGAAATCCAGAAACTTATCCGCTTTACAAAGTGGGGAGATACTGAGAGTGTGGAAATCGTCCTCGTCTCGGAGATTGGACGATAGGAAAGTGAAACGGGTCGCTATCGTGTTACCGTTTACGGGCGATATGACGTTCGCGTTTCGAAGACGCACGGCGGAGAATTTGCTGACGGCGCATTATAAAGAGAACGATGCGATGGAAGATGAAGCAATGGTCGTTTTAATTCCCGAGTTTCCGTTTTATGGGAAACGGAGAGTGGTTGGGCAACCCACTCATGTTATTAGCACCGTGAGCGAGTACATTTTAATGCACTTGATTGGATTGAGAGAGGCGTGTGGATTAATCGAATGGGCCAGAGATACCTACGGCGACGAAGTTTCCATCGCAATCGGTGGTTGCTCTATGGGCGGTTACATTGCAGCGAACGCAGGTATTCTTACCTCTCGCGGCTTTCATGGGGACGAGAATACGAACACGAAGAAGAAGGTAGGGAACAACGCGAACAAAAAGTTGGGCGTGGTGAGCGTGTGTTCGTGGCACAACTTTGAAAAATCATTCGCTCCAAACTCGTATTTGTATTTAAGATTAGATCGAGAGCAGCTATTGATTAAGGATAGTTACGTGGAAAACATGATCTCAGAGATCGTGTTATCCTCGGAAAGCGAAGCGTCGAGTTCTTCCGATGAACTTTCTGGCGAGAAAAGACAATCATCTCGACGCGTCTTTGGAGAATCAAACGTAACCTCGGCGCCGGAATCACCTCGCTCGATCAAGAGCAAGAGCACGTCGACGTCATCCAGTTTGTCCAAGGATGACAGCATATTCGAAAACCTAGACTGGAAAGCCGTTCTGAATCGAACGTTGCAACGATTAGTTGGCATCGAGCGTTTGATGAAAGCGAGCGGAGGCGCGGGAATTTTTGAGCACAAGTTGGACGCAATGGTGGCTCACTTCGCCAAAAGAGATAAATTAATCACGTCTGATTACGATGAAGTTGGTGCAATTATGAGCCGGTGTACCGCGTTAACGAAACTAGACGGTGTTGCTTTCACGTACGATTCCGGTGATCATTTGAAAAACGTGATCAACTCAAAAGCCGCCATCGTGCCCGCTTTCCTCGAGGCGTTCAAGCGCATGGAATCGTCGAGATGATATGTACTATGCGTGCATACATGTATATTTTTTCTGTATTTATTATTTTTTGCTCAATGACGATACGATTCAGCTCTACGTGAATATACGTCGGACCCTCGGGGTGTGAGGAGGGCGAGATCATGGTAGATGTATACATTTCTATTTTGTTGTGTTGTTAAAAAACTTTTCATGCCTATTTGTTGAGTACCTTGAGAAAATGCGCGTGACGAATGCTCGTCGCCCCTATATCTTCTCTCAACGCGGCCATCGCCGCTTCTCTCACTATTCCTCTTAAATCTGCGCCAGTTTTCCCCTCAGTTCGCTCGGAGACATCTTCGAGATTTACGTCTTCGGCTAAAGAAACCGCTCTGGCGTGGACGTGTAACGCCTCGAGGCGTTCCTCCGGTGTCTTTAACGCTCCAACTTCTAAAATTAAATCAAATCTACCCGGTCTCGTTAGTGCTGGGTCTAAAGCATCTACTCGATTCGTCGTTGCTATGACTAGAACGGATGATGATGATGACGACGACGAAGGAGAATTGGTGCTCATATTACTAGTACTACTGTTAATACTGCTCAAGCCGTCCATTTCCGTGAGTAAGGCTGAGAGTACTCGAGCTGCTGAATCGTGAGAACCGGCACTGGAAGATCCTTCTCCTCCTCCTCGAGATCCGGACATGCCATCAATTTCATCTAGAATAAGCACCGCGGGTGAGGCTTTTCGAGCCTTTAAAAACGCGTCCGTGAGTATTTTTTCACCTTCGCCCAAGTACATCGAAAAAACATCTGCGGCAGAAAGCGAGAACACGGTTGCACCGGAAGCAGTGGCTGCCGCTCGCGCTAACGTCGTTTTCCCACCACCCGGTGGACCGTGTAATAAAATACCTCTTGCTGGTTGAATGCCTAATCGTTCAAAACTGTTTTTCTTTTTCAAAGGCCATTCGATGGCGCGCACTAAGCGTTTCTTCACTTCGAACAATCCTCCGACATCGTCCCAGCTCGTTTTAGCGACATCAGCGACCGAAGCAACGTTTCGGATTACTGTCGCCCGAACTTTCGACGCCGCTTCGACAAAATCACTCGAACGCACTTTGACATCATTATTGTCGTTTTGGGTATTCAGTGCACACCGCTTCACCGCAACCATAGCAGCTTCTCGGCAGAGACTTTGTAAATCGGCACCCGAGTAGCCTTTCGAGTTTTTCGCGACCGTATCAATGTCGCGCTCAAAGTCGAAGTTGTTTTCAGTATCATCTATTGGCACGTTCCGCAAATGCACCTTCAAAATCAGTGATCTCTCGCTCGTATTCGGTAATGATGTTTCGATTTCCCGATCAAATCGTCCCGGTCTTCGCAACGCTGGATCGATGGTATTTGGGCGTGTTGTCGTCGCAACGACAACCGGGGACTGCCCCCATTGCTTTGTGCCATCCATGAGCGTTAAAAGTTGTGCAACTACCCTGTTTTGATGCTGTGAAGAATTCTTTGTTCGTCTCGGTGCAACTGCGTCTATATCATCCATCAGAATAATCGATCTTTTGTTCCCTCCCGCGCTACTGCCACAAAATTCTCTCGCTTTCTGAAAGATGTTCCGAACGTTTCTCTCCGCGTCGCCGGCGTATGCGCCATTATTGTATACATCACCTGCGCTCAGAGAAAATATCCGAACATCAATTCCTATTTCACTACATGCTTCCCTGCACGCGGCACGAACTGCCGACGTCTTACCAGTCCCGGGAGGACCGTGGATTAAAACGCCGCTTGGGAAAGACGCGCCGATCGAGGCTGCAATCCCCTCGTACTGTTTAGGCCACGCGATTGCCTCTCTCAGCGCACCGAGAAGTTCATCGCACGCCACGAGTTCGTCGTCCGCGCTCCACGAAGATGAAGTAGAAGAAGTAGACGCACCCCCTAAACGCCTGACGCTTGTTCCGTCGCCATCCACAAGATCGATAATCGTCCGGTGCGTTATTCGATAGCACTGCTCCTCGCTCGACGAAGACGGCTCACACTCTCGCACTCTCAAAACCAAACTCTCCTCCGTTTCTCCAAACATCAACGTACACTTCCCCGAGACTACTCTGTGCGCCAACGCTCTTCTCACCTCTTCCGTTCGTCTCGTCGTACCGTCCTTCTTTGCTCTGCCATTCATAACTTCCACGCTTACGCGCGAGCAGTTCACCACCGCCGAAGGAGAAGCAGACATCATCGTTTGCACTTCAATCGTACACCGATCGTCCTCGCGCTTCTCGCTCCTCTTCTTCTGTCTCTGTCGCAACGCGTTTAACGTTTCCTTCGCGTCTGTGAAAAAATGTTCCTCTTTCGACGATTCGTCTTCTTTGGAGTGATTTTGCAGAAAGACGAAAACGCCGCCGTCCAAGACTGCTTCTTCATCCGCGTCGTCGTCGTCGTCGTCGTCGTCTATTCTTCTTCTCGCTAACCCGGATTGCTTCACGGGCGTGTCAAGCGCACCACCGTCTTGCCGCCATCCTTGTTCGCGTTTTGGATGTGCCATCGCGAGGAGCGATGTCCTCGAAGAGTTTTCAGCAACAATCGACACGCGAACGAATTCGCCGCATTGCGCGTGCAATCTGTGCAAGTCGGAGGCATTCAAAAAGATTCGAGTCGAAGCCGTCGAAGAGGGAGAAGAAGGAAGGAGTCGCAGGAAGGAGACGCCGCTGGAATGTGTGCGCTCTTCATCCGTATTCTCTTTTGTCGGGGACATTTTATAGTATCGTCGTCATATTATCACACGTAGCGGAGTTTTAGACAATAAAAATGAAGTTTTGAAGAAGCACAACTTGAATTAAAAACGATATAAATATACAAACGTCGTCGTGCGCGGATCATCATCAGCATCATCATCATCGAGAACTTCGAGTTTCGATTTCGCGTCTAAACTCCAAAGCGATTTCGTCGATTAACTCGTCGCTTTTTTGTCGAATAGCTTCTTTCTCGCGTTGGACTTCCAATCTCGATTGGAGCCTCTCTTCCTCTACTTTTCGCAACAATTCTTCTTTTTCCTTGGCGAAACTCGCTCGGGCGGAGGATAAAGCGTCGTTGACGTCTTTGTTCGATTGTAGTTTCATTTCGGAGACGGTTTGAAAGTTTTTACGCTCAAACTCTTTCGCCTTCGCTTCGGCGGCGTCGACTTTTAACTTCATGGCTGCTTCTCGTTGCTTGAAGTCTTCTTCGAGCGCAGCGAGTTTCGCGTCGAGCTCGAGTTTGTTCCGGGCCAACACTTCTTCCTCTCTCTTTTGCGCCGCGACTCCGTTGGTGTCTCGTTCTTTCGCGAGCGCCTCTTTCGACGCCTTCAAATCTTTCTCCAGTTGTTCCAATCGCTCGCTGTCTTCGTTTTCCAATGCGAGCTTCAACGCAATTTCCGCGTCTTTACGCGCTCTCTCAAACTCTTCTTGGCTTTCTTTCAGTTGTTGAGATAAAGCGTCGATTTTTTGCTTCACCTCCAGCGCCGTTTGCTTTTCCTTCTCGACAAAGTCCTTCTTCATCGCGTCTTCTTTGGCGATGTATTCTTTCTTGAAGAACGCGAACGAGTGCTTGGCAATTTCAGCATCCTTCTTAATCTCTTCAATCTTATTCTCGTAGAATTGCTTCACTTCCATGTTGTCCGAGTTGGCGTCTTTTTGCCCGGAGAAAGAAGGAAGAGACGGTGCCGATGCCGACTTGGCGGAGATAGTGCTATTTGCGACAGCGGAAGACGCCTTGTACATCTCGTTCTCCATGAGACGTTTAAAAGCGTTTCGCTCGGCTTTTGCATATTTCACCTGCGCGACGACGGCTTCAATCTTGGCGTCATTCTCTTTCATGAGTTGCGCAACCATTTCAATTTCTTCGTTTTCGAAAAACTTGCTCACTTTGTTCAACAGAACGTCGTTCTCGCGGCGAATAGTTTGCAGTTTCGAGTCAACGATGGCGGAAATCTTAGCATCGTCGAGATCCTTTTGTCTGCTCAAAAGACGTTTCGATTCTTTCTCTGCTTTTCTCTCGGCAGCTTTTTTGGCTTTGATTTCAGCAGCAATTCGTATCGCTTCTTTATCGGCCGCGAATTTTTCTTCATCTTTGAATCCCGTGTTGACGAGCGCGTTCGCGGTTGATCCAATGGCGCGCGCTGCTCCGCTAATTGCTCCGAAAGGTTTGAGATCGTATTGCTTCATAATAATGCGAGCTAAAAACGAAAATGTCACGAGGAAAAACACGTTTCGCAACGTGTAATCGATGGTGCCGTCGCCTCGGATGATGGCAAGAAATTGTCCCGGAGCTACATCATCGCCTGGTATCATGCTCGCCGCGCGTTTCTTAGCACGGGAAAGCTCTCCGATCGATTGATTAATCGATGCCACTTTTGCTTTCTTTTTTGCAGCTGCGGCTTTTTGTGCAGCTTTCTTCTCTTTCTTCGTCATGGGCATAGCCGGAGGTTGGGTCGAGCGCGAAATATGCGCCAACTTCTTCACCGACGACGTTGCCGCTTGGACCGGTTTTCTCACAACTGGCGGTGCATTTTGATAGCAAATGATACACGTTGCAACGGATAAGGCAATCGCTAAAAACTTTTCCTCGTTGTCCATGCGAGTCCACATGTTCGGAGGCCCGGGCAAATCAAATCTCGCGTCCACGCGCTTCCATGCTTTTTTAATCTGCGCAGTCTGCTCTCTGCTCACGGATTCAGCTATGATGCTAGAAGATGATTGCGTGACTGGTTTTGATTTATACGCGATACCAGAGGTAGAGACTATCGTGTTGTTCTCGCCGATTTTCTGACCCCACTCTTTCGATGTGACGTTTGGCGAGGACGAGGAGGAGGAGGAGGAGGAGGAGGTCGGAGGAACGACTAACACGTCCCAAACGGCGTCAACGGCGTATGCAAACGAAGCATAACCAGCCGAGGAGTAAAACGACGTCTTTCCAACTCGCCCGGAGTGGTCACCTCGCGTTTCTTCTCCGTGATTATCATGATCATTATCATGGTCGTGGTCGTGGTCGTGGTCGTCTTCCATTTCAACGTCTTCCTCTCCAACCCAGGAAAATCCAGCGTATCCAGGCGCGGAATAAAACGACGCCATGCCAGACATGCCTCCATTCTTACCTTGAATCGATAAGTTTGGTTTGCTTGCTTCGCCTCTTTTCGCTCTGAACTCCTCCGCGATGGCGTTCAACCGAGCGTACAAGTCGCCTTCTTCGTCATTCTCCTCGCGCGTAACTTCCGTCAAAGACGACGCAGAAGCAGTCGATTTCAGGACTTCTTCTTGCTTTTTGCGGTGTTCGCGAATGATCGCGTCCAATCGCCCTTGCATATCGCCTTCCTTCTCTGGTTCGTTTTTGGCGACTGCCGCGGAAGGTCCTTTTTCCTCCTCCTCTCGTAACTTTTTCATCTCTTCCTCCGCGTACGCGTCGCAATACTCTTGCGATCTCTTCGCCGACGCTTGAATCGCCGCGTTTATCATCGTTTCCGTGATGTTTTCCTTCGTCGCCGATGATGACGAAAAACTCGTCGTCTTTTTTCTTTGCTCGCGAAAGGACATCGTGATTGCGTTTAAGCGCGCGTTTAAATCTTCTTCTGATGATGATGATTGAACAACAAAATCTCCCCCTTTTGCGGTTGCTTTTGAACTCTGCGCGTTTGCTCTTCCTACGCCTTTACCACCGCCATACGAAAAGCAATACACCGACGATCCGTCTTCGCATATGATCTCCGTGCACTCGTTTGGCCACTGTTGTCGATAATACATTTTCGTGGGTTCCTTCGATGTCTTTTCTGGTCCCAAAGAATACACGATGTTCGCGTTCTCCCCGACGTTTCGTCTCGAGTTCCTCGCGCGCACGGATTTTCTTTTATTATTCGTATTAGAATCATCATCATCATCGATATCGTTTTGTCGACGCGCCGGGTTCGCAAAATCAGCAGATCTCGCTCTTCTTCCTCCTCCTCGAGTCGTCGTCTGCGACGTACTACTCCTCATCATCGCCGGGGCTTTGCACGAGGAGGACGTCTCCATCATCATTTAGATATCAATTTTTTTGTTGTCTGAAGTGTGTGGTCTGAAGAAAACAGAGAGAGAGAGTGAGAGAGAGAAGAGCGAGAGAGTTATTAATACTGATTTTGAGAGGAGAAGAGTCTGTCGTTTTGTCTCATCAGGAAAGACAGAGAGGCTCACAAGAGGAGGAAGGGAACAAAAAAAGAGAATAAAATGACGAATATTGTGCAATTAAGCGCACAATTAACTCGACCACACACACACACACACACACAAAGGGTATAGTATTCATCACGAACACGCGACATACATACATACATAAGAAGAAGAAGAAGAAAACTTTGAAAAATATTTATTAAGAATGGGGATCATTAAAGCGCAATCGTTCGACGAACCGTCCGTTTTGAAGCAACTGCCTTCCGCGGAAGATCCAAAAGTGAACGCCAAAGTGGTTGACTTTGGGACGTGTCAATGCATGAAAATCGAAGTGACGAAAGGCGTGGATTGGAAAAGCTGCATGGGAATCCTCCCGGGCGCGCCGGCCACGTGCCAAACCAGACACGTGGGTATTTGCGTGAAAGGCGAATTGAACGTCGTCATGGACGATGGGACGAAGTTTGACATAAAAGAAGGCGACTCTTACTTGATTGAACCGGGACACATTTTCACGGAAACGAAATCGGACGTGGAAGCGTTTGAAATCGTCTCGAAAGTCGAAGGCGCCGCTTCGGCCGGAGGCGCGTCCACGTACATGATCGGCGACACTTCCGAAGAAGCGAAGGAAAACAACGCGTCGTTCGACGTGAAACGGTTCGACGACCCGAACGTCACGACCAAAGAGATGAAAAACGGGAAAGCGTGCGTGTGCTTTCTCGGTAACAAACAAGCGAAAGGCATGGTGTGTTACCTTCAGCCTGGATGGACCTGGGCCACTGGGGCGAAAGCGTTGTTACCGGAAGATAAACAACATCTCACCGCGTGTCCCGCCAGGCACGTCGGCTTTATTAAATCCGGTACGTTTGGAATGACCGACGTCGAAACCGGAACGGAAACCGTCGCCAAGGCGGGTATGTGCTACTTGTGCGAAGCAGGGCACGAAGCTCGCGTCATCGGTGACGAACCGGTGGAATTCATCGAGTTTGAAAGCGTCGGGCCTTTTTAATTTTGTATTATTTGTGTCTGTTGTCTTCTTCTCTGTATATAAGAGTCGATGTTTGTGATATAAATTTGTATATAAAAGCTTTTCTCTGTCTCTCTTGTGTTTTTGTGAGATCTGGCCTCTCAGATATTTTTTTTTACGCGTACGAGTAGCTCGCGAGAAAGAAACAAAAAATTTCCTCCTAAAAAAAACGAGAACGACTTCTTCATAATAATTAAAGCGCAAACACAAAGAGCGGCGATCTTTTTATCGTTAAGAAGAAAACTACTTTACTGTCGCATTTATACACACATCCAAAC
>Ga0115557_1002698_pt1 | contig 11769 bp, 9 predicted proteins | sample COGITO_mtgs_1104_FD_87280 | JGI IMG/M metagenome (GOLD analysis project Ga0115557, IMG submission 87280) | Pelagic marine microbial communities from North Sea - COGITO_mtgs_110421 | ecosystem: Environmental > Aquatic > Marine > Epipelagic | place: Germany:Helgoland, sampling site Kabeltonne...
CTGTTCATTCATGTGCGGCATTTTTTGCGACATCTTCTGCTCCACTGGTGCACCAGTCCACGGCTCGTCTCTCCAATTGACCCCCTCGAAGTAGTTGTGCTGGCAGCACTCTTGGCAGGTCATGCGATCAGCCGTGTCCATCTGCATAATGCTCCTCACGAAATTCAAAGCCCGCTTACTTACAAGCCCCACAAACTTCTTTTGCAACGTCTCCGGGCGACTCATGTCCGGGAATTTCAATCCTGCAAATCTTGGATTCCGAAGGAACAAATCGTTCTGCTCGGGCGTCATCGGCCCCAACACCTTCTGAATTATGTACAGCTGATCAATTTCACTTTCCCCTGGGAACATAGGTTGCCCATCAACGAGCTCTCCCATGATGCAACCAATCGCCCAAACATCAACTGACATTGTGTAGTCTGTAGAGCCGAGTAATAACTCGGGAGCTCGATACCATCGCGTTGCGACATAATCTGTGAGGTTCCTCCCCGATCCCACGGTCCTGGCAAATCCGAAATCGCATAGCTTGAGAGTGCTGGTGTGAGGGCTGATGAGGAGGTTTTCGGGTTTGATGTCGCGGTGAATAACAGAGTTTTGGTGGCACCATCGCAGAGCGAGGCAAAGCTGGTAGATATAGGACTGCACGAGGGGGGGGCTGAGGCCATTGGGATTGTCTTCCAGCACTTCGAGAAGATTTTTCTCCACATACTCAAAGACTAAATAGAGTTTACCCTTCCTCCGGAAGGCTTCGCGCAACTCTACTACACCCTTGCATCCCCCTTCTTTTCCGAGCAGCCGTAGGATCTTCACCTCTCGTAGGGTTGTCTTGCGTACATCAGAGGAATCCTCAGACTCCTTGAATTTTTTTATTGCGACAACAGAGGAGTCAGTACGGTTGCGACACTTGAGAACCACACCATAAGCACCCTCGCCGACAATTCCGAGGACTTCATATTTGTTCATGTCGGGGTGAGGAGGTGTTGGGGTGAATAATGGGTGGGGAGTTGAGGGGAGTTGAAAAGAGAAGCAGGGAAAAGAGTGTTGAGCTTGGCTGAGGGGGTTGACAGAGATTTTTTGATTGGAATTGTCACAGGTAGGATGCAATCACTATTTTGTCCTTCCGTATGAGGTCGTCAAGATAATTAAAACCTCGCTGGTCCATTTGGGCTCATTTACAAACGGCCTCTTTTCGTGGGTTTTTTTCCGAAGTTCCGAGTTTCGACAACTAAAAAGGCTTTAGAATATTACCTATTATGCTCTTTTTTTTTTCATCTTTGGTTTGGTTCCTGCTATGGGTTTTCTAATGTCACAGCAGAACAAAAGAATGTTGGGCTAAATAAAGTTTTTGGCCAATTTTAATTCTACTCCTCTTCAAACTTCAAACGTTACTTGCTGTACTGTGTTTTTTGAAGTCAATCCCAGCTGCTCTCTTCGTCCCCCTCTTCAAACTCTGCTCGCTTATCCCAAACATAGTCCTTATCCCCCGGCTTGGCTCTATTTTTCTCAAAGGCGTCGTTCATTTTCTCTTTAGCCAAGGAGAGTTCATCCTCGCTAACTTTATTGAGATCCCCAAACGAGGAAAGGTATTTCTTAGTCTTTTCATCTGTCGGCTTTTGTGTTACAATCAGCGTCTTTTTCGTTGCCGTATTCGCCTGTGACTGCGACTGGGCTTGAGTGGCACTTCCACGTCGGGCATTTAACAGTGAGTCAAGCTTGTTATTGTTCGACTGTTCAATTGCCTTGATATCCTTTGGTGGTTTGATTAGGGTTGTTTGATTGATCGTTGATTGACGTGTAGCTGGTCCGTCCTCTTTCTCTGTGTCTTCGTCGGTCTCTGTTTTTATGCTGTCCACTTCTGGGGTCTCATCTGCATCAAATTGTGTTAGTTTCAGCTTACTCCCAATTCAAAAAGAAACAAACAAAAATGTCAAAAAATCATCGCACTTACCATCCTCAAAACTGTCATCCGAGCTGTACTCGTCGCTTTCGTAGTTCATTTGTCCGCTTGTGGTTGGTTTCAAAGCGATGGTTGAAGAAGCCACAGCAACTGCCGGTTCCTTGAAGAAACTTGATGGCGACAGAGGGGTTTGTCCCACAGGTTTCACCGTTGCAACCGTCTTCTCCTTCTCTACTTCTTTCTCCGCCCTCTTGTCAGCGACCTTCTCCACTTCCTTCTTTGAATCTTTTTCCACTTCCTTTTTCTCCAAAAGTATCTTCACAATTTTGACAACTTGACCGAACTCGACCCTTTCTAACAAATCTGAATGCTTCTTCACCAACACGCGAGCCATCTTCTCCACACTCTCGCTGACATTTACCTTCCTCAGTTCGATGTTTCTGTTAAACACCTTGCCGTCCTTGAGGTATTCCACCAGTATCCTGGGAGTGTTTACGTGGCGGATAATACCGATCTTGGAGGGGGTCAATGGCGTGGCGACCTTAGACATTGTCGCTGAAAATTATTTTATAAGGCCAAAAAGATGTATAAGAGGCTGGGGATGAGGCTCAAATACGGTAAATGTTCCTTTGAGGCTTCTGAACCATTCAAACCACAAAAATTCTGTGTTTCTCAAAATTGCTCAATAGTCTAGAATCAATCATGTCTTTCGACTTTCAGAGTTCCAATATGACTGATCGCGAGGCTCAGGCCTACCAGAAGAAAACATTTAAGCGCGGACGAGGTAAAAGGTCCCAGAGAAATAAATTACCACCCACTTCTTGTGACCCAGAAACTACCCCCCCTTCCACTGAGATGGACCCAGCTGAAGATAAAGAGAACATGATGAACCTGGAGATCCTGGGTAAGACGTATTCCTTCGTGAAGAACTCTTATGTGTGTGTAAAACGATCCCACCCTTTCATAACCAAGTTGGGGAATCTTGCTGAGGTGAGTCATAGATGAAAGATCGTCAACAGGTTAACCCTTCTCGACGTATATCTAACGACGGATTGCTCGAATTTCTGTCCCTTAGACAACGGCAAATAAGTGCTTAAATTTGACGTCAAAAATCAATGAGTCGCTTCCCAAGGACCTCATTGCAGTGGACACCTTGATTGCTCCAGCTTTGAGCTCCACTGATGCTGCGCTCACTCCCCACCTGGTGAAAGCCGGTAGCAGCTTGAGAGAGACGAAGGAGAAAACGCAGACCGTCATTGCGACGACTGAGAAGCTTCAGCCCTTTGTAAAGGTTGCTCAAAAGGTCCTCCCTGTGGAGACTGCCACAAGACTTTCCCTCTGGCTTTTCAACAAGCTGTACGTCCACTATGATACGATAATGTCTGCTGAGGAGCAGAAGGAATGAGCGGTAGTTTAATAATTATGTGAATAAAAAGAAAGGGGAAAAATGCAAATTTTGATGAGAGGAGACAAACTGTCATGTTCCCACTTTGAACAAACAATTTTTCAGTAGCAAATCCCCTCATTACGTTTTTCACGGCAATTAAATTCATCCTCTAATCCCAATTCACTCCTCGTCCTCTTCCTCCTCCTCTTCCTCCTCTTCAAACCGGCTCCAGTCAACAGAGTCGTAGAGCTTCCCCTGGTTCGCTGCGCTCCAGATCCCATCAGTCACAGTTCCAAACACTCCCTCAGACACAACAATTCCAACGGCGAGGAAGGCCATGTAAGTAATGTTATTCTTGCCCACCCTGTGAAATTATCAGAAAGAGCGAGTTGAAGCGGGTTGTCAGTGAGAGTGTGGTTGTTAGCAGTGTTGTTTGACGACCAAGAAGTTTCCTCAGCAAGGGTCGTTGTGAGAACATCCTGAGACAAAATGCGCACAGTCACAGCAAAACAAAACTCACATGTTGTACCAAGACTTGAGAACGGAGCCAGGTACTACTGTCATGTTCCTTTTCTGGGTCAAAGTGTTTGGTCGAGCAGATCGCGAAGCGAGGGAGGAGGTCACAGAGGCTATCCGTGATAGAGGACGAGAAGCTGTACGGAGCATGATGGCGTCAAGTCAGCGAGTGATGTACGCTTTTTTGTTGTGAAAATGTATAGGGGAACGCAGGCCCAGATTGTGGAGAGAGAGAGGAAAGACGATATCAAATTGAGGAAGAAGAGCACCAAAGCCGTTAATATTTGTCTCCTTCTATCTTCGTTCGACTTCTTTGGGTCTATAAGCACTAGCCATCCCAGTTTTTTCGCTCTTACTTCCTTAAACAACCCTCCCTCTGCCAGCATTCTCCTTTTCCCCTCCCTGCCACTCCCTTTTCCTCCTAAATCAGCAGACCGATGCCCCTTTCACTCTACCGGAATCTCAGTCGATCGATCCGACGACTACCGCCGCCGAATTGTCAAAAAACCCTACTCTCGCAGCTTCGAGTGTCCTTTGAAGAGGGTCGATCATGCACTCCTGGTTCTCTTGAAGCTGAAAAGTTGATGGAGAAGGGTAGAGGTAATTTGGGTTATTTGAAGATGGTTGGGGGTAAGGGGAAGAAAGCATCGATCGGTGCGAACCGCGGAAAAGACGAGAACGGTGAAGATGAGGAGTTGGCATCGTCAACACCATCGCCTAGAAAATCCAAGACCACTTTTGTGTTTGACAAGACAACCAAGAAAGTTGTGGAAGGACGGGGTGCAATGTCGCCTTCTGGCGCCAAGTATTCGAATTGGCACGGAGGAAATCTCGACCCGGATTCCGTAAAGACACACCAGCGACAATTAAAGCGTGCAGGGTTCACGGATAACCGTTCCGTGATAGGTGACCTTTTCTGACTCTCCCATTTTTTTCAGGTGGCAGTTAGGTAGAGCGTACTAGAAAGACAACATTGACATATGGATGCAATAACAAACAAGTAAGACAGATAAATGAAGTTGACTAGGAAGTAGCACAATAAACACTCTATTTCTTACAGGTAATTGTACACGAACAACCAACAACCATTTCATTTCACTATCACCATGTATCGACCGCAATGCCCAATGCCTTCTGCTTGTTCTGGCGTCCCTTCAGCTCCTTGTGATACTTCATGAAGGTCTTTTTCTGATCCCTAAGGTACCGCTTCTGCCCATCAAAGACGAGAATTCCATGGCCGTGGGCGCTGCTGCCTAAATTGATCTCGACAATAAATACTTTGCTCCCCTCGATCCTCTGTATTTCGTTGCTGCTGCTCTTGATAGGATCGACCAACGCCAATCCGTCTAGCAGCAATCCCAAAATCCTTTCGTATTGCCATTCTTTGATTTCCTTCAGCTTGTCATCTTCTTCTTTTTTCAGTGCTTCAGTTTTTTTGTCTCGGTTGAGTAACGCCTGCATGTCGTGAATCTGCTTAACTTCATCCGTTTCCTTCCTCCGATCATATCCAGCATATGTTTTGTCGAATTCCGCTCCCTCTAAGGCCTTGAGTCTTTCCACCTCTCTTCTAACCTTCTCATTGTGCCGCTCGATTAACTTTAAGCAGTCCTCCCTGTAAACATAACCAAAGAAGGTCTCCATGTGAACTTCACTTCTCCCAATGAACTTGAACGACAAGCCACACCTCTTGACCTCCAAAAATACGTGTATTCCACTGACCACTCTCCCCCTCTTGTAGACCACATCTACCCTTGCCCCCTCCTTCTCTTTCCTCTCAGCCTCTCTCAGCCTCATTCTACAACTGAATCCTCTCCAAGCTGTCTGGATCACGGTGCTCGCTCCCCGCATTCTGGCAAGTCTACGCCGCCAGAGCATACCTTTGATCCTTGCTTGCACAAGACAACAGCACAGTGCCCTCTTCTGACGGCGCAGAGCCATCAAGTGCCTGGTCTCTGCCACCTTATCTTCGCTCTTTTCTTTCATCTTGAACCTGAAAATCATCCTTCGTATCTGGGCCCGCCCTTGGAACCCCCTAAAAATCCTTTGTAGCCTCCTCGCCGCGTTATCTTCGATCATTTCGGCTACAGCCAAATCTCGCATTCCCTGTATTTCTGGCAAGACCAGCACCCGCTGTCTCTCCTCCTCTATACTATCATAGACACTTCTAATGCATAGTCTTCCAGAAATGTACTCCGCAACAACCTTCATTGGGTCCTTCCTAGCATCTTCGTCGACCATTGTCGCAGGCCTCCCCCCTCTTTTCTCCTGTGCCACTGCGGCCCCTAGTAGCGCCCTCCACTCCTCCTCGTGAACGACGAAGTCTCGAGCGACCGTATTCGTCTTCAAATTTAGAAGCCTAACGTGGGCTCGGTAGCGCTCGATCTCACTCTGCGTCTGCTTCTTTTCATTTTCTGCTTTTTTTACCTTGCGTTTCTCCTTTATGTCGAACTTCTGCTCCACTTTGAGAGCGTCTTTTTTCAACACGTGGGTTATGACCTGCTTCTGCACAGCACTCTTCAGCAGCAAAGTCTTTCTCTGACCAGTTTCTTGATTCATTTCTGTTTTCCCTTCTTCTTTTGCTCCTTCCCCGACCGCTTCGCTTGACCCGCCAGCCACAATTGTCTTCTTCAATGGCTTTTCTACAGCGTGACAGACAAGCTTCTCCCGACGGTCCAAATCCGTCCCATCTTGATCGATGCATTTGTATATGGTCAAGTTGAACATAATCTTTTTCCCTTTCTCCCCAATGGGGAATCCCTTCGGTTTCTGTGTGCATACTACCCTCTTAGCCTTGTAAAGTGCACGGAAAGCCTTGGCTATTGATCGAACTTGGGGATACTTACAGCTGTCGTCGAGTTCGATGCTACGTTTGAACAAATTATCCGCCCGCTTGTTGCACGACCAAATCACAGGCAGAAGGTCCCTTTCCTCCTTGGATGTATCGAAGCTACCGTACGCAACGTGCAGCATGACTGCGTAGTTGCATAATCTCCTTGGGTCAAATGGTCTCATCCTTCTAGCGTTCTGAAAGTACTCCACCTCGTATTCTCGAAAGCACTCCCTCTTTGGATCCAGCTCCCACACCTTCTGGGTGATCTCCAAAGCCTCATTGAGAATGTCGGGGCGCGGTACCTTCAAAAATCCGTAGGCATCCCAGACAATGTGAAGGATTGTCGCGTATATGATGAGCGCTCTTGGCGACTCGGGGTAAAATCTCAATGCATCCCTGACATACAATCTTGCATTCTCGTAGTCTTGCTGCACACAAAGCAAGGTCAACGCGGCGTCTAAAAGTTCATCTTCGGGTGGAGATTCGTCCTCTTCCCCGTCTCCGTCTTTGTCAAAAATATTCTCCCACAATTCGTTGTTGCCATGCAACTTTAATATCCTTTCCATCTTCTCCCTCCCATCACTGAGCCTCTTCCTGTAAAGGGTTGTTTTCACCCTTCCCCGGCTCCCCCTATAGCAACGCTGCAAAAAAGCCGCCTTCTTATTCATTACTCTCTCCTTGTGAATGGCGAACATCTTCTTTCCAAGCCTCCCCCTATAGTTCCTTTGAATCATGCTCGCCGAATTTGCCCAGATCTCCACCCTCCTTACCCTTGCAATCTTCCTCCCCTTGAAACCCCAATACAAGGCGATCATCGCGTTAGCCTTTTCTTCGTCCCTCTCCAGCCACCTATTCGCCGCTTTTCTCCTTCCTAAAACTCCCCGATAACGCCGCTGGATTTTTGTGGCCATGTGGTGGGTACCTTTCCCTCCGAAACGCCAAATTCGCACGCGAGAAATGAAACCGCGCCAACTCTTTTGGATAGACACTGAGGCCTGAGCTTTTTCACCATGGAGGTATATAGCCGTGTTTTTCGGAAGCTTAGGTTGAAAGGGTGATGAGGGAGGAGACATTGGCCGGTCCTCTTCTTCTTCTTCAGCCTCGTCGCCATCATAAGGCCGCTCCCCCTCAATCCGATTGGTAGGATCATATTCAAAATCAAAGGCCTCCATCTCCCCCCCTGTCGCACCGCACCTCGTAGCATTTGCAATTGCCATCCAAGGCGGTACAACGAGTCTCCTGTGCGTCTCCTCATTCTTGTAGACTGAGGAGCCTAATACAGAGCTCACACGGAATGAAGGTTTATGCTGGTAATGTGTCACGGCGGGTTTAAAGGGGGGAGGGAGCACATTAGTAACACGAAGGTCGTCCCGCTTCTCGTCCCGCTTCTCGTTATCGTTGTTGTTTATACTGGTAAAAAAGCTGTCGTTATTGAAGTCGCGGTTGCTGTTGTTATGTTTTGTGTTGTTGTGGCCGCTGCTAGCTGTGCCTGTGCCTGCGCCAAGGAAGGCAGCGCCAGCGGAGGAGAGGCTGCTGCTGAGGCGAAGGTTTTGCTTTTGCTTTGCTTCCGCCAACTTACGAGCCTTGATGTTATGAAGGTGGTAGAAGGCGTCCTGATTTTGCCTATTTCTTGTTTCCTTGTTGAGGTCATCAATACGCTTCAGCTCACGAAACCTGAGAGGAGAAGATGGGGTAAAGGAGAGTTGGATATCTGGTGTGGATGCCGAGGATGATAATCCAAGATTCCCCCCGTCAATAAGATCTCGAGCCTCGTTCACAGAGAAAGAAGGGGCATATCCAAAAGAGCTGAGATGTAAAGGGAGTGGGACACGGGAGTTGCCGGAGCTGTTGTCGTCGTGTTCCATAATTAGGTTGTTGAATTTTATTCACGTTGCGGAGTATTGAATGATGATGAAAAACGCATTGCTGCTGGTTATTTTTCAGTCATGACCTTTCTTAGGGTATTGAAGAACTCAGTGATTTGCTTTCTCTGCCTCGTGAAAGTCGCCCTTCTTATCACTTAGTGATGGGTTTAACAAAATCAAAAAGCTCTGATATGGACGAATCATTGATTGATGATCCTCCAAAGCCCCGTTTTGGGCGGAGGTTGTCATACAATTCGGCTGCCATGGCATTTGGAGCCTATCCTGATCAGACGAACATGTGCGAACCGACCATAAATGCAGCAGCTTACTTCGACAAATGCCCAAGTGTTGAGGCCCTGATCCCACTTGCCGCCCGCCTGTTGACCTACGAGCGATGCAGCGGGATACCTGTAGGGAGTGATGGGAAGAACGATTGGAAGGTGCAGCTTGTGGATGCCAAGCCAGTTGATATGATCAGGAGTGTTTCGGTCAAAAACAACGACGAGCTCCACCAGGCGATCGAGGATGGTATGTGCACTAGCTGCCGAAAAGAAAATTTGCCATGGTGGGAGTTTGTTCGCATTGTGAATAGCAACGGTGAAAGCGCTGTTATTGTTCGTGTGGACCACTGGATAGGAGACGGTCTCAGCCTAGTCAACTTGATGGAACAGGTCCTCACCTGCGAAGACGGTGTCACAAAGATTCCGTCCATCATTCCTGCCAAGATGAGCGACAAGTTCAAACGAAAGGGGGGCTTCTTGCGGTCCATTGGCAACTTCTTCAAATGTATATACTACTTCTTCGTTGTTCTGGCACTCCCAGCGAGCAAGTATGACGACAATACTGCTTTCAGTAAGCATTTTAACAAGAAAATGACGTACACCTGGAACAGAAAGCTTGTCAAGTTTGAGTCCATGCCACTGAGCTTCATCAAGAGTCTCAAATCTGAGGCGAATGTCAGTTTGAATGACGTCATGTTTGCCTGTCTTGGAGGTGCCATTAGAAGACTCAACAAGGCGCAAAATTGTGACGTTACAGAGAAGAAGGGGAAGAAGAAGAAGCCCATCCAGTGCCGCGCGCTAATGCCTGTTGCATTCCCAAGGCCTAACGATGACACTGATGACAAGACCAAGGTCTTGAGGAACAAGTGGGTGTTCATCAGCAGTGACTTCGGAGTCGGCATCGAGGATAGTATCGAGAGGATTCGTTACGTACACGGCAACATGAACGTCTTCAAGAGCTCTCCTCTTCCAGTGGTTCAACTGTGGGTCCAGCAGACGATACCGCCAAAGCTCCCTGTCAGTGTGGCAAAACAGACCGTCTTCGACGGCATTAGTAGGCACAGCTGCATCTTCAGTAATGTTCCTGGCCCTCAAGGCGCAGTTGCATTCGGTGGCGAAGTCGTGAAAGAAGTGCAGATGTTTTTCAATAATCTAGTACCACAGGTCGGTATTTTGAGCTACAATGGAAGCGTCTTCATGAACATGAACTTGGACTCATGCATTGAGGGTGGGGAGTTCATCGGGCATTACTTTGCACAAGAATTGTGTGAAGTCGCAACAGCGCTGCAGATTACTGTACCAGAAAATATTAAGAATAAAGCTGCGGAGCTGTTGATTGATTGATTTCAGTTTCGGTGAGTGAAGGAGTTGGTTGAAGAGGAAGAGGGTGTGTCAAAAAATGGTATGAGAAAGGGACACAAAGAAAGAGAAGCGTGAATCGCATATTATTACTAGGCCCGTTGCCAAATAAAATCACCTACTGGCGAAAGGCTTCCAAACATATGCTTTAGCAAAACGATTCCTCGCCCTGCGCGCTGTCAAAGCGCGCTAAAAGAGGGGTCTAGGCGTCACTCTAAAGGGAGAGCGTTCCGGTTTTTGTCTGTGCGGACACACTCTGGGAGATTCTGATCGCAAAATTTTCTCACACAATTTTTTTTACTCCCCCCCCTCCCAGAAACACCGTCCCTAGACTTCTTAATTGTAAAAAATAGAATATTTTAAAACACAAAACAAAAATGCAAGACACTTTTCCACTTTTTACTACTGCCGTTGACGTTGTCCAACTGCTGCCACTGTCGCTGTTGTTGTTGTGATCTTGTTGCCACGTCCTCAAACAAGTTGCCAAACATTCAGAGGGTAGTCAGGGTCTGCAATGGTACCTGAGGGATCCGTAAATTGCACCATGATATGCTCAATTTGCGAATTCCCACTGCTGACAAACAGGGTGGCAAGAAGAGGAACAGGGGGGAAATCTGCCTTCCCACTCGACTTGAAATCCACCATAGCAGTGCACCCTTCCGGGTCCATATTCGTCGTCAAACTCCAAGGCACGTCGACGTCAGTTTGTCCTAGTTTGAAACTCCCATTTTCAGGATCATAGGAGACAAGTTTGTCGTCTCCATCATGAAAGTCATGGAAGGTCGATTCAGCATTAAAGGTAGGGCAGTCGTCTAGCATGCTCATGGGCGGCACAGAAGTCCACACATTGAGTGGATATGTCGGAGAAGGGTTCAAAGTCCCACTGGGATCCGTAAAGATCAACTTAATTTCACCCAGGCTGGTCTGATCAATCTCAAGAAGTAATGGGACTGGCGGGACATCCGGCTTATCAGACTGAGAGAAGTCGATTAGTGCGGTACATGTAGAGGTTTCGACTATTGACATAGCAGTCCATTTAGGGTCGTTCTGAGAAAGGAACAAGTTGTTGTCCTTATCGAGGGTCAGAAACTTGTTGTCTCCATCAGCCATATCAGCCATTGTCAAGTTGTTAAAAAAGCCACATGTGGGATCATGTTGTGCAGTGGCTGTGAATACCACAAAAGGGGCAAGTATGGTGGCTTTTTTAATCATTTTGACCAAACAGTGTCTTATAAAGATATGAGAACTTCACTAATAAATGAAAAAGCTCAGCACGTTCGGACACTCTCGGCTGCTGAGTGGTTTTTCCTCCTAAAAAACTAAAAGGTAAGGATAATTAATGCAAGCAAATTAAACCTTCATCAATGCATTCCCTATGGCATTTATGGCGCCTGAACGATATTTTATTGTTCAATTAACCCCACCATAAGCGCGAACGCGATGGGCCATTTTCACCAAGGATCCAACTAACTTTCAACCCCCTCCCCTCAGTTTTAAACCGCTTTAAAAATCTATTAATATCATGGCTGACGAAGACGTTGCTGCTCTTGTCGTTGACAATGGTTCCGGTATGTGCAAGGTGAGTAAAGTGTCCAAGATCTTACCCAAGACTTTTTCTATCAGTTGAGAGGATC
>Ga0115557_1002707_pt1 | contig 11746 bp, 6 predicted proteins | sample COGITO_mtgs_1104_FD_87280 | JGI IMG/M metagenome (GOLD analysis project Ga0115557, IMG submission 87280) | Pelagic marine microbial communities from North Sea - COGITO_mtgs_110421 | ecosystem: Environmental > Aquatic > Marine > Epipelagic | place: Germany:Helgoland, sampling site Kabeltonne...
GCTTTGGACACGGACGGTTCGATTTTGGATGTTGGAGATGGTTTTTCGAACGATGAAGAGGAGGAGGACGGTTCGTCGTCGTTAGATATTCTCGCGAGATTTTTTGAGGTGAGATTTAACAACGCTTGTATTTAGGGTTTACAAATTTTTGTGAGAAAATCCTAATTAAAATTTTGGGAAACCACAAAACACAACAAAACCACTTAACTACTAAAAAAGAGAGACATGTCCGGCGAAAGCACGGGAGGTGGCGGCGCCTTTTCCGCCTCGAAGAAACAACAAAAACAAAATTTGTCCTTCTCCGGTCCGTCGTGCATCTGCTGCGCCCCGACCGCGTGGTGGGAACTCAACGAATTTTTGGAAGGAGAAGAAAAAAAGGCATCATCATCATCATCATCATCATCATCGTCAGGGGGCCGCCAACCGCCCTCGATTCTGAACACGTTCACGAAGACAAAAACACCGTTCCAAACGCTTTCTCCGAATCGCATAGGATGGTACATATGCGGTCCAACCGTGTACGATTCCGCGCACATGGGGCACGCGAGAAACTACATCAATTTTGACGTTTTGAGGAGAGTCATGCAGGATTATTTTGGGTATTCGGTTCGGTTCGTGATGAACGTGACCGATATCGACGATAAGATTATTTTGAGAGCGCAGAAACGGAGAGCGGAGTTTGTGATGAGTCGAGCGAAGAAAGCACTGATGAAGGAAGAGAATGAGGCCGTGAAGAATCTCGTCGCGGATATTGAAAAGGCGGTGGAGACGAACGCGCCGCTGAAGGAGTTGTGCGAGAAGGTGGAGGCGTTGAGAGCGAAGGCTTTGGACACGGACGGTTCGATTTTGGATGTTGGAGATGGTTTTTCGAACGATGAAGAGGAGGAGGACGGTTCGTCGTCGTTCACCGCATCGGTGGATGGTGGAAAAGACTGGTCAATTCAGACTGGATATTTGAAGCTCGCGCAATTTTACGAGAAGGAGTTTATGGAGGACATGCGGTTGTTAGGGGTGAAAAATCCAGATTGTTTGACCAGAGTGAGCGAATATACGAAACAAATTGTGGAGTACATAGAAGGTATCATAAAGAACGGCTTTGCTTACGAAAGCAACGGGAGCGTATATTTTGACGTCACGGCGTTTGAAAATAGCGAGAATCATAAGTATGCGAAACTGAAGAAATCGGCTTTGGACGACGTCGAAGCGGCGATGGACGGCGAAGGCGCGTTATTGAAAGCCGAATCAGAAAAGAGGAACGATTTCGATTTTGTGCTTTGGAAGAAATCGAAAAAAGGCGAACCATCGTGGCCGAGTCCGTGGGGAGAAGGCAGACCGGGGTGGCACATCGAGTGTTCTGCGATGTGCTCGGACGTGTTGGGAAAGTACGTGGATGTCAACGGAGGAGGCATAGATTTGAGTTTTCCACACCACGAAAATCAGTTGGCACAAAGCGAGGCACATTATGACATCAAGCAGTGGGTGAACTTCTTCGCGCACAGCGGACATTTGCACATCGACGGTTTGAAAATGTCAAAAAGCTTGAAGAATTTCATAACTATTCGTCAGGCGTTGAAGACATATTCGGCGAGACAATTACGGTTTTTGTTTCTATTACATAATTGGTCGGATCCGATGGAGTTAACGCCAATTATATCCAAAGAGGAAGGTAAAGGAGCAACGTTTAAGCAAATGGATGCCGCTATTGGGGTAGAAAAGACATTCGCAGAGTTTTTTCACTCCGTTAAAGGTGCGTTGAGACGAACAAAGTACGCGTGCGATAAAGATCAAATTTGGCTCCCGTTGGAAAAGAAGCTTTCCGATGCTTTCGATGCGTGCCAAAAGGAAGTCCACGAGAGCTTATTAGATAACATCAACACCTCAAGTGTCATTTCTTCTATGTTAGCAATGGTAAAAGAGTTCAACACGTACTTGGCGTCGGTTGAAAAAGACGCAAACCACGCTTTGCGACCGTTTTTAGTCGAGAGTGTGGCGAAATACGTGACGTACATTTTAAATTGCATGGGAATTTCCGGCGAAGCGAACGCGCCGTTAGGATTTACCGATATCGAAACGGGCATTGAGGGTGATAGAGGTAATGGGACGGCGACTACGAGTGCTGCGACGAGCAATGATACGAAAGAGGAAATTTTAGCGCCAACGTTGGACGCGCTCACGTCCTTCCGCGACGAAATCCGAAGGCTCGCCAAAGGAGAAGAGCTCTCTCCGAGCGCAATCTTGGGTCTCTGCGATCAACTTCGCGACGTCGTCCTTCCAACGATTGGCATCAAACTCGACGACAAACCTGATGGCAACGCTTTATGGAAACTGTACGCCCCGGGCGAGTTGGAAAAAGAACGACAACGCGAGGAGGAAGAAAAAGAGCGCAAACTACTGGCGAAGCAAAAGCTGGCGGAAGAAAAGAAACGAAAGGAAGAGGAGAAGGGGCAAAAAGCGAAAGTTGCGCCTCAAGTGATGTTTAAAATAGGCGAAAATGAAAACATGTACGGGTCCTTTGATTCCGAAACTGGGATGCCTTTAACCATGAAGGACGGATCAGAAGTGACGAAAAGTCAAACGAAAAAGTTGCAAAAACTGTATCAAGCGCAGGTGAAATTGCACGAATCGTATCTAAAATCAGTTCAAGAGAAGATGGGAAACGTGCAAATTTAATTGATATTCTTTTTATGATTCTCATCCGAATGAATGAACAATATGTTATTTATATACACACCTTTCGTTTACTGCTTATGCTGATGCTGCTACAGAATCTCTCTTACTCTCTCTCTCGTTTACTTTTGGTAGTTCAACTTCTTCGCCAACTGCTCGGCTTCGTCCAACAGTCCGCCTAAATGCGCGGTTAAGGCATCACTCCAAAATGTATCCGACGCCGGATCTAATCCAAACGGCGCCAACGCTTCGACGAATCCTTTGGTTCCTCCCGCCGAGAGCAAATCCAACAACTTCTCTTCGAAACCTTCCGGTTGCTTGGCGTATACCCCGTATAAGGCCCCGACGACTAAATCGGCAAACGCGTAAGAGTAGACGTAAAAAGGCACGTTGTGGAAGTGCGAAACGTACGCCCACAAATGCGAAGTGTCTTTGTACGAATCATACACGTCGCCTTCCTCCCCGTAGTAATCAACCATGCACTCCTTCCACGCCTCGGTCATTTCCTCCGGCGTCACTTGGCCGTTTTGTCGTTTTTCGTGCACTTTTGCCTCAAACGCGTCAAACGAGCACTGACGAACGACGGAGTTGATGATATCGTCGCACTTACCCATGATCATTTGTAATCGATCTTGGTCCGACGGCGCTCTCTCCAACAAGTCTCTGAAGACAATCATTTCGCCGAAAATCGACGCCGTTTCAGCCAAGGTGAGAGGAGGGTGATACTGAAGGATACCTTGCTGATAACTCAAAATAAAATGCACGCCGTGTCCGGATTCGTGCGCCAAAGTTGCAACGTCTCTTTGGGTTCCAGTGAAGTTCAACAATTGGAACGGACCACACCCATAGGAGGACGAACAGTACGCGCCGCCTCGTTTTCCATCCGCCGCCGGGACATCGATTCTCTTGCTTTCGACCATGTCGGTGAAATGTTTTGCCATCGTCGGCGAAAACTTCTCGTATCCGTCTTTGCAAATCTGCACCGCTTGTTCCCAGCTGTACGAATCAGACCCGGTGCCGATATCGATAGTCGCGTTGCGATCGGCCCAAGTAAACTCCTCCAACCCTTGGGTCTCTTTCAAAATACCCTTCTTCAATCGATAATACTTCTTGCACAAATCCACGCCAGTCGTTTTCACCGCCGTCAACAAAGAGTCCACGGCTTCATCGGGAACATTATTCGAGACATTTCTTTGCGAACGCAAATTCTTAAACCCTCTCTCCGTGTTTTCGATGTGCCAGCTCCCGGCCACCATGTTCAAACTCAACGCGCACGTTCTCTCAAACTTTACCAATCCTTCGTTCAAAATGTTCATGCACTCCCGCCTCGTCTTCGTGTCTTTACTCGAAGTCATCTTCGCCAACAAAACCTCCATGTTCACCTCCTTCGTTTCTCCGCTCTCGTCGTCTTTCATGGGAAAACGTAAACGACTCAACTCGTTGCCGTAAAATTCAACCACTTGCCTCTTCCCGGCGAAAGCCGATCTCACCGTCAACGCGCGTTCCACCTCTTTGGAAAGATTATACGGTTTCGACCGTCTCTCTTCCTCGATGAACGCTTTATACTTCGTTTTCAACTTTCCGTCGTGTAAAAGGTATTGTTTTTCGACGTCTTCCTCCTCCAAGTTCGCAATCTCCAACGAGAACCACTGTAAAAAATTCCCTTGAAAGGACCCGTACCGTTGCATCAGTTGCGCTTTTCTTTGCTGCATCTTCGCATCTTCCAATCGCGTATCCGACGCCAACGAAACGTACGACAACGCTCTCGTCAACTTAATATCGATTTCCTCAAACATCTCGATCGCTTCCAACAACAAATTATTTTCACCCGCTTTCAACTTCCCTTCGTATTTCGCTTTGAACTCTTTACATTGCGTCTCGATCGCATCCATCTCGCGATCGATTTTACCGTCGTTCGGGGAATCGTACTCGAAGTGTCTCTCGAGTTCCCATCGAGGCTGAGACGCGATTTCTTCCGGCGTCATCGATGATGTTTTTGCTTCTTTTGCACTCGAAGCAGCACCGGCGACTGTTACTGCGCGAGAAGAAGAAGAAGAAGAAGAAGAATACGAGGAGGACGCTTTAAAAAAGCTGAGTTGTTTCGTAAAAGTATTCCGTAAAAGGTGATGATGATGAGAACTCTTCGGTTGGTGTTGTGACGTCAAACACCACCAACGACCGAAACCGAAAGATGATGAGTTTTTGGATGATTTCGAGGACATCGTCGTCGTCGCTTTCACAGACGTCGTCGCTCTTCTCGTCGTCGTCGTCGAGAATTGGTTTTGTCCTTTTGGCGCGGAGAAGACGACATTAAAAACCCTCCTCGAAGCAGCAGAGAAAGCAGTTTTCTTCATCGTCGTCGTCTTCAAAGCTTCGTTGTTGAAAGAGGAAGAGGAAGAAGAAGACAAAGAGGTGGATGAAATCGCGTGGGGGTTCATGTTCGCTTTGTGCTTGTCTTTTTTCTGTTTTTTGGAGAAAAAAAAAAAAAATTTCTTTCTTGTGGCTGTCGAAAAACAAAAAAAAAGGCGAGAGAGATTTTTACGCGAGAAGACCAAAACTCTCGAGCAAAAAAGTATCAAAAGGACGAGCGTTTTTTTTCTCGCTCGAGAGCGAAAACAAATCTTCTCAAGAAGAAGAGCGGCGCGTTGGTGCGACGATGAGAACGACGAGAAGAAGAAGAAGAAGAAGAAGAAGACGCGATGAAAGGAGTCGTTGTTTTATGCTTTTCGTGGTGGTATTCTCCTCGTCGCTCTTCTTCTTTTTCTTCGACGAAAGCAACTTTGAACGCGTGCGAAGCGCTTTTGCCCCCGGGGAAGATGACGACGATGCGACAAAAATGATTTCTTTCGTCTCGTTCCCGGGGGTGGTTTTGGTGGAGGCTGCGGACGCAGCGCAGGAGGCGGGAAAAAGGAGCACGAGTGGGAGCGCTGCTACTATCAACGAAGGGACGAATTCAATCGTGAATTTCCACCGGCACCACCGAGAGGTGAGGAAACGTTTGCGAGAAAGGAAGATGACGACGAAAGGACAACAAGAGGACCACCGAAAAAAAGTGGATTCTTCTTTGTCTTTGTCTTTGTCTTCTTCGTCGTCGTCGGAGAGGAAAGAGGATGAGAACAAGAATTTCGAAAAGAACGAAAACAATCTAGGCGTGGAAGAAAACGTGGGAAAAGAAGAGGAGACTTCGAACGACGCGAACGTCGTCCTCGTCACCGCCGGGGTCAACAAAGACAAAGACAAAGACAAAGGAAAAAACAAAGAAGCAGAGGAGAACAAAAAATTAACCTCTCTCTTCAAAGAGATCAGCGCGCGACGCAGACAGGAAATCTTAGCCGCGATGACTGATTTTGCAAAGACGGAAGCGGAGAAGAACGGGGAAACGTTCGCGGACGTGCGACCGGAATTGGGCAAGACGCCGGCGGCGCTCGAAGAAGAGAAGAAGATGAAAGAGTACGCGAAAGATCCTTCGCTCGAACGGAAGGTGATGATTGAGAAAATTAAGGAGGAGGATCCGATGAATCCAAACGTACATGCACCAATACGAACGGACGAAGATTCAATCGTTAGAATTGACTACGGGACGTACGATTCGTGCGACACGTGCGAGTTGTGTCATTTAGGAGACGCGCCGGTGGACGGCGTGGAGGTGAATAAGCACCAAGAGATTCGAGGTAATCCAGGCGTGAGCAAAGAGGATATGGAGGATGAAAGTAACACGAAAAAGCCGGTACACTGCAAAGAATGTTACGGGTGCAACGTGCGCCTCTCTCGGATCATAAAACGCGCGGAGTTTAAAGGAAAATCGGTCCAAGTCTTCAGCGGCGCGAGCGGCGCCGCGATTTTGAAAGGGAAAATTTTGAAGAAAGATTTTCTACTCTCCGACGACAACGACTTTAAGAAGAACAACGATGAAGACGACGATAAAAAAGACAAAATCAGCGCTGGCGTCAATCACCACGAAGAGTTAGAAGAAGCGGACGCGGAGATGACCGTGTTTGTGAAGGCGTGGTGTAACTTTGGCAAATACGCTCAAACGCCGGACAATCCAAAGTCGGGCGTGCCGTCCAAATGTAGCGATTATGATAAAATTAATTTAAGCAAATACGGAGGTAAATGTCACGTCCAAGGAGGACGATACGGATTCGGAGATTGTAACTTTAAGTTCATCTCTTCTTTGGATAAACTCGCCCACGCGGCGAATTTATCCTCCGTCGTTCCTCGATCTTGGACCGTCGAGGTGAAATCGTTCTTGCCGTGGGACGGCTTCTCCACGGGCGGACACAAATTGCAAAAAGGTGTCAGAGCGCAATTCTACGAGAAAGCCCCGGGCGTGTCTATCGAAGCCGTTCTGGGTACTTTAGATCCGACGGTTAACTTTGGCGCGTTCAAAAATATCTCCCACGATAACGTTATTCGCGCGGCGACGTTTGATTTGCTCTTCTCCGAATCCGACCGCCACGGTCAAAACGTCTTTTTCAGCGACGAAGGCGAAATTACTTTGATCGATAGCGAAGGCGCCTTCGGCGAATCGAACACCATGCTCCTTCCGGGTCATCAAAAATACGAAATCAATCGAATTGGATTCTCGGCCATAGTCGGGTGCGGGCAAAATTGTCCGGGCGAGCCGAAACCGTCGGTCAGCCCGATGGCCACTTTAGATTACCGATGCCACGTCCCTCGCCAATACGTCGGTTTCGAGTTCCCATCCGGCGTGGAACCTTTTTTGAAAAGAATTCAGAGCATGTCCGCAAAATCCGTCGTCGAAGAGTTCAAAATGACCCGAGAAGAACACGCAAATCACTTGAAAAGAACCGTGGACGAAATGCTCTCTCTCGGTTTCGAAGGCGCCATGCTCTCCGCGCTCTCTCGCCAACGAGGCGGAAACGGCTACCCGATCGGCAAATATGGCTTACAATATTGGTACCCAATCACTAAAGCGTGCTGCGGCCTCGAAACGTGCCCGATACACACCACTCGCATGAAAGAAAAGAACATCCGAGACGATCTCGTGACGTTGAAAAAAGACGACCCGGGCGTCGAGGCGACGACGCTCTGGGGCGACCGGTACGAAGCGCACGCGACGACGTCTCCAGAACTCGGATTGGAAAGATTGAAGACGAAGGTTTTGTCCTCCTCCAAATCGTCGGCGTAAAATTGTCTTCATCGTGGTAAAGTTTTTTTAGTTAGTTCGCAGAGAGAGAGAGAATACGAGAGCGATAGCGCAGAGAGCAAAGAGTTGTTGTATACGTTTCACCACCATTTCTTTCTTTCAAAATCTCTTCCTAATTTTTATCCTCATTTTTGTCTCAAAGCAAAAAAAAGAAGAAAAACAATAGACTGTAATGTTTGGCGCGACAGCTGCGACGACGACCTCTTCTGCCTGCGCTCAAAGCGCGCGACAGAGTTCGAGAGTCCTTTCGTCTTCGCTGACGAGCAGCAGCTCGACGTCGTCGTCGTCGTCGGAATCCTCGTTATTGTTCTCGTCGTTAAGAAATACTCATCGTCACCGGCAGAGGAACGCGTCGTCACCGTCTTCGTCGTCGTCATCATCGAAGAAAGGAAATGTAATCTTAACCTCGGCAAAACTGGCATTAATCCCGTCCTATTCCAACCTCCCGCACCCGGCGAAAACGGCGAAAGGCGGCGAAGACGCGTGGTTTATCAAACCGGACGTGAAAGGTGGAGGGGTAATCGGCGTCGCGGACGGGGTTGGTGGATTTGGCGATCAAGGCGTGGACCCGGGGTTGTACGCCAGAGTGTTGGCGTTTGAGTGTTTGAAAGCGCACCAAGTGTCCACGAATCCGTTGTTTGGCGGAAGCGATCCCAAAGCGATGATTTTGCAAGCGCAAAAGGAGACGAAATTACCCGGGGCGTCCACGTTGTGCGTGGTGGAGATTGATAAGAGCGGGCAGTTGCGCGCCGCGAACGTCGGCGATAGCGGGTTTAAGGTTATCCGAGGAGGGGAGGTGGTTTTTGAAAGCACCCCGAGTCAGCATTATTTTAACTGTCCGTTCCAGTTGGGATACATGCCGTTGAGCGCGGACGCGGACGATGCGAACGAGTGCGCGGAGCAGTACTCGTTTAAAGCGATGGAAGGGGACGTCATCGTCGTGGCAAGCGACGGCGTGTTTGATAACGTATTCAACGAAGAGTTGGTCAGAGTGGTCGGGAACAGTTGCAGTCAAGGTTTGTCCTACGAAACGATGGCAAAATGTGCGGAGGACATTGTTCTCGTGTCTAGGGCGCACGCGGAGGATAAGACGTACGCGTCGCCGTATTCTTTGGAGGCGGAGAAGTACGCCAAGGAAACCGGGACGAAAGTGAAAGTGCCGAGCGGCGGCGGCGGCGGTTTGTTTGGAGGATTGAACAAGATGATGGGCAAAGGTGGAGGTGGAGGAGGGAAGATGGACGATATCACGGTAGTGTGTGCGTTCGTCGGACCGACGGCGGAGGCGCAAGGAGAGATTATGAAATCAGTCCAGTTAGCGGCTGGGTTGTACGACGATTTGATGCAAGCGAGGAATAAAGCGAAAGGAGAAGAAGCGAAGACCTTGAGAACGGTACAGTTGAGGAAACAGATGGACGAAGCGTTCGAAGAGTCGAAAGCGAAAGCGGATATGGCGAAAAAGCAGGAAGCGGCGGCGCCGTCGGAGTTTTCGAAGGCGCAAATCGACGCCATGGATTCAGCCACCGTGAGACGGTTGTTGCAAGAGAGAGGCTTGCCGACGAGCGGGAAGTTGGAGCGGTTGAAAGAGCGCTTGGCCGGCGTCAAACGCATGTGAGTGAGAGAGACTGTGTGTGAATAAAAGTGCCTTTTGCTCGTATTTATTATCGTGTCCATTTTGTTTTATATACATATTGGTTTGCACCAGAGTAGTACTAACTTCGCAATAGAGTAGTACTATCTTCGCAATCTCTTCCTTTTGTCATCAAATGATCGTAATGGATCCGCCGTTTATACTCACTTGTTCAAGAAACACAAGGGCAACGGTCGCCGCGTACGTGCCAGAAATCGCCCCAAACGCCTCTGATTCCCCACCCGTCGGTGTGAACTGTCCCAAAACGTTCTGGAGACCACCGCCACCAATAATTTCAGGTCCAATCGGTCCTTGTTGCAGAAGTACACGTCGTCTTCGGCGTTGGCCGTCGCCGCTATCAACACACAAACCATCGCCGTTTTCACATGAAGCCGTATCAGGGCTGTACGAATCTTTCCGAGCGCGAACAGTGTCGTTCATAGAAATCGGTTTCACATACTGCGATAGTTCTGTAACGTTGATTGTTGACGATCCATCGTCGCCGCTTTGCGCCTCGACTGATCCATCGCTTTCCGCGCCTCGGATATTTTCGCTTTGAATGGCATTCACGGTATCAACGATTTCTGTAACCGCTCCGACAATTTCAGTCGCGTCATTAATCGCCTCAGCAATCGCCAAGCCTTTGCTCGCAGATCCCGCGATTGCGTTAGCCGTCTCCCACGTAGAAGCAACATCAATCGCAGCATCGTAACCGTGTAAAACGACTTGTCCGGTCCATTCAACTTCACTGGCGACTTCAGCCGCCGTAGTACCGCGACCGGGTTCTGCGACGCCAACAAGTGCAACGATAATTTCAATTTCAATACGAATTTGAGGATCAACGATGGTTTCTTCGAGAAGCGCGAGAAAATTATCTCTGATGGAAATCGGTAACGCATTGGGAAACGAATCAAACCATTCAGTCGTGAGGGCTTCCACGTCGTCGAACGTTACGTTTCCTTTCCTGGCATCGTCACCATTCTCGTCTTCGTCGTTCACAATTTCTTGCAAACGTCTTCGTTTTTCTTCGTCGTTAAAAAAGGATGGATGCTGGGAGTGGTCGTTTTGTTGTCGCGCCTGATGTCTGTTCAGCGTGTGTTGCGCAGCCGCTTTTTCGAGAAATTTAGGCACCTTGACCCTCTCATGAACGAGAATTTTCTGCACGTTCTCTGGCATCTTTCTCTTCTTCAAATCATCTTTAGTGAGCTGCTGCAACTTCCGTCTTTGGCCAACATTTTCTTCTTCTTCTTCTTCTTCTCCTTTTTGATCGCCTTTATGAAACATCGTCGTGTTCGTACAGTTTGAAAAATCATTCAAACTCTGCGCCGTCTCGCTCGCCATCTCTGTCCCATCGTCATGATAAAACGTCTCGTTGAAATGATAAAACGTTCCGTTTGTATCGCTGTGACACTCCATGAGTTCTTCTTTGAGCTCGTTAAACGGGTTCGGTTTCAAAAACTGCGCAATCGCCGCCGCCGCGTCGCCCGTCACCTCAAAACCAACCCCGAAAAACTGTTCGAGTCCGAACGCTCCGCCTACCACGAACTCGCTCGCCTTTGAGCTCGTAAATATGCTCTCGCCATCAATTACCCATTCGTTTCCGATGGAGCTCGAACTCGACACGCCTTGCGAGTAATCTTGCACGACCCCTGCCGCTAAAGATGCGAACACGTTCGAGAACCGCGTGAGCGCCAACTCCGTGTTCAATACCATTTGAAGAAACCCAGCGGTTGGATTGTTCAGAGCTGCGTTCTGGATTATGAGAAGCGCAATCCTTAAAATCGTCGTCGGCTGTATGATCGGGTTCCACACGGACGCTCTCGCCATTGGTCCACTTTGTGCAGTCACCCCATCGTTGGTTTCGGTTTCTTCTTGCAACAACGCGCGCCTCGACGACGACGAAGACACCGACGACGACGCCTCGAACAGAGAAGAAAGAAAACTCCCGGGGCTGCTGCTTGCGATATCATCTCGCGAACTTTGGTGGTCGAACGCGACGAGGCAACCGAGAAGCGTCCAAGAGAGCACGAGCGCGAGAAAGATTTGCGATTTGAACAGTTTTGTCGATGGTGAATGAAACATCGTGAAGTCGTATTCGAGCAAGCGTGCGTGCGCGAATGAATGTGTTGTGTTGCTCTCTCTCCGCGTATTTTTTTTTGCGACATGGGTTTTTTCGCCGAAAATTTTTAGTATTTGCCGAAAAAAATTTTGTGGGACAAAATACGAGAAGAAAAGCAACAAAAATAGGGGTTGAGAATCGCGCTCAACATGCATGACAAGGA
>Ga0115557_1002709_pt1 | contig 11742 bp, 10 predicted proteins | sample COGITO_mtgs_1104_FD_87280 | JGI IMG/M metagenome (GOLD analysis project Ga0115557, IMG submission 87280) | Pelagic marine microbial communities from North Sea - COGITO_mtgs_110421 | ecosystem: Environmental > Aquatic > Marine > Epipelagic | place: Germany:Helgoland, sampling site Kabeltonne...
ATCCCATTCTGAGCCGGATGCAACGTTCCTTCCGCCTGGTGGTTTCGCCAAACCTCCTGAAGCGGATGCAACGTTCCTCCAACTTGGTGCTTTCGCCAAACCTCCTGAACCGGATGCAGCGTTCCTGCCGCTTTGTGGTTTCGCCAAAACTCCTGAAGCGGATGCAGCGTTCCTGCCGCTTTGTGGTTTCGCCAAAACTCCTGAGACGCTTCCGACACAGCTTCCGATCGTCGAGCGCGAAGCATCTCGCGCGTCGCTTCATCTTCGGCTTCTCCCACTCTCGCCCGATGCAAATCCTCACCCGCACCTTCTTTGCCGCCTAAGAAAGAAACGAGCGCACCGAAAGCGTCGTAATGTTCCTTAAACAGTGAGCGCGGCGCACTTGTGGTGAACAGACTCAGGTGCGGCGAGTCGAAATGAAACGTCCACGGCACTCGGACGTTCGTGTAGCCTTGATTGTCGGCGAACGTGCGAACGTGCGCTCCAAATCCAGCAACTTTTTCCGGTTCGCCCAAACACTCCAGTTTCGCTTTCGTTAACTCGTTAAGAAAAGAAATCACGTCTGGAGGAATTCCAGAGAGGATTCTTCGTCCGTGGTCGTGCGGCGCTGCCCATGGCACGATGTTCGTCACCACGCAATCGAACAAATTCACGCCGTAGTACCATAAGAGGTTCCACACCGTCGCGCGTAACCCGTCCTTTTCTAAATCACTCCGAGCAGCCAACAAGTTCCCGCCTAAATTGTGATCGGCACTTTCAAAGTGTCCAAAGACGAGAGCGTCAAAGTTGCGCAGCCGCTCTTCGTTCTCGTCCCACTCTCCTTCTCCTCCGCCGGGAAGAGCGGTTTTCGTGCACGAGAGCGGTTCACCGATGACGCTTTGTATGAGATCTTGGACCAATTTCTCGAGAAGAGTGGTAAACTTTTTATACTTTTCCTTGTTCGTCCCGAAGCTCGCATCAATTGACGCTTTTTCCTTGCGCAACTTTTCAAAGAGACGTCCTTCGTCTCGATTGAGTTCTCTCACCACTCTACGAAATGAAAAAAATTTAGAAAAAAGGAAAATACGCGGAAGAACAAAAGAGGTATGGTATACCTTTTTTCCGGGAGTTGTTTCTTCTTCGCCTTCTTCGCAGAAGCGAGAGATGTAGCTTTCTGATTCGACGCTTTTCGTTTGGGTTTACCCGTTCCTTCACCCATACCTGTCTCTATGTATTCGGAATCCGAATCTCCTTCGTCGTTTGAAGGCACGTATTCCTCGTCGTCGTCCACGTTCGCGGTATTCATATCGCCCGGTATCGTCGCACCGCCCACATCGACGCTGTAGAGAAAGGGGAAAGTAACTCAGTTTTTTAATTTTTTCAGACAAAAAAAACAAAAAAAAACTCTCTTCTCTCTCTCTCCTTTTGTTGAAGAAGAAGAAGAAGAAGAAGAAGAAGAAGAAGAAGAAGAAGAAGACAGAACACTTACGTGAAGACATTTTCTTCGACTCGGCGTCGCAGATCGACTTCCGTGACTTTATCCGATGGGCGCGTTTCGTTAGTCGGCGGTTTTTCGTCATCGTTAGTCGCCGAAGCTTCCGCGAATAAAGCAAAGGTTTTGAACGACGTCGAAGAGAAAGAGTTGCACGACGAAAAGTCGTTCGTAACTTTTCCGTTTTCACGCTGTTCTTGCATACCGGTTAATACTACTAGTATAACCGATATGAAGAACAGAGTGCAAGTCTTCATGCTCATGCGCATTTACTTGTTGTGGTGAGTAGACGTTTGATTCTTTGTGCGTTAAGTGACTTTTAAACTGCGCGTTGTGTGTAAAACTTTTTTATTTGTGTCGATTTTCGTCCTTCAAACTAACAACATAAGTTTCACACAAATTTATCGCTCCCTCCGACGAGCCTTAAAACGTCTTGTTCTCGATCAACTTGTTCTCATCTCAAACTAGCCTGGTTTTGGTGGTAGCTTTCCAACTCCTTTTGCAAGTCTGCGAACCAGTCGTTCGCGCGGACGAGCTGTCGTTCGCATCGTCGAAGTAAGGATTGAAATACTCCACTATAAAACTCAATCCCCCAATTTCTACAAAGAGCATGAACGGGGAACTCGCGTTCGCGTACGTCGGCGAATATTCCAAGCGAAACCCAAACGTACCTCACGGGCACGGGTCTGTTCTGTACCACGACCAAGGTGGGCTGTATCAAGGTCACTTTCGAGAAGGAAAACGACACGGACAAGGGGAGTTGATTTTAGGGGATTCCCCGTTCGAGGAAAACGCAAAAACGTCCTGCGCGAAGTTTAAAGGCGAATGGAAGGACGATTTGTTCGATGGAAATGAAAATGAATTCTCCAACGGACAGGGGTTGAAGCTAACGGGAACGTGGAAAAGAGGAGAGATTCAGTTCGGGGTGGAAATCGACGAAGAGGATGGTAATGTGGTCGTGTACCACGGCAGTTACAGAGAGAAGAAAAGAGAAGGGAAACTGTGCTACGAACGCGCGCGGGACGGCGGCGAAATTTTCGGAGGGTTTAAAGAAGGAAAGATGCACGGCTGTTGCGTGTACGTGTATCCAATGAGTAGCAGCACTAGGAGTAAATCGAATAATTTAGCGAAAGAAAGTGTGTTAGAGTATTGGGACGAATCGAATCGACCGGCGTTGCGTGGGATTTTCGTCGAAGGAAGGTTGCTGAAGGATACGGCGGAGTATTTCGAGAAAGGCTTGAGCAGAGAGAGTGTGAAAGAATACATAGAGAACACGCCGGTAAAATCAGCTATTCGAGGATGCGTATTTGAGGATGATAAGAGAGATCCGAGGGAGCGGGATATAGTGGAGATGGTGAAGGGTAAGTTGGTGGCGAGGAAAGACGTGAGATGGAGCGGTAAAGACACAAAGTCGGTAGAGTTTGTGGCGTTAGTGACGGGTAGTCTCGTTCGACACGATAAAGGTGCGAGTAAAGTGAGGTGGTTTCCAGAGCAAAGAATCACTGTTTTGGACGATTTAACTTCCTCAGATGAAGATGACAATGACGATGGCAACGGTCGAGGGAAAAAGAAGGGAAGGAAGACGAACGACGGGGGAAATGTCGCCATCGGAGGCTACTTTTTTGAATACGATGGGAAGTTAGAACACTCGTTGGGGTGCGAGGCAACTATCGTGCGGAATGCAAGAGACGCAAACGTTAAACGCCGCACGTATTTTAGCCCGTATCTAGGTAAATGCATAGCGCTCGTCCCTACTCGGCACATCAAGAAAGGCGAGGATATCAAGGTTCTTCCCGATTATGCCGCCGGCCATCGCCTTGGACCGAAACGGTATCGTTCTCTAGTCACACGTGAAGAAGAAAAAGAAGGGTGATACCAGTATGTATAGTAAAAATAATAACTACTACCTGGTAGGTACCTAGTACCAGTATCTAATACATATACAAGAATGCTAAAGCAATCGTCGTCGAACAACCGTTCCGGATCGAGACGCGTGTCCGACTTCGTTCACCGCCGCTATGTACCAACACTTCTCAAACACTCTAATTCTATCGCCAAATCCTCTCTGTTCCATGATCCACTTGACGTACGGAAACGAAATCTGGTCTCTTCCGAATGGTGAGCGCAAGATTTCGTGCGCCCACCTGGCGCTTAACTCGAACCCAATCGCATTCGTCCTTCGAATGAACAACCCCGTATCCGGCAATCCTTTCCCTTGGAACCCTTCCTCTTTATACCTTTTCACGGTTTGACTCAACCATCGGCTTCGATCCGAATCGTACGTCTCGTTTACGCTCAACGCCCCGTGAAACATCTTCGTCAACTTATCCGCCTCCGCAAACACATCCTCCCTGACATGATTCTCACTCACCGCCACGTCAAACTCGTACGGCCTTTCGTGTCTCTTCACCCTGGTAATCTTCGGGTGCGTGTTCGCTCTCAACAAGACATCAACCACCGCCGTCGCGTCTTCGCTCAACTCTAGCTTTGAATCAACCCACACGGTCACTTTACTCTCCGGAAAATGAAATGGCAACAACGCTTTCACTAATCTCGCTTTCATTCGACTGTCCGGGAACCCCGGGTGTGAATACTCGACCACGTTCCAAGCGTCGAAACACCCGCTCTGGTACCCAAACTTTTCAATCGTCGGCTTATCCACAAACGCCACAAAACACACGTCATCTTGCTTATACCGAGTCGGATCCGCACCAATCGGTCTGTGCAACGTATCCTGCGCGCCAAACGACGCAGTCACGACCACAATCTGGCAATACCGAAACCTCGCCAACTGTTCGTCGATGAACCCGTCGCGCCCGCTAAACAAAATCGAAATCGCTTTCCGGCCTACCGCTTTATCCGTATCATCGAACGCGCCGAAATCTTTCCCCTCGTACGCGTACTGCTCCAGCTCCTTCAACTTCCCAACCGGAGGAAGCGAGACTAACACCTCCTCAAACTTCACCTTCTTTATCGCCCTCCCTTCCTCGTCTCTCCGTCTCTGGTAATGAAATCGAGACGACACTTGCATCTGCTTCTTAAACTTCTCCGAACACTGCGTCCGCCATCCAGGTTTCGCTTTAAACAGGTCCTCGCGTAACACGCTCAGCGTTTTCGTCTCGCACAGAGGCGGTAACCTGTTCGGGTTCACGTCTTTTGCTCCTCCCAAGCCAAAGGAAAGTGAGACAAAATCGGACGATTTTTGCATCACATCGAGCACCGCGTCGTGGAGCACGGAGACGAACGCCGCCACGAAAAGGACGAACAAAACTCTTAGCAAGAGAGTTTGGCGTTTGCTTCGTTTGTTCTTCACCATCATCGCACAAAGAAAAGGCGGGAGTTCCTCGTTTTCATGCGAGAGATGTGAGTGGATATAATGGAGAATCTTTGGAAAATCTCCTCAAATGTAATACGCGCGCAATAAACAACAACAAACAAACAACTTTAACTCTCGCGATCTCTCTTTAAACACGCGCAAGACGACGTCACCATCTTTGCGCTTCGCTGCTTCGGCGGCAAAATCATCGATATTATCCATAACGAACCGAAGAAGAAGGAGTAAGAGGAACATCATCATCATGGAGCGGTTTCTGATTCGAAAATTCGCGACGGCTTCGTCGTCCCAAGACGAGACGACGACGAAGAAGCAAAAGACGAACGAGAAGTGTGTAAAATGGCACGCACTTCACGCCTCGTTACTCCTCCGCGTGGATCATTCCTGCCCGAACAAAAACGCGAGCAAAATCGCGTGTTTTGATCTCGACGAAACGTTGCAAAAGACGAAATCCGGCAAGAAACCGTTCATGACGCACGAGAACGACTTTACGTTTCGAGACCAATCGGTGAGAACCGCGTTGAATTTGTTACACGAGAATGGGTATAAGATTGTGATTTTTTCGAACCAAGGGATGGTGAAAAGCGCGGTGGATGGGAAGAAAGCGGAACAGATTCGGAAACGGGTTGAGATTTTCGCGGGTGAGGTACGTGCGTTTGTGTTGTCGCTTCTTGGTCTTCGCTTCGTTCTTCGCGAGCGTTTTTTGTTCGTTTCTTACTCCTTTCATCGCGCTGACTTTTGATCGTGGTCGTTTCTTTTCTTACCTTTAATTGATGACAAAAAACAGCTCGGGGAGGCCAAGTTTGACTTTTACGCGGCGACGCAATCCGGCGAGAAAGACGTCAAAGGGTACCGCAAACCAAACGTCGGCATGTGGCGAGAGATGCTTTCGCGAAGAGAAAAAATACAAGTAGAGGAATTAGAAGGAAACGAAATAACGAGCACATTCTACGTCGGCGACGCGGCGAATCGTCCGCAGGACCACTCCGACGCCGATATCGCTTTCGCTCGAAACTGCAACGTTGAATTTTTCCTCCCGGAACAGTTCTTCGAAGGCGGGGCCTTTCGAAAGTTTCTTCAACGTCTCGAAACCGACAAAGACGACGACGACGATTCACCACCAAAAGAAGAAACGGAAGAAGAAAAACAAAAAGGAGTGCCACGAGGAGATTAGTGGCAGAAATAACAATAGCGCGTGTCTAGACATTATATAAACAAGCAGCGCGTATTTAGAACGCTCGCATCCATTCCCCCAATTTTCCTCACAAGTAGCCCCTCAAACACATTTCCCCAAACACTTTTCAAACGGGTATCACACACTCACTCGAGAGTAAACACGCAATAAACAGTAAAAAGATGCCACCGAAGAAGAGCAAGAAACTAACATCACTGAAAGTCCCGGAGACGGAATCGGCGAGGAAGAAGCTCACCGTCGCGCAGCTGAGAAACGTTTTAGTTTCGTTAGGTTTGTCCGTGGACGGATTGAAAGCGGATTTGTTGTTAAGATTGGAAACGCATCTTTTGGAGGAGAAGAAGAAAGACGAAGAGAAGGGGGGAGAAGTGGGCGCGAGGAAACGAGCTCGATCGGAGGAGAAGAAGGAGAAGGAGGAGGAGGAGGACAAAACCGCCGTTCCCGAGAAAGAAGAAGAATTGAATTCAGAATTGGGGGACACGTTGGGAAAATTTTCGCCAAAACCACAACCAACCGAAGAACAAGAAGGAGCGGCGAAGAAGACAAAGAAGGCGAAGGTGGAGGAGGAAAATGGTGATACGATCGCAAAAAGAGAGAAAAGCGCGAAGTCGTCGATGCCGCGAGTAGATTTAACGCAGATTGGCGCGTACGAGCGTTTGCGCGCGAGACGAGTGGAGATTCGCTACGAAAATTTTCCGGCGGATGCGGACGAGGCGCTGGTGAGACGCGTCTTTGAGACGTACGGCGACGTAAGAGAGATTTTTAGCTCTGGCTCGAATGGCGTCGTGAGGTTTCAGACGCAAGAAGCGGCCGAAAGCGCGTTAGCTGCGTTGGAAAATGGGTCGTACGTGATGGACGGGTGCGAAAAAGGTGTGCGAGTTAGATGGGCGACGTGGGAGGAAGACTTGAAGTCGAACGCGACTGAAGTGGAGTTGGATTTACGAAAGTTTGTCGAGGAGGAGTGCGACGAGACGACGAGAAGTTCCAAACAGATTTGGATAGGCGCGTCGTCGAAATTAGCGAGCGATGAGCTAGTCAAGGCGTGGCTGGAACGGTTCGGCGAGGTTGAATCGTTCAAAGCGTTTAGAAAGGAGAAGCATTTTTCGTTCTTGGCGACGTATGCGAAAGAGGAGGATGCGAAGCTGTGTTTTGACAGCTTAAACGAGAAACAGCCACCAGGTTCGTTGGTATATCACGCGCCTTTAAGGGTGGACTTTACGATTGTAGACGAAACGACGAGAATGAGTTTAGAGAAAATGGCGCAAAAAGTAATCAACCCGCAACAACAACAACAACAAAGTCCAGGCGGCAAGGCTTTATTGACTCCGGTTGTTAAGACAACGGAGAGTCCTGCGAAGAAGCAAGAAGGCGATCACATGAAACGGTCAGACTCTCGAGACGCCATGCCTCCTGGAATGGTCGTGGAACCGCCGTCTTCTTCGGAACCGACTACGCCCGATGTCATCGCCAGGTACCTCCGATCCGTGTACTCGAACGGTAAAAAATTACCGAGACGGGGTCAGTTCGACCCACCAAACGTACATCATTATGGACCTCCGTCTGAAAAACTCTATGTCTCGAGCATACCCGCGTGTTTTGATAAAAACGCCGTCGCGCCTATGTTTGAAGCGTTGGGCGAGGTAACCGACGTGCACATTTTATTCGACCGCCATACAAAAAAACACAAAGGCAGTGGCTTTGTCACCTTTCGAACGGTCGAAGAAGCGGAGCGAACGATCGCTTTGCTCGACCAAAAGTACATCTTAGACAACAGAGACCCGAATCTACCGACGAACAAGCCGATTTATTTCAAGTTTGCAAAAGGTAATCAGCAAGCTTCCGCACAGCAACATGTGTTCCAGCAAGGCGCGCCGCATCAAGGATATCAACATGGAGGAGGAGGAGGAGGAGGAGGACAAAGCATGCAAAGCATGGCGATGCAAAACCAGCATCAGTATTTGCAAATGCAGCAGATGCAACAAATGCAACAACAACAACAAATGCAGCAGCAGCAATACTGGCAAATGATGGCGCAACAGCAGCAACAACAACAGTTTCAGCAGCAACATCTACAACAAGGCCAACCGTTCATGCCGCCGCAGCAGTTTCCACCGCCTCAGTGAAGAATATTACGAGTAATTAATAGTAGTTTAGTGGGGAATTTATATAGTTAAGCACCAATATTATTGAATGGAACGATACGTTCTCTTTATTAAAAACTACGAAACCTTCTTTTCTTTGTACACTTCATTATAAAGCTAATACGGCGACGATCCGGGAGCACCACCACCACCTCTTCCGCGCCCACCACCTCTGCCACCTCTGCCACCTCTGCCTCTCCCTCTTCCGTATGGCATCATCATCGGAACCATCATCATTCCGCCGGGAAACCCACCGAATCGTCCTCCCCCTCTTCCCCGGCCTCTCCCGCCAGCCTTCATCCCCGGCACGTTCGTTCTCTTCGCGCTCACTTTCAACTTCCTCTGCGGGAACTCCTCCAACCCGGTCCCATCCAGCAACACCGCCGCATCCACCGCGTCCTTTTCCAAAAACTCAACGTACGCGAACCCTTTTGGATTTTCAAACTTATCGGTTAAAATAGTCACCCGGTTCACCGTCCCGCACTTCTTAAAGTGTTCCGCCAGCATCCCAGGTTCCGCGCCGTAATCCACTTGGCCGACGAACACCGACCGAGAGTCAATCTCTTGTCGCTCGGCTTTCTCCTTCTCCAACTCTTCCGGCGTTTTTTGCGGTTTTCCACCCTGTCCTTGACCGTTATTGTCGGAATGGTGATGTTTCGCCATTTCTTCGTCCAAAGCTTTCCCGTCGATCCCTTGCTCTTGTTCTCGCAGCGAGGACGCTTCGCGTTCCATTTCCGCCAGTTTTTCTTTCATTTTCAAGATCTCGTCGTCCTCGGCCGTCATCGTCGCTTCCAGCTGTTGTGTGTTTTCAACATCGCATCAGAGATAATAAAACGTTTCAGGTCAGACAGAGCACGAGATTGAATGAATTGGATGAATTGAATCGGCAACTCGTTGCCGTAAAGAAGTGAACAAAAGAGCTCGAGAAAGAATACGAAAGCAAACAAAAGCAAACAAAAAGAATACTTACCTCCTCGTGGCCTTCGGCGTCCATGGCGTCGGAAGTATTCGCGTTACCGCGCGTCGATTTGCGCGCTTTAGGCATTGTGTATTAAATAATAATAATTGTGTGCGTCTTTTTGTTTCCAAATGAGGGGAATTTTTGTGTGGTAAAGAGAAGGAAAAACAACGTAAGATGTACGCTGTGCACGAAAGAACACTTTCAACTTAACAACTACTCGCATTCGTAATTAATAGTATTGTTATTATTCGTCGTTTCCGTTATCGTTCCCGGATGATGACGAGGCGTCGTCGTCGAAGGATGCCTCGATGATTTCCCCTCCTTCGAAGAAATCCTCGTCGTCGTCGTTTCTAGTATTCGTCCCGTTTGCGTCAATCACGACGTCGACGTTTCGACCAACCCCTCCTCCCCCGACGCCGTCGACTTCAAAACTTTCTCCGTTTCTTAAAGTGGCGACGACGGTGACGTTTTTCTTCCCGGTCGTGACCGATTCCATGGTGACCGCGATCGAGGCTACTTTGTTACCGCTCGAGGACGAAGCGATCATCCCAATCCTCGTCACGTCCGTCCTTTTCCCGTTGACGTTCATCGAGTTGCTCATTTGCGTCGTCACCGGTCCAACGATTACGTCCTCGCCGCCTAAAGCTTCTCTCAACTTTCCGTCCTTTTCGCACTTACTCCTCGCGATTTCGTACGCGTCCTCTACGTTCGTTCGCATCTCGGACATCCCTTCCGCGAGTTGACCCGCGAGATTGTTAATCACACCAGTCGCTACTCGCCCCATTAAACCTTTCCCGAAGAGTTGTTCTCGCTGCGTCGAGTTAATCAGTTCGTTCTTTTTATTCTTTCTGTTATTCATATTCATCTGTTGTTCTCGTTCGGTGGTGGTTAATGCATTCTCCTTCTTCTTGAATGGATTCAACTTCTCGAAGAACGATTCTTCTTCCGCTTTTGCAAACACTCTCCTTTTCCTCCTCTTCGCGCGATGACGATGACGATGCTCAAGACGATGAAACGCTCCTCTCGAGGATACCCCCGCAGATGATGATGATTGCGTCGCAGATGATGCAGTCATAACTCTCGCATTCCCGGGAAAGATTGCAAAACTGCTCATGAGATATGAATTTTGGAAAGATATATTGCCGCTGCTACTGCTGCTCGAATACTGCTGAGACGAAAGAATGAACCCTCTCTTCCTCCGCTCTCCTTTGGCTTCTTTAGCGACTTCGAAAGTGTCGTATTTGTTTGTAGACACGCGCGATAGATATGTGGCGTTTTATGGGGGAAATCCCCTTCTTTTGCTGACTCAGACATTTCGTTTTGTCCGCATAATTCGAACACGCGCGTGGATGAAGCGAGGCTTTGATACTACCGAACACAAAAAGGCTTCGAAAAGACACACGGGCGAATTTTAGTGACGGCGGTATCATACCAATGCTGAGCTTTGTGCGTATCGTCGTCGCGCTTCTTTGCTTTGCCTCGATGGTTTCGAGTTCGTCGTCGAGTTTTGGTTTTGCCGTCGACACGGACGACGAAGGAGGCGAAGGAAAAGACGTCGTCGGTGGTGTTGCCACCAGAAATGCGGGGAGTATAAGGAGGACGACGGCAATAAGGACTCGTAAACTCCTCTCCCGCTCGGGTCTTCCCATCGACGACTTGGAGGAGTTCGAAACCTGGGACGTTGGTGGAGGTTTCGAGGAGCGCGACGACGACGATGCAGACGACGACGAATACGAAGATAAAGAACGCAAACGCGCAGAAAAACGCTTACTCGAGAAGCGAGAGAAAGTGCGAGTGCGCGTGGGAAAGCTTCGCGCGAGACGGGCGGATAAACGCCGCGCGAAACGGTTAGCGAGCGGTGAAGACGTGTTGGAGGAGGAAGAGGACGAAGCACAACACACGGAGTTGACGGATGAAGAGATATTGGCGGAATACGAGGACGAGGACGAGGAGGAAAACGAAGAGGAAGAAGACGCGTTCGATCGGAACGATTTGAGAGACCGCGATGATCCGGACGACGAGGATGACGATTACGCGTTGAAGACGACGGAGGAGTTGCGGCAAACGAAGAAGGCGATGGATTTGTTCGACGAAGACGACGACGAAGAGGAGGAGGATGCAGATGGGGAGGATGGGGGGGAGAAGAAGATTAAGAAGAAGAAGAGGCCAACGTCCGACTTGGACGAGTACGAAGATATCGACGAGGTGGATTTGGATTACGACTCGGAAGGCGTGCACGCGGACGACGAGAACGATGTTTTCCGAGAAGACGACGATTACGAAGACGAGCAAGAGTATGATTTAGATAGCGACGACGACGAGGACGTAAACGATGCAGAATATAGCGGTAAAGAAAAGGATTTTTAGAAAGAAAGAGAGATTAGAACACGTGAAATACTACGGTACCCGAGGTATGATTACATTCGCACGCGAATGAGAGAGAAAGACGACGTTTGTATAGAAAGATTGGAAAATTTTCATTTGTATGTATATCTCTTGGTGCGTGTATTACAAAATTTGTGTGTGTGTGCCTGTGTTTACAAGCTGTGTAACTCTCCATCTTCGTATCGCCAACCGATTGGGAGAGGACAGCGTTTGTCGAGGAGGTATTGTACACATTCGGTTTGGTTGTTCTCGTGCGCG
>Ga0115557_1002710_pt1 | contig 11742 bp, 11 predicted proteins | sample COGITO_mtgs_1104_FD_87280 | JGI IMG/M metagenome (GOLD analysis project Ga0115557, IMG submission 87280) | Pelagic marine microbial communities from North Sea - COGITO_mtgs_110421 | ecosystem: Environmental > Aquatic > Marine > Epipelagic | place: Germany:Helgoland, sampling site Kabeltonne...
GTAATCGACGCTTTGCGCGTCTTCCGTAGGTAGCGGGAGCGCGACAACGTCCCGGGTCGCGCCTTCATTACGAGCCAGATAGGCAGGGCAAATAAGCGTGTAGTCAGTCTCTCGTAAAACTTCCAGCGCGGTCAGTAAATGCGATGTTTCAAGCATCCCCACTCGCTCACCCATGGCAGGCAATTCGGGCAGCTGTGGGGATTCCATTCGGTCTGATACATACAAGTTTATCGAGGGAAAATATGACAGATTATCTCGGGTAATTACTTGGCCAATCAGTGGATGGTCGCGCCGAACAAAAATGCCAAGGGGTGAATTTCCCAATGATTGATATCGATATTCTTTTGGGTAGTCGCGTCGACTGAGTTGAATAGCAAAATCGAGATCCCCCGTGGCCAGCTGGTGCAGCTGGTTTTCAACCCGGGTAATGGTTTTCAACCGCAGTTTTGGAGCCAACTGCTGCAGTTTAGCGGACAGCGGAGGGAGTAGGGAGATCCCCACGTATTCTGAAATTGCTATTTGAATCTCGCCCCGATAGGAGGCCGGAGTAAAATCCTCGCCGTCTAATAAGGTTTCTATTTTTGACAGCAATGGTTTCAACTCAGCGCCCACTAATTCCGCTCTAGGCGTTGGCTGAATGCCCCGCTTTGATCGAACAAACAGGGGGTCGTCAAAGGTGTTGCGTAGCCGCGCAAGCGTTTTTGACATGGCCGGCTGGGTAATCGATAGCCGCTTAGCGGCGGCGGATACAGAGCCCTCTTCGAGTAATACATAGAGTGCGACCAGTAAGTTTAAATCGGCTTTGGCGAGGGCTTTTACATTCATCAGCTTAGTATGCCATAGAAGAATGGATGCAATAATATAAATACATTTGATTTATGCGCAGCTACATCTTATTGTCCCGCCCATCGGTGCTGCACTAAATGGTTATGTTCGACATCCCTGCAGCAGTTGAGGTCCGGAAACACTTTCCTTCCCGTCTTTTTCAGGCGGGTTTTTTTTGCCTTTTAAACAACCGTGGAAACGCTGGACTCCCCGACAGCGTGCTGCGAACAGTTATTACCTCCATCAATGCAGTGGCAGCGTTTCTGTTACTCTTAGGCCATGAGACACGTATCCATTATCATCATGAACTCGGCACTATTAGCCAGCACGCTTGTCGTTCCATTAGCGGCTGAGCAGCGGCCTTTTGGTGTGGGTCTTGGGCAAGAGCGCGAACGGGTTGCTAACGTCTCCAGCCCGCTAACCCCCCTGAGCACCGATGAATCCCGGCTTGACCTCGGTGAGTTGGAAGCTGAAAAAGGACCCTATCATCCTGACTTAGCTGAAGTATTGCTGGAGGCTGCCAACCTGGCATTGCTGGCAGCGCGCTATGAGGAAGCCGATGAACTTTTTAGCCGAGCGCTACGCAATAAGCGAATTAATGAAGGGCTATACAGTGCCGGGCAGCTGCAAATTGTGCAAACACTCGCTGAAGTGGCCCGGTTTCAAGGCGATCCTGAAGCGCTGAAAGCACGCATAGATTACTACTATCGAATTCAGGGTAGTCGTGAGGTAGGGTTAACGGCTACAAAACTTCAGGCGGCAAACCAATGGTTGATGGCTCGCATAGAACTGCTAACTATACAGGACTGGGGGGGCAAAGAGCGAGACGCCCTCACGCTTTATGATCAGGCATCGGCACTGGTTAAACAGGCTTGCACTCCGTCTTCGGAGGCTCCAGCAGGTGCGGATATTCGCGAATGGTGCAAGCCTCTATCTCTTCGATTCTTGAGCCTAGGCTATCTTATTCAATGGCACGTCGAGCCCTTTGTGCAAGATGCTTATGGTGACCCATTTCAGACGCGTAGCCGATACCCACGGGAAGCAGATCGTGACCTGATATCGGATCGCTTAGAAACTATTGAACAAACTATCGAGGGCAGGTTACGAGGGGTGTTAGAGCAAGCGTTGCAGATATCGGCAAATGACCCCGAGCTGACTCTAGCGCTGGCGGACTGGAACTGGTTCCACAACCGGCGTACCGCTGCGCTGAGTGCATATAAAGACTTAGCGAAAGCGCACAGTGATTGGTTTAGTACACCCCAGCCGCTACCACAAGAACCCCGTCTTATGTTCGACACGCGACTAGCCGATGAGGCGGTTAATGTTCAAATACGCTGTGACGTCTCGGCGAGGGGCCGCGCGAGCAACATTGTTATTGAGAGTGGCGAGCTTGATTCTAGCCCTACTTTTCAGGCGAGACGGCATTTCAAGCAGATCATCTTCCGGCCTAAAATCAATAAATTAGGCGAGCCTTCTGATAGTTATTATGAAGAAAAGTTAGTGTTGTATCGGTGACCTTGACGGTGGACGTTTAGCTTAGGCATTGTCGACAATGAGCAGGGCACCAGTAGCGTCGACAGAGCCACTGATCTTCCAGTTGACAAGCTCTCCACCGTGCTTGGCGATGACGTTTTCGGCCATCGTGTGAAACGTTGGTCGCTCGGGATCCGCGATGATTATTTTTTTAACTCCGGCATCGATCGCCTTGTCAACCATGCGCCCAACAGGTTTGACGAGCTCATCCCAAAAACAGATATCACCGCCGACGAGTAAATCGATCCCGCTCAACTGTGCCTTCGTTAACTTTTCGAACCGGCTGACGAGCGGGGCGGTGCTCACTTGATTGAGTTCGGCTACCGCCTCAAGGTAGGGAAATACGGCGGGATCAGCATCCACAGAGACGACTGCAGAGAGCCAAGTTTTAGCACACCAAATACCGGTCACGCCCCAACCGCACCCGGCATCCAGAACGGTCTTACAGTGCTCAGGCGGATGCTTTGTCAAATAGTCGATGATTAAACAACTGGATTTCCACAGCTTTGTTCCGTGTATCGATGGTTCATGCCCAGCGCGCTTAACCCGTCGAATTACCCGGTGAGCGCTGGTCGGCATGATGACACCACGAAAACGACGCTCGGTACGCCGTGGAACAGGCGACTTTACGCGTTTGCTACCATTACCAAGGCTCACAAAGGTTGGACATCTTCAGCCTGAGGCCCACGGTCACTATCGACCACTAAATAACTAAACCGCTGATTCGGCTTGATGCGTTTTTTATCCACGTCACTAACACTCTTGAAATGGACGAACACCTCTGCGCCATCATCGCCGGTTATAAAGCCATACCCTTTGGTACCGTTGAACCACTTAATACTCCCCTCCCGTCGCTTTCCTGATGCCCTCGGTGCTCCCTTGGAGCCGGCTCGCTTGGTAGACGGGCTAAACGTCGCGCTGCCCAGTAGCGAACAGACAAGAGCGTGCGTCAGCAGCGCAACCAGCCACTGATATGGGAACACGGGAGTGCGAGAGAAAATCACGTATACAGTCAAAGCGATAAGAGAGTAGACAACGAGTTTGCCGGCGCGTGAAAGTTGCTGATCTGGGGAAGACATCGCGGGGTCCATTAAATAATTGGGCGCAGTCTACCAGAGCAGAAGCCGCCTGTCCCCAGAGATGATCAGCGTTTTTTAACATCTTCTGCTTGCAAACCTTTTGGCCCCTCAACTAGGGTGTATTCGACTTCTTGGCCTTCAGCAAGGCTTTTATAGCCCTCGCCTTCAATAGCGCGAAAGTGAACAAACACATCATCGTCGGGCCGATCGGGATGGTTGATAAAACCAAAACCTTTGGCGTTGTTAAACCACTTAACGACACCTACTTGACGCTCTGCCATACGCCACACTCCTATTCTTACTTATTATTAAGTCTTTCTTAGCAGTCTTGGCGATCTAACGCAATGCTTGAATTTTTTCTAGCTGCATCGCTATCTTGGTGAGTGCGTCCTGAGCCGCATGCCGCTTTTCACGCTCTTTGGCAACGACGTTGGCTGGCGCCCGGGCTACAAACTGGGCATTGTTAAGTTTGCCGTCAAGCCGCTGGATGTCTACAGCGTGCTTTTCGCGCTCCTTGGAGAGTCGTGTCCACTCCGCCTCTACATCAATTAAGCCCGCCATCGGCACCAATATCTCCATATGACCGCACAACGCTGACAGCGAGGGCGGCGTCTCGTCGTCGTCAGCTAGGACCGTAAATGAACCTGTTTTGGCCAGCTTTTTTAATACCGCCGCGTTACAATGAATGCGCTCCCGATCAGACGCAGAGGCATTGCGCAGTAACACATTCAGAACTAAACCGGGTGCTAAATTAGCCTCGCTACGGACCGTTCGAATAGCAATAATCAGTTGTTTCAACCAATCAATATCCGCTTCTGCGTCGCTATCTACTGCTTCAGTATCCGCGATCGGATAGGGCTGAAGCATGATAGTGTCCCCTCGACAGCCAGCAATAGGCGCCAGGTTCTGCCAAATTTCTTCGGTAATGAAGGGCATGAGTGGATGCAGTAAGCGCAGGGTTTGTTCAAGTACCTCGATAAGTGTTTGTCGGGTGCCTGCCAACAAAGCAGGGTCGCTGTCTTCATCCCAGAGCACAGGTTTGGACAGCTCAAGATACCAATCACAGTACTCATTCCAAACAAAGTCGTACAACGCTTGTGCAGCAAAATCAAAGCGAAAGCCATCGAACGCTCGCTGGGTGTCTGCGGCGGCCTGTTGGAGTCGGCTGCGAATCCACCGATCTGCTACCGAGTAGCGTATTTCCTCGACCATGCCGTTGCCATTCTCGCAGTTCATCAATACGTAGCGGGCGGCATTCCATATTTTGTTGCAGAAATTTCGATAGCCCTCCATGCGTCCCATATCAAACTTGATGTCTCGGCCCGTCGATGCGAGAGAGTAAAAGGTGTAGCGCAAGGCGTCGGTTCCATAACCCGTAATGCCTTCAGGAAACTGCTGGCGTGTAATCCTCTCAATTTGGCTGGCCATTTTCGGCTGCATCATGCCACTTGTGCGTTTCGTGACCAGTGCCTCTAGGTCGATTCCATCGATAAGGTCGATAGGGTCAATCACATTGCCCTTAGATTTAGACATTTTTTGCCCTTCACCATCGCGCACCAAACCATGGACGTATACCGTGTGAAAGGGTACTTCTTGACAAAAATGTAGCGCCATCATGATCATGCGGGCGACCCAAAAGAAAATGATGTCAAAACCCGTCACCAGCACGGAGGCGGGATGAAATGCATTTAAATCGTCGGTTTTCTCAGGCCAACCGAGGGTAGAAAAAGTCCATAACGCCGATGAAAACCACGTATCGAGCACGTCGTCATCCTGCTTTAGCGCGGTACTTTCAGGGATGCCATGGGCTTGACGAATCGCCGCTTCATTTTCTCCGACGTAGACATCGCCACTGGCTGTGTACCAGGCGGGAATTCGGTGCCCCCACCACAGTTGCCGAGAGATGCACCAGTCTTGGATGTCTCGCATCCAAGCGAAATAGGTGTTCTCCCATTGCTTCGGGACAAATTGAATGGCGCCATCTTCAACCGCCTTGATGGCAGGTTGCGCTAAGGTTTTTGCATCAACGTACCATTGCGGAGTCAGGAAAGGTTCAATGACAACACCCGAGCGGTCGCCTCGGGGTACTTTCAATGTATGACTATCAATTTTTTCGACTAGCCCAAGTTCATCGAGATCAGCGACAATCTTGCGTCGTGCGTCGAACCGATCGAGTCCGCGGTAAGGTGCCGGTGCGCTGTCACTGATACTCGCATCCGCATTGAAAATATTCAGCAGGGGCAGGGTGTGGCGCGTACCCATGTCATAATCGTTGAAATCGTGAGCTGGGGTGATCTTCACGCAGCCGGTGCCAAAGTCCGGTTCAACGTAGTCGTCAGCAATGATAGGTATTTCTCGGTGACACAGTGGCAAGGCTACCGTCTTACCCACCAGCGCCCTATACCGATCATCCTCTGGATGTACAGCGACCGCCGCATCGCCCAGCATGGTTTCTGGCCGGGTGGTTGCCACGACGATATGACCGCTACCGTCACTCAATGGATAACGAAAATGCCAGAGATGGCCCGCTTCCTCTTCCTGAACCACTTCGAGATCGGAAATGGCGGTGTGTAGTTTTGGGTCCCAGTTGACCAACCGCTGGCCGCGGTAAATGAGGCCCTGCTCATACAGCGTGATAAAGACTGTCTGGACGGCCTCCGATAGGCCCGGATCCATCGTGAAACGCTCTCTAGACCAGTCTGTCGAGGCACCCAACCGACGCAGCTGTTGGGTAATGGTTCCGCCCGATTTCGCTTTCCACTCCCATACTTTGTCCATGAAAGCATCGCGACCAATGTCACGGCGCTTAACCCCCTCGTTTTCCAGCTGACGTTCCACCAGCATTTGAGTGGCGATACCCGCGTGATCTGTGCCCACCTGCCACAATGTGTTGTGCCCCAACATTCGGTGGTAGCGAATAAGTGCATCTATTATCGCCTGTTGAAAGCCGTGCCCCATGTGTAAGGAGCCAGTGACATTGGGTGGAGGTATGGGAATGCAAAAAGCCTGCTCGCCGCCCTGCGGGGCGAAATATCCCTTACTTTCCCACTGCTGATACCAGCGGGTTTCAATGTCAGCGGGTGAAAATGTCTTGTCCATGAATATATCCAAAATAACCCGTTAGTGGGCTGTTCATATGAAGTCGATTGTTGTCGGTCAACAGGCGTACGCTTACAGGTCATGTTTAGTCAAAGGATACCCCCGATCCCGATAGAATCGCCAAGCTCCTCGTAAGGCCGCCAAGTCTTCACTGTCTTGGGTAACAATCTCTATCACCCGCTGAAAGCGCGAAAAAAAAGTGGGCGCGGTACGAGTTAAATTGATCAGTATGTCGTCGTTATATTGGGGTTCCTGTTGCCAGCCTATCATCACGGGCTCACTGATTTCATCGTGATCTGTGGTCTCTGAACATTGACCGTGGGGAATAAAGCTCGCCGGCTTAAACGACCATAGCAGGCCGTCCAACTGCTCGGCGTGGTGTTTACTGCTGGTGTGAATAAACAAACGATGGCCCTGGCTCAGTGCTTTATCTGTCAATCTAGCGGCCACCAATAAACGAGCTTCTGGCTTCGTGTCGGTGACCACGTAAAAATCAATACGGGTCACGCGACTACTGACCTGCTCGGGAACGCAAATAGTCCACAAGCATGGGCACCGGGCGTCCCGTTGCACCCTTTGGATTACTGCCAAAGGCGGTGCCTGCAACGTCGAGGTGCGCCCATTTATAGTTCTCGGCAAAACGCGCAAGGAAACACGCCGCGGTCACACTGCCAGCGCCTCCCGTACCGATATTGGCCACGTCGGCAAAGCGCGAATCGAGCTGTTTTTGATAATCATTCCACAGCGGCATTTGCCAGCCGCGGTCGTCGGCTCGCGTCCCCGCGGCAATCAATGCGTTAGCTAGCTCATCATCATTCGAAAATACACCGGTGGCATGGTGCCCCAAGGCGACGATAATAGCGCCGGTGAGAGTGGCGATATCGACCACTTCTCGGGGCTTGAAGCGCCCTACATAGGTGAGGGCATCGCACAGTACTAAACGACCCTCTGCATCGGTGTTCAATATCTCAATGGTCTTTCCAGACAAGCTGGTTACCACATCACCCGGCTTGGTGGCGCGGCCGCTGGGCATGTTTTCAGCCGCTGCAACGAGCGCCACAACATTAATGGGTAGTGCAAGATCGGCGATGGCTTGCACAGTTCCAAAGACTGATGCGGCGCCACCCATGTCAAATTTCATCTCATCCATCTTCAACCCGGGTTTCAATGAGATGCCACCTGTGTCAAAAGTAATACCCTTACCGATGATCGCGTAGGGGGCTTCCTTTGCGCGGCCTCCGCGATACTCCATGACTATGAGCTGTGACTCTTCGTCACTACCGTACCCGACTGACAGCAGCGATCCCATGCCAAGTTCAGCCATTTTCTTCTCTCCCAACACCGTGGTTTTTATGCTGGCGTATTCTTTAGCCAGCCGCCGTGCTCGTTTTGACAGGAACCTCGGGGTACACACGTTTGCCGGAAGATTGCCTAAATGGCGAGCTAGGTTGGCGCCTTCACCAATGGCCTGTCCTGCGGCGAGTCGCTTCTTTGCTTTGACGGCGGTGAGTAGGGCACCGATATTGACGGTGACTTTTTTGAGTACCACTGGATTCTGTGGCGCGGCAATGGTGTCCCCATAGACATAGCAAGCCAGCGTAGTGTGCTTTGCTATGCTCTCGAGCAAGAATGCTAGATCATCATTACCAACGGCTAAATGCGCCAGTGTCACAGTTGCTGCTGTCGCTTTACCCTTTGCCACAACAGCCGAGACGGTTCCCACCAGTTTTCGCTGCGCAGCTCGATCAAATAAACTCGCATCCCCACAGCCAACGAGAACAAGGCGTTCGAGTGAGCCTTTACCCACCATAGCGGCATATGATCCTAGCTCGCCACTGAAGTCGCCTAGGGCCAATGTTTGTTCAATAACGCCACCTAGTTGCTGATCGACCGCGCTGAGATCGCCTTTCAGGGAGTGATCGGTAAAGACTGGGACGACGAGCATCGGACTTTTATGATGAGCGAGCCGATCGATTTTTCGGGCGTTGAAGGACAAAATGGTCATGAGGTCTCCTAATGGGAATGTCTAAAGGTGCATAGTGTATGATGGCCGCGCCCGTAACAAAACAAACTTGCGACTGGTCTTATGAGAATTTTCCGTTATTTGTCTAGCGACGTGCTCTCACATACCGCGGCGGTGGCATTGGTGCTGTTTTTGGTGGTGTTCAGTGGACGTTTCATTAACTACCTCGCCGAGGCGGCCACAGGTGACGTGGCAGCCGATATCTTGCTACCGGTAATGTTCTTCAAGCTACCGAGTTTTTTCGAATTGATCTTACCGCTGTCTTTGTACATCGGTATTCTACTCTCATTTGGTCGGCTCTATGCGGACAGTGAGATGGTCGTTTTGAGGGCCTGCGGTATGTCTCCCGGCCGACTAGCAACTTTACTGATGCCCGTCACACTCGTCATTAGTCTTCTAGTAGCCGCCATGTCACTCCAGCTAGCACCTGCAGGCTCAGCGCGAGCCCAACAATTGCTCGAAGACCCCCGAACCACCGAAGGGCTTGGTACTCTCACTGAGGGCCGTTTTAAGAAGCAACGCGGTGGTCAACTGGTCACTTATGCAGAAAAAGTTGACGAGCATGGCGTGATGCATAACGTGTTTATTGTTGAGCGTGATGACTTAAGCACTAACCCATTGACCGTCACTCATGCCCAGCGTGGTGAAATCATCTTGCATGAGGACAGTTCTAGGCGTTATTTAGAGCTCCAAGAGGGCACCCGTTACCGAGGGAAGATTGGCTCCTCTGAATACGAAGCGGTGGCGTTTGTCCGCTACGGCGAGTTAATTCCGGAACCTAAAGGCGGGCTCAGAGCCCGAGTCAAAAGCGACGCGGTACCGACAGCTGAGCTGCTTAAAAGCAGCTCAGCTAACAATAGAGCGACATTGTATTGGCGAATATCGCTGCCAATACTCGTACCGATCGTCGCATTGATTGCTATTGCTCTGAGTAAAACTGATGCCCGGCGAGGGCGCTACGCCCGCCTTGGCCTGGCGCTATTGGTGTTTCTTGCCTATTTCATCGCCCTAACTCAATCGCGCAGCTTTGTTGAGTCAGGGGGAGGCTGGTGGGCCTTAGCTGGCAGCCACCTAACATTCGCGGCACTCGCGCTTGTGCTACTGCAATGGGACACCATCAGTAAAGGCGGTCGGCGAGGCATGGGTCGTGGCTAAACTCGACCGCTATATCGCCCGCAATGTGCTCAGCGCCACGTTCATCGTGTTAGCGGTGCTGGTGGGTCTCGATGCACTTAGCTCCCTCATCGACGAAGCCAGTGATATTACACCGACTTACCAGTTTTCTGATGTCCTACGATACGTGGCGTTAACGCTGCCGCGTCGAATCCATGAATTTGTGCCTTTTGCGGCGTTAATTGGCGTGCTTATTGGGCTAGGGCGGCTAGCGAGCAGCAGCGAATTAGTGGTGGCGCGTGCAGCGGGGGTATCTCTGGGTCGATTGGCGGTTATCGTCTTGAAACCGACGCTGGCATTTGCGCTATGCGGCTTTGCCGTGGGCGAGTATATCAGTCCGTTCACAGAGCAAGTGGCGGTCAGCGAGCAAGCCTTGGCCCAACGATCAGCGTCAAACTTCGCCGGTAGGGGCGGCACCTGGAATCGTGACGGCAGTACGTATGTCCATGTGGCTGTGGTGCAGCGTGGGGGCGTCATTTTTGGCGTTACCCTGTTAACGTTTGACGAACAACGACATCTGGTGCAAAGCCTGCGCGCGGAGCGCGGTACCTTTTTAAACGATTATTGGTTGCTGGAAAATGTCGAGCGAAGCATCATCGACGAAAATGCCGTCACTCTGGAGTCGTCGGTGACCTGGCCTTGGCGTACGGACATCACACCTAACCTGTTAGTGCTCGATGTCATCGAGCACGACAGCTTACCGGCACAGGAACTATGGCCCTATGCTAACTTTCTCAAGGCACAGGGACTTACCTCTGCCGATATTGAGCTGGCGTTTTGGAGAAAATCACTCCAACCCCTAGCGGTGGGAGGTTTGGTGCTCCTCGCCATGTCATTCATCTTTGGCCCACTGCGGGAGGGCAATATGGGTGCGCGCATCTTTGCGGGGGTGATTGTTGGCGTTATCTTTCGCATTTCACAAGACTTTTTCGGTCCCGTCAGCCTATTGTTTGACCTACCCGCGTTATTGGCTGCGGCTATTCCTATTGCTGTGTGCTGGTGCTTGGGCGTCTGGCTGCTAGTACGCAAAACCTAATGTTTGGTTTTTTACTGCTTGGGCAGGACAACAATACGCGTGTCTGATGCCCAATCGTGCCAACGTCGACCCAACGGATCAAACGCCGACCACCAATAGCCCAGACCACCAAACAACAAAGCAGGCACGGCGATGCAGCAACGAAGCAGGCATTGATGGGCCCGGGGCCTAGCCCCCTCGGTAGTCTGTAGCTGAATGCGCCAGGCTTGCATGCCAAGGGTTTGGCCGCTTTTGCACCAAAATAACGTGAAAAAAGTAACGACGATGATGGCACTGCTGAGCTGCATAAGCCAGGCAGGTACGGTTGGCTCGGAGGCGTTTGCAGTGGGTCCAAAAAGAGTGACCCAAACGAAACTATTAGCCATGAGTAATGGTGCGACTAAACAGGTGTCATAGATCATGGCGAGTAGGTTGCGCCATAAACTCGACAATCTCGGTGTCATTCCTCTAGGGGGCTCAGCTGCAGGTGATCGATGACAGGGTTGACTGGGGTCACATTGCGCTCAATCGTCGGAATGATTTCCCCGGGGGGTGCAACCTCGTAGCTGGGCACCGCAATAGACGGGGCATCAGGGGTGTCAGTAACTGCCGACATTAGGGATCCCGCAGGGGCAATCTCCCATGGGGCCTGCTCTTGTGTCACCAGGGTATTTGCGTCGGGTGGCTCAGTGATTGACGCGCTTTCAGACCCCGCATTATGGGCCGCTTGCGGGAAAGGGTCTGTGCCTTTTTCTTGCCCAGCATTGCCACTAACGCTGTTGTCATCGACCGTCTGGTCACCATCTAGCGGCGAACGCGACATCGAGTCCGCTGAAGCGAATGGCGCCTCATCGTGTCGGCTTATCGTTACACCAGCACCAATAGCGCTGATGGCCTGGCGGTACTTAAGTGCAGTCGCTTTGTCACAGTCGCTCTTAACCCGACGTTCCGCGCCGCCTAGTAGTGCAGACGCGGCCCGTTTTTCTAGGGAAAAC
>Ga0115557_1002714_pt1 | contig 11731 bp, 8 predicted proteins | sample COGITO_mtgs_1104_FD_87280 | JGI IMG/M metagenome (GOLD analysis project Ga0115557, IMG submission 87280) | Pelagic marine microbial communities from North Sea - COGITO_mtgs_110421 | ecosystem: Environmental > Aquatic > Marine > Epipelagic | place: Germany:Helgoland, sampling site Kabeltonne...
AGGGGGTGTGTGGTTATTGTTACATTATTACTAACATCAACTAAAGCGCAGGAGAAATGGCGGAAGTTGTTGAAGGAAACACAATTTTTGAGGAAAGCATGTCTCCTTTTTTGGCTTCCCATGGTCTCAATTTCTTGAAGCCGATTTGCAAGTGCAAAATGGAGACGTTTCTGATCTGCTACTAACAACACAAAATATGCTATCAAAACTGCCTACGTTCCATAGCGATGTTTATCTATCCACCAGTTCCCGCACCTTGTCATGTGCTAGAGCGGGTGCTCTTTCAACAGGGTTGAATAAGAAGCTGCTTTCGTTCATTCCTTCCTGTTCCTCGCCCCCACCCCCACCTCGGCCCTCGCCCCCGTCCATACTTTTCTCCCTCAACTGGTTATTGCTGGCTTTTAGCAGTCCTTGAACAAGTTCCCGGTCTTGTTTATGTTTATTTTCAATAGATTCGTGAGAATGAATTTTGCTGGACAGTAAGGTTTCATTGATGGCTTCATCAAAAGTGCTGGTGTTGACAAAGGACGTTGAGAACTCTTTTTCGCGTGTAAGATGGTCGATTGATTGAAACGCTGCCCTCTTCCCAAGATCTTCTCCTCCTTCTCTCAGACCTCCCCCATCTCTAACCCTGGGGGCCCCTTTGTTCAGCATGGCGAGTGTCCCCCTGAGGGTGCCAGCGTTTTTGGTGACTTTTCCTAAAAATCTCTTTACAAACTCCGCCTCTCTGCTGCTGGCTGTGCTTTCAACACTAATATCATCAGCATCTAACTCCTCACCCTCATCTTCGCCTTCAACCCTCCCCAAGCTCTCGACATGCATTCCAGGATGTCTTTGTTGGAACCCCCTCACGGTGGCACTGAAGTTGCTCTTTCCTCCCCCTCCCTTTCTGATCCCTTCCTCCTCCTCCGCCTGTTTTTTTCTGCTTGCCACTTTCCTCAGCTCCAGATTCGCTTCCATTAAGGGTTTGCAGGTGGGACAAAAGACGTTCGTATCTTTTTGTTTCCTGTCTTCCACTGATGTCGACTTTTCATAGTCGAGTTCCTCTTTGGCCCTCAGCGACCTTCTGACTCTGGCTGCTTTGACCTCATAACTTAGAAGGATTTTCTCCAGCATAGTGTCGACTAGTCTCGCGCCCATGGTGACATACTTTTGGCGCAAAGTTTCGAAATCCGTAGTGAGTTGCTTGATACTTGCTCCGTCCACAGAAGTTACCCCTAACCCCCCGTCATCGCCGGGAACATTCAGGTATTTTGCTCTGGCTCGCAAAATTTCGCTTCTACAATTGTGGAAATCGTCCTGTGTAGAGGGGTGGAAAAGGGGAGAGATGTGGAGAAGAAATCAAGAGGAGCGGATGAGTGCATGTTAGCACTTGGAGATTCACCGCACACCAGTAATCGCCGCAGATTGACCGCTTTCGCTTCGCTTCGCTTCGCTTCGCTCCAACCCCCCCCAACTCACCGTGATATCCCTGACAAACTGCTCATTATCACTGAAAACTGCTTCCCTTGCTCCAAAGACGTGTTTTTTGAGCTCAACAACACTGCTAGATATCGCCTCGGTTTCCTCATGAGTATCTTCGGCAATAAGTCCCATCCTGTACTGCCGTTCTATGGCTTCAGCCCTCTCCTCCAACTCGATGGCCATGCTAGGCAAGGCCTGGGCCCTGACAGTCCTGGCCTGTGTTGTGATTTCTGCGGCGCGCAGTTCCTGGTACCGTTTCACTTCTTCTTTGATCCCCGCCAGCATGGCCTCCTCTTCCTCTTTGGCTCCAATTTGGCAGAGCCCTACCTCTTCGGTTGCTTGCTGCATGAATTTTTCCTTGACTTTTTGCAGCTCCTTATCTGTGATTTCATTCTCCTTCGCCCGCGCAGCAGTAACTCGACTTTCTCGGAGGTCCTCTAGTTCTATTCTATATGTGCTGATTTGGACCTTTGCGTCAGCAGACAATTTAGCGCTGAGTTCTGACATTCTCTCCCGTGTCTCCTCGTCTAACCTCTGCTGAACTTCTATCCTCTGGTCCGCTAGCTGTTGCTCCCTTTCGTTTAGTCTTTCCAAAGCTCCATTTTCTAGCCCTTTTTTGTGTTCATTGTTGAGCTCATCCTGCAGCACCTTAATTTTTTTCTCCATGACTTCTCTTGCGCGGTGCCTGGCTGCTGCGTCCGGTCCTTCCTCCTCGATTTTTGCCAGGAGTTCAGGCTCTAATTCCGCATACTTTACAATTATCGCATCTTTCGCCTTTTGCATGGTCTCCTCCTTGATGAGTTTGCCTGCCTCCTCGTACCGTTTGAAGACCTCTTCTTTGATCTTCTTGGTAGCTTCTTCCATCTCACTGATGGCACTACTAGTCTGGAGCTCGACCTGCGGACGAGTCGAAGTGGGTTGGTTAGGAGGAGCGGCGAGGCGGGTGTGTTTACAGCAGATAATGATCACCGTTTTCAGTCTCTCACTGGATTCCCTCACTGGACTCCCTCTCGTCCTCTTCCTACCTTCCTCTTCCTCTCTCTCTCTCTCACTCCCATCCCTCGCTAAATCACTTAAGCACTCAAGCACTCAAGCACTCACCTGGCTATATAATGCCTCCCTGGTTGCAGCATAGTGGTCCTCAAACTTGTTCAAGCACGTGGACATACGATTCTGGAAACTTCGGATCGCCCTTTTATTAATTTGATCGGCGGTGCTCCTGACGACGACAAGAGAGTACTTTCGGTGAGCACTCGTGCTGCTCATTGCCTTATGTGCCACACTATCATCAGCAGCAGCGGAGGGAGCAGAGTTTTTCAAGAATGCGCTTCTATTGGTCTCCTCTTCCATACCCCCTCCATGGCGGTGCTGGCGGTAATTAAAGTGATTGTCGCTTTCATCTCCCACATCTGACGGAGATACTCTGCCCATCCCACCACTGCCACCCTTAATCGTACTCAAACTCATGTCATGATGTGACACATATTCATTATTGGTTGGCGGCTTGGTGTACTCGTGGTAATGCGGATGCGCATTGTCCTTATATACAACATGACTCCCTTTCCCAACTCCTGATGGAATCCATGGCGGGTGTCGTTTCTGATGGGAAGGTTGGTGTCTCATCCGAGGACCTTTTTTCTGTTTAGATCACAGTCTAGAAAACGATAAAAGTCGTTTGGCCCGCACTATGATGGGAGAGTACAAGAAATCAACACGGAAATAAATGTTGAACAACTTCTGGTCCGCAACTGGCTTCTTTTTTTCCGGATCGATCGAACTCGAACGAAGACGGCCGTTGCCATTTCGTCCGATTCGAATAATAAAATAGTTTACAGAGATCATGGAAAAAAATAGCGGACTCGCCGTGGACTACGAGCCCATGAACGTGTCGGCTGTGGCCAACACTCCTACAAGTGGAGTTAAACGCCCCGCTGATAATCACCCCGATCCTTCGTCCGAGAAAAGGTCCGTCTCCCTGCACACCAAGGCTTATCCTTTACCGTGTTCGTGTCAAATTCTATGCAGATGACTGAAAGAGAACAGTCGTGAGGAAAAATTCGGCCGTTTCTGTTGTCTTCTCCTCCCCAGCACTGGACCAGGCGTTCGATTTGAATATGAGCACCGACCAGCGCCCAATCACAGTGTCATTATGATACTCATCGTCGTTGATTCCTTACAGCGAGCTGTAATACGTGTTAGTTGTGTATTTTGGTCGTGTCCTCTCTGCGCTTGACGATCTCCTTGCCTTTTTTGGTCTTGGTCTGTGTAAATCTGTTAGTTCTGTGAGAACTGGCAGTTCTCACAGAACTAAGTCAAACAAACAACCGCGAAACCAGGACATCGACATTCGCACTCTACCTACTCAACAAACTTACTTACTAACCCTTCGCCCACCGCACTGACTTTGCACTGACTTTGCACTGACTTTGCACTCACTTTGCGTCGCACAGGTCGAAGACGAGTGACTTTGAATTTACCTACCCCACCCACGCCGGCCCCCCTCCCCCCGCCACAGTCAAGTTATTCTATGACAAGCGAAAGGCCGAGGCAACTGGGAAGGTGAACAAAGCTGTGGTGATTGAGGACGTCGTCAATGCCGTCGCTTCCCACGAGAACGACAGCATCAAGGAAGTCCAGAAGATTGCACAATTGAAAAAGTCGTCGGAGGGCAAGGCCCTTTGCGAGCTTGCCCGAACGGTTGTCAAGGAATGCAACAAGAAGGTCGTTATCGAGATCAATAATATTCGCGAGGAGATGAAGTCGGGGGGTGCTGCTGCCAAGAAGGAGCTGGAGGATTTGGAGAGGTACCTGAGAAGGTTGAAGAGTGAGGTACGTGCGATTTCAGCGCCACACACGAGCAAAGACAAAGACAAAGACAAAGACAAAGACCAAGACCAAGACCAAGACGAAAGCGCAGTGCGCCCCTTCCAATCCCAATCCCAATCCCAATCACCAATCACCAATCACCAATCACCTATCACCAATCACCACTCACCCCTCTCAATTGCAAAACAAAAAACATACACTGTTTAACAACACCATCCAAAACCACAACCACCAACTACAGGAGAAAGGCTGGCTCAAGTCTGAGGAGGAGATCAAACAGCGCATCGCCGAGCTTGCGACAGAGAAAGATGACGACCACGACGACGGAAGTATCTTCAGCAAGAAGCGCACCAACAACACCGAGGCAGCTGCCGCTGAGGAGGAGGCCAAACAGCTCCTCTCCCAGATCCCCGATGTTGACGGGATTGTGCAGAGTGTGTCAGAAGATATCACCCTCCAGGCCGACAGAATCGGCAAAGTCCTTCGAAAGTGCAAGGTCCTCATTGGCGAGAGCGAGGACAAGAGGAGGGAGGTCTTCAATATGTTCGCAGGAGAGGGTGGTGTGCAGTTTAGTGGTTACGAGAAGGTTGATGATGCCAAGAGCTTAATCCGGGGACTTCTTGTGTAGGACAAGATGGGTGGAGGACACAAACAATGACGCAAAATAATGACGCTGACGAAAGAGATACGATAATTGTATGAATTACGTGTAAAATGATGAATAGGTTGAAAAAAAGGCTTTTATATATTTTTTGAACAAAATCCCCGTCGTTTCGGGAGTTGTATTTCAGGATGCCGACAGTAGAAGGGAATTCTGCTTCTTCTCCTGCAACATCGAGACTCACCTTGCATTCCTTGTGAGTGGATGAAAAAGCAACAATTAATTAGGATGGTTCTCCGTAAATCTTTTTCAGTTTTAGTGTATCTCTATTCATGTCCTGCCTGGGGTTCAGCAATCTTTTTTTTCTTAGCGTCCTTCAAAAATCCTTGGAGAGCATTTAGTCGACGATCTATTTCGCTAATCTCGAAGTTGACCGGGGAGCTGTTGTCTGTCGCTATATCGACAGCTTTAGCTATTTGTTCAGTATTATTCCTTGTCGATGTCGCTTTGCGACTGAGAGGGTGGTTAGGGGCAGTCTTGGGCCTAATACGGCGTTCTGTCACTATTTTCCTCGCCTTCGCTGCTGCTGCTGCTGGTGATGGTGATGGTGATGATGACAAAGGTTTTGCACTTGCTGATGCCGTTTCTCTCTTTATGGCTGGGGGGCTAGCAGCCCTCAGGCTTGTATTGTTGCGTCTCCTCCGCAAAGATGAGCTGCTGCGCGAACTAGCGTCGCTGTCCGAGCTTGTGTAACCCGAAGAGCCCCGGAAACCGCGGTTGAGCTCGTTCTGTCTTCGTTTTTCTTTCTGATTGTTCACATACGCAGTCGGATCGAACCGAGGGGAAACACTGCGAGGAGGTGGAGGGCGGCGAAAGTTCTCGGTGTTGCCACGTCGCTCCGAGCTCATGCTTCTTCCTCGAGAGTGGAGAATTTTTGAAGATTTTACGGATGATTTTGTTTTTGTGGTGGTAGGAGTTGCCGTTCGCGATTTTGTGGTTCGTCTTGTGTTGCTGCGGAAGGGAGACGGGTCTGTGATTGTGGACATGGGTGAACTCGGAACACTGGAAATTGAGCCACCTGTATGATTGCGCAGCCGCGAGCGGAGAACACTAATCTCTTTGTTCTGTCGATTGCTCTTTGTTTCTAGCCTTTGTATGTCCTTCTTGTGTTTTGCCTGTAGTTTCCTAATTTCCTCCTTCTTTTTCTCAAGCTCGGTCTCGGTTGCGTGCAGTCGTCGTCGCACGTCTCTTTCTCGGGCACCGTTCGCGCTGTCACTCCTCGTGATTCCCACGCCGGCTCTAAGGGCAGCACGGTTGTCTAACGCATTGATCTCTCTCATAAGCTTCTTAGTCTCCTTCGAGGACTCCTCCTCAAGCGCAATGTAGGCGTCATTTATGCTCGCTATTTCTTTCTTCAAGGAGGCATTTTCGCGTTTCAGATTATAAAATTCGCCTTTTGTGAAGTTCTTACCGTCGCCCAGGGAGGGCGGAGGGTCGGTTTTTTTTTTAGATTTGGGTGGGTGGGGGTGGGGGGGGGTTGGTGAATTTGCGTTTTTGGAAGAGGTATTGGGGGGGGGGTCAGGGAACTCTGATTTTTGCTGCTGCTGGGCAATCTCCAGCTCCTTACGCAGCCACGAAATTGTCCGTGCCATCGCTTCTGCGTCCGGCGTCTCTTCAAAATCAATTGGAAGCGGGTAGTGAACGCGGTCAAACTCGCCCGAGTAAGTCAGGATCAGATACCGCCGTTTATCTTCGTTGCTGGTGTCGTTGGTATGTGACGACGCAGAGGTATCATCTGGGGTTGAGCGTAGCGTAGCGTCCCTCCCCTTTTTGCTGAGCCCCTTCAAGTCCTCTACGTTGGTTGGGGGGTGGTTAGTAAGTGAAGGAAGGCATAGTGATGCGACGGAGACGATGGACAGTCCGCTCACATCCAATATTGTACAATAGCGTAGCGTAGCATAGCGTAGCGTAGCATAGCGTAGCGTAGCATAGTGTAGTGTAGCGTGAGCGTAGCGTGAGCGTAGCGTGAGCGTAGCGTTCACCTTACCTCTCGTCAGCAAGTCCACCTTGACACAGCTGTCCTGGTCGTCTTCAAGGATCGCTCTTTCGAGCATTTTTACAAAAGTAACGTACTTTTTTGAGTTTCCAGTCTTTTGCGCTACGCTTTCAACATAGCCTGCCTCGAATGTCGACGACCAGCGCTGTATCTGTATCTGTCTGGTGTCGTTGTTGGTGATGTTGTCGTTCTCATCCTGCGATTGGAGAAGCTCGGCCGATATTGATAGCTGATGTTGAAACGCGCTTATCGACAGTAGATACGAGGCATTCTTGAATTTGTGCGGGGCAGTATGAGAAAAGATTGGTGGGGCGGAGGGAAGAGTCATTAGAATTTGGGAATTTTAGACGAGAAAGTGGTTAATAAGGTATTTCTTTTTGTTTTTTTCAGCGACCGTGGAATAGGGGCCTCTAGTTGAGCTACGTTTAAGGAATAATTTAGGTGAGACGGGGCATAAATGGATTTTTCGTTCAAACGGAGTTCGTGTCGTCGGTAGAAAAATGCTTCTTTTAAAATGACTCTTTTAAATGCTTACGTAAATAACCTCTTGGAACAGCTTCATCGCTAAGCTCAAACCTAACTTCTTTGCTAACTTCGTCAAAAACTCGTCTCGCTCATCTGAAACGATGAGTGCATCCGGGGGTAATGGAGTTCAAGGTCTGGTAGGTTACCTATTGAAATTTGTCTGAAACGTTAGGAGCGACTTGGGTCATACGTTAGGAGCGACTTGGGTCATGAAATAATTGTATGAATCGCTTTGAGTTATATTTGAAACGAAATTCGCAATCTGCTAGGCTTTCATGAGGGGTGAAGTGAGAGTGAGTTGAGGGCGAGAGTGTATAGGGCTCATTTCAGTGGTTATCTGAGGTCCTCTGTTGCGGTGTGACAGAAGTATGCTACTGTAACTTACTTACGCACGATTGGTACGAGTGTGTCATCGTGGGGACAATACGATCATCTAATACCGTGTGTGTCTAATTTGGCGATCCCGGAGCCAACTCTCCTAAATCTCTTTCAAGTCAACTATGCTGCTAACACACAATTACACTGCAACACTCCCCTTTTTGCGTGCTGATATCATGACTATATGCTACGATCTCACTCGTAACACATTTCACTAACATGACTCGTAAAAATTCGTGCCCCAAATCTTGTCGTGGTGTCGTTCGTTACCTCTTGACAGAGTACTGCGACAAAAAAAATTGCGTAACACATTTCACTAACACTACTTGTCGACAAAAAAAATGCTGGAGATGAGAATTGAACTCATGATCTTTGCATTACAAGTGCAATGCCTTACCCCTTGGCCACACCAGCTCATTTTTTAGCTCAAATTTCACCGAAATCAGACGAAACACCAGCCTCTAGAAGAATCAAACTTTGGTCCTTGCAAATTTTCCCTAAAGCAGGTGGTGAGATTGAGTCATTTTTGCCATGAAGGACCCCAATTCGCCTAAGCGTCGTAATAAATAGGTGGGGAACGCTCCTACGACCAAAGTGATCAAAAGAAATATAAGAACCCCCTTATCGTCATCCACACTATGTTGTATTCCGCCCCCCTGAAGCTTTGTTTTCTCTCTCTTCTCGTGTGCCTCTCAGTGTCTTACACACAGAATCATTACCGCCCCATCGGCGGCCGACTACAGCGACGGTCCATCTCTACACTATCGACATCGACTAGCGATACTTTGGATTTAACTTACCCCCTGAACTTTATAACGAAAGAGATTGTCGCTGACATTGAGGGGAGTTTGACAGTTCCTGCTGCTCCTGTGGTCCGAACGCGATTTCCCCCGGAACCGAACGGTTACTTACACCTTGGGCACGCGAAATCATTTTTGTTCAATTGGTATTGTCCGTCGCTGTCACCCCTTGGTCCATTGGAATCTTATTGCAATGTACGTTTTGATGACACCAATCCTTTGAAGGAGACGGATGAGTACCGTGACGCGATAGTTGAGGATTTGGAGTGGTTAGTCTCTCGTGGTCTCTCTCCAACCGTAACCTCCCAACAACAATCCCCGCAAGAACAACCCCTGCAACAACAACCCCCCCTTCCCTCAACCACCCCCTCCTCTCCTCTCCTTGGCGGCATCACATGTACATCTGCCCATTTCCCCCTCATACGAAAATGTGCTGAAACACTCATCTCTAATGGCTTAGCGTACGTCGATTTTTCAACCGCAGAAGAGATCCGCGAGCGTAGGGGTACGCTAACGAAGCCAGGTGTCGATTCAGAGTACAGAGAAAAGCACTCAATTGAAGAGAACCTTGAGTTGTTCTCCTCGATGTTCACATCCTTGACATCCACCCCCAATCCCTCCCCCTCCCCCAATCCCTCCCCCTCCAATCTCCCCCTCCCCGTCCTGCGTGCTAAAATCGACATGAGCTCCCCCAACATGAACTTGCGCGACCCAGTTCTTTACAGAATGATAGGCAACAACCCCAACAACCCCCTCCCAGTCCCCTTGTACGACTTCTCACACCCCATAGTTGACGCCGTTGAGGGAATCACCCACAGCATTTGCACCCTCGAGTTTGAAGATCATCGTCCTCTGTACGACTGGGTTTTAAATTCTCTCTCCCCTCCTATATCCGTAAAATCTCCTATTTTCAGCATTCGACCCCCGACCAAGCAACGAGAGTTTTCCCGCCTCAATCTTCAGGGAGCGATTATGTCAAAAAGGAAGCTGAACCTGTTAAAGACGCACTCAATAGTGGACGAGATGGATGACCCTCGCTTGCCGACAATACGGGGAATTCGACGCAGGGGCATCCCGGCGAAGGCAATAGTCGAATTCGTCAGCGGCAATGGCCAGGTCGGGATCAGCAAGGCGGACAGTACGATTGAGTACAGCGTGTTCGAAGACGTTATCCGGGTTGTAATGGACCGCACCTGCCAGCGACGTTTCGCCGTCGGTTCTTTTGACTCTGACGACGAGGAGATAATTTCGCTCCACTTGACCTCACCCCCCTCCCCCTCGCCTCCATCCCCAATCACCTTGACTGTTTCCAACCACCCCAAAATTGACATGGGGGCGCGTCTGATTCACATCGACAGCGGCGAAATTCTCCTCTCTTCAAAAGACGTGGATAAATTCGCGACGGAGCCAGGTTCCATCCTCAAGCTCAAGTTCGGTCCTGCTGTGACTGTCACAAAGGTTGACCGAACCGCCAAAACACTGTTTGGATCAATCCTGAGCGAGGATGAATTTGCAGCAGTAAAAAAAAAGCTTCCGATCGTACACTGGGTGACTGGCGGTCGTGACGAACAGGGCGGAAAGTGCGAAGTTGAGATCCGGTGTTTCGACAAGCTTCTCAAAAAAGAGGAGGACATTGATCCTGCCGACATAAGCAGTTTCGACGCGGACACCAATTTTCTAGCCACAGTGAATGAGAAGAGTAAGAGAGTGACCAGTAATGTTGTCGTGGAAAGGAACGTGATCGACGAAGCTCGCTCGCATTTAAAAAGGGTTGCCTCTGATCCCTCCAAGCACTTTCATTCGGATCTGAGCTACCAGTTCGAACGCGTTGGTTACTTCTCTCTCGATCCTGATTCGACTTTTGACAAGCTTGTTTTCAACAATGTGGTTGAGCTTAGGGGCGAGAAGCGAGCGAAGGAAAACAAAAAGATCCAGGAGAGTGGGGTAAGGAAGAGGGGAACAAACAACAACAACAACAGCAACAACAACAACAACAAAAAAACCACCCCATCAACCCCCATCGCCATCGCTGATGAGGTATGCCGAGTATCATTTGTCGCGGCGACGGTCTCCTCTATTTCACCCCATCCAAGTATCCCTCACCTTGCCGTCCTTGAAGTCGACTGCGGGTCCAGCTTTCCCCTCCAGATCGTCGCAGCTCTACCCAACCACTCACAGCGCCCTGGCTTGGTTGGTAACAAGGTGGTTATCGCCTCCAACCTGAAACCCGCCAAGCTCGGAGGAGTGGAGAGTTTCGGGATGCTATTTGCGGAGGCGCGGCCCTCGGACGACTGCCAAAATGGCGAGAGAATTTTATTCGAAGGAATAGAATGCGAGGGAACGGATCCGGACGAGTGCTTAAAGAGCAAGGGGGCGGTCAAGTGCGCCCAAAGGGTCATTGACAGGGTGGTGAAGGACAAATCCAAGTGGAAGAAAATCGTTGAGTGGCGGGATATTGACTTGGAATAAGTCATAAGTAAGTTAAGAACGATTCGAAAGGACAATTCGAAAGGTGAAAAAAGAAGCGACTTGATTAGGAATCGAAACGGTTCCGGAAAAAAAAGTAAAAAAGAAACCCTTTTTGTGGTGTTTGTTTTTTATTATTTGCGCAAGGCTTTTTTTCTCCACGCCGCTAGGTATATAGTAACGCAAATCTGCATGCCTATCACTCCCACCATGAAAAACCGTCTGAGTATAGTAAAGTCACCAAATCCTCCCACGCCAATGCCGCCGCCAACCTCGCCGCAAGTGTCATCAGCTCTCTTCCAGTACCTTTTCATCTGATCGATGACCTCAACGTAGCACCTATCTTTATCATCCATCCCATCCAACACATCGTCGACCTGTATAGCAGGTGAAGCACTTTCCAACAGCCCCCCGATTCTCTTCAGAACTCCTTTCTTGATTTCTTTCTCTTTCACGCCCACGCCCACACCCGCGCCCACGTGGCTGCTCAGACAGTGCTCCCAACTCCCGACATTATCACCATCCCCTCCGCCGTAGCCATCCCCATCACCATCCCCTCCTCTTTCTCTCGCCCTCTCCCTCTCCCTCCCCCTTCCATTAATACCGGAACACTCG
>Ga0115557_1002730_pt1 | contig 11698 bp, 12 predicted proteins | sample COGITO_mtgs_1104_FD_87280 | JGI IMG/M metagenome (GOLD analysis project Ga0115557, IMG submission 87280) | Pelagic marine microbial communities from North Sea - COGITO_mtgs_110421 | ecosystem: Environmental > Aquatic > Marine > Epipelagic | place: Germany:Helgoland, sampling site Kabeltonne...
CCAGTGGTAATGAGAAGGGGCTCATTCTTGATGTAGGAGGTTGAGATTATTGGACCCTGGTGGCAATTTGTGATTGTTGTAGATAGTTTCCGGTCTTCCAAGTCCCACACATACACGTTGCCGTCATCACATCCGACGGCGATTGTCGAGGAGGACGAGGAGAGAGAGGTCGAGAAAGATAGCGTATTTATCCTCGTTCTGTCGTGGGAGAAGGAAAATATCTTCTTGTCTTTCTTCAGGTTGATAAAAGTTACGTCTCCGCGAGCATTCCCGATAGCGACGACGTCAAGCACAGGGGACTGTGTGATAACTGTTATTGAAGAGTGAGACGTGGTGGACTTGATGTGGGAGGAAAACTTGTGGACCATCTTTGAAGAACGAATGTTGTAGAGGAACAAATTACCCGATCTCGAACCAATGAGGATCTTGTTTAGGTAAGTGTCCGGGTGCTCAAGAGATGTCGCGAGAAAATCAAGAGGAATAGTCTTCACGAGGTGCAAGCAATTGGAATTTGAGGCACTTGAGGAGGCGTTTTTAATCGAGAAGATGGACAGTTTTGACTTGCTCCGGAAAATGTTGGGGTCGGAGTCAGATTCTTCGTCTGAGGATGACGAATCACTCATATCATCATCAGATGATAGAGAAGAGGAGGAACCTTCTTCGGAGAGAACAATCAATGTATCGCCAAGAACAAGTATCTGCACCACCCGTCCTTCACAGTCATGCTCGCAAACAGACTTGGCACGTTTGAACATGATCACGCGATTAGAAATCGCAACAAAGGTGAGCTTGCTCGTGGTAGATATCATTGATATTCCGCTCTCGTTATCTTTGAGATCAACCGGGGTTGACACAATCGCTGGAGTCAGCTTCTCAGTCTCGAGCACCTGGAACTGGTTCCCAATAGATGTAGTCAGGAAGGATTGAGTGCCAGATTTTTGGAGGGACGGGGAGCAAGACGTCGTTGTGTATCCCACAGTCCGGTACGGTGTGAAGAGACTCATCTTCGTCCGCTACAAAGATACCCTGCCCGGAGCAAGAGAGAATTTCGTCCACTGGTTGACCAGAAAATCCTGATTAATTTGAGGAGATTAGGCGAAGATTTTTTCCTGTGTGATTAGTACTAGTTATCGAGCTAGGGCGATGACTTTCGACGTTTAAAACCAACTGAGGGCTCGTGTGTGTGTGTGTGTGGTGTGTACGGCCCCCCACATGAGTGAAAACTTGATACTCACTCATTTTTTATTTCGCGCTAAAATTGACCGACAATGTCCAGTCTCAAGGAAGTTTACGACCCACAGACAGCTTCTGCATTCGCTAAGTACAAGGTTAGTTCACACACGCAACTTCACGTCAAAGATCCTTTCTTGCTCTAACCCTCCCCTGCAGGCAGACCATGCAGCCTCTATTAAAAATAAGGACGAGTATTGGGGGAACCTTGCAATGGATTATCTTGATTGGTTCCAGCCGTTCGACAGGGTTTCCTCTGGGAAATTTGAGGATGGCTCTGTAGCTTTCTTTCTCAACGGTAAGATCAACGCATGTTACAATGCGGTAGATAGGCACCTGCCCGAGAGGAAGGATCAAGTAGCGATCCTATGGGAAGGTGACGAGGTTAATTTGCAGGTGAGTATTTTTGGGATGGATTTTGTGTGTTTGAGAATTGGTTTGAAAATTGGGAGACGAAGTGGCGACAACCGACAAGACGGATTCCAACCTTGATTCCCTCAACCTTCCCAACAAAAAAAAGTGTTTCCCCTTTTTGGATATAATTTTGAATTTTGACGCTTACACGACATTCATACCGCGATCGCAGCGCCGCATTACTTACGAGGAGCTCCTCGCTAAGGTGAGCAAGATTGCCAATGCCATGAAGGCTAAGGGAGTAAAAAAAGGCGACAATGTAACCATCTACATGCCCATGATCCCAGAGTTGGCCATGTGCATGCTCGCCTGTGCACGTATTGGAGCTGTTCACTCTGTGATTTTTGCCGGTTTCAGTGCCACAGCCATCGCTGAGCGCATTACTGCGAGCGGATCCAAGTGGGTCTTCACTGCTGACGGCGGTTACCGAGGCGGGAGGCACCTTCCCCTCAAGGAGATTGTCGACAATGCCATTGGTCAGGTTGGAGACGGCATCGTTCAGAACGTTTTTGTCTGGGATCGCGTCGGAGATAAGGTCGCTTTCCCTTGGACCGATGTGAGGGATGTCAAGTTCGATGAGCTTGTTGCCAACCAGCGTCCTTACTGCCCTTGTGAGTCCATGGACTCTGAGGACCCCCTCTTCATCCTGTACACCAGCGGATCGACCGGACGACCCAAGGGAGTTCTCCATTCCACCGGAGGATATTCCCTGTTTGCCATGCAGACTTGTAAGAACTCCTTTGATACCAAGGACGGCGACATTTTTGCCTGTGTCGCAGATTGTGGCTGGATCACTGGCCATACTTACATTGTGTATGGACCCTTGATGAATGGACTGACCACTTTCATGTTCGAGAGTACCCCCATGTACCCTGACAACGGCCGTTACTGGGACATGGTGGAGCGCCACAAAATCTCAATTTTCTACACCGCTCCTACTGCCATTCGCTCGTTGATGAGGTTTGGCGATGAGCCCCCCAAGAAGTACGACCTGAGCTCCCTCCGCACTTTGGGAACTGTCGGTGAGCCCATCAACCCCGAGGCCTGGCGTTGGTATTACGAGGTCATTGGAAACAGCAAATGCAGCATCAGCGACACATACTGGCAGACGGAGACTGGCGGCCACGTAATTTCAAACTACCCCGGCGTGACCCCCATGAAGCCTGGGAGTTGCACCCTTCCCTGCTATGGCATTGATGCCGTCGTTTTGGATCCCCAGACTGGTAAGGAGCTCGAAGGCAACAACGTCGAAGGAGTTCTCGCGATCAAGCAGCCTTGGCCTGGGGTTACCCGCACCTGCTTAGGAGACCACGAGAGGTATTTGAATGTTTACATGAATCCCTACCCCGGCTACTATTTCCCTGGGGACGGGTGCAAGCGTGATAACGACGGATATTATTGGATTACTGGGCGCGTGGACGATGTTCTCAACATCTCTGGCCACAGGATTGGTACTGCTGAGGTTGAGAGTGCATTAGTAGCACACCCTGCAGTCGCGCAGGCAGCCGTTATTGGATACCCTCACGACATCAAGGGGCAGGGAATCTGCTGCTATGTGATGCTCACACAGGGCTTCACAGAGAGCGCTGAATTGTTGAAGGAGCTTCGGAACGCTGTCCGTACTGATATTGGTCCCTTTGCGACCCCTGATATGATTGTACCCACCCCAAGTGTGCCCATGACCAGGAGTGGAAAGATCATGAGAAGAATTCTGAGGAAAATTGCTGCTGGGGAATCCGATCAGCTTGGCGATATCAGCACTCTTGGTGATCCCTCTATTGTGCAGATTCTTATCGACAAGGTCGACGCATTGATGAAGAAGTAATTTCTTGACGATGTTGTGAAATTCTAATTAAAAAGCCTGAAAAAGCGACGAAATAAAGATGAGACGCGGATATGTTGTCGGGTAAAAGTTTCATTTTTTCGTATATTGTTACAAGCGTGCGTTGTTGGTGTTGGGCCACGCTCGGCTGCGATTTCCTCTCGTCCTCATCCTCGTCCTCGTCCTCGTTACCATGAAAATGAAATGTTCACGTACACAAAACCCAAAAAACATAAAGAAAGCAGCATCAACATTAAGTGAGTGACATCAATTCTCTCATGAGCACCTCCTCTTCCTTCTTTACGAAACGGCCCTTAACACGCATTCTAGAGTCCGCAAAGTTCTTACGTACATCGTATTTGACTTTCTTGGTCCAAACACGGTGCTGCCGCTTAGCCAAAAACCTCTCGACTCTAAGTTTCCTACTGTCAGGACTGTATGCTCCAACCCACCCCTCGGGCCGTGTTGGAGGCACATACTCCTCGTCCAGAGTGCCAAGATTTGGGTCGCTCATGCTTCTGGGTCGTCCCCCTTGCCCTAGCACGTACTCTTGTCCCTCCGAGTCCAAGTTTTTTTTCAACCCATGATTCTTCTTGTCCCGCCTATTTCCACTCTTTGGGGGGGTCCGGGTGGGTTTCTTCTTGTATTTCGGTTGTTGGGACGCCTGGACGCCGTAGAGTGTCTGGGGCTCGTAATGATCGTAGGCATCATTATGATGAGGAACCTGGGCGGGTCCAGTATAATTTGGATTAATCTGGCCAGCTGCAAGGGGCCCGCCCACACCGCCGACACCGCTCAATCCGTTGTTGCTTACCCCGCCCATGGGCATTGCTCCTGGCTGAGGGCCCATGTACATATCATCCATCCAACTGCCGCCACCTCCTGTGCCAATAAGGCCGCTATCGCCAGCCGCAACCTTGTTGTCCATCGATGATCCCCCATTCTCGAAAAACTTCTCGTTAGATGCATTGTTGACACTGCCAAAGAGGCTGCTACTAAATTGCATGCTACCAGCAATGTCATTAGAATTCATATCGCTCATCGACCGGCGCCTGGCAGACGCCTGTGCCGCCTGTTGGACTAAGCTCGACGCCCTGTATGAGCCGATTCCATCGTCACCCATTTGAGTCTTTAAAATCTGGTCACCATAATCACTAGGGTTCCTGGTTCTGTTCGCCGCAGGCTGCTGGCTCGACTGCACTGCCACTGGATTGTCGTTAATTTGCTGCTGCTGCTGCTGCTGCTGCTGCTGCTGCTGCTGCTGGAGATTATTGTGTTGATAGGGTTGCTGAGAGTGCTGCTCCCTATTGTTCTGGGCGATCGATATATGTCTGCGGGTGTTATGGCCATGGGTGGTTTGGTGGTGAAGGCTCTGTTGCTGCTGGTGGGTAGGTATGGGAGGAGGATACTGTGAGGCCTGCATGCGCGCATGTTGGGAGGATAGCAAAGAGTTGGTGTTGTTTTGCGCACTAGAAGAAAGCAGGCCATTTGCACTGTTGTTTGTGTTGAAAAAGTCGATACTTTCGGTCCTGGAAGTCCTCGTGTTGAAGTCGTCGTTAAAGTCCAGATCACCGATGTCATCGAAGGCATCATTGTGACTGGTCGCGTTGGCTGAGGCGTTATTGCCAGAGGCTTTCGAGTGGTTGTCATTCGGAACAGAGGAACCCATCATCAGGACGTCAAGATCCAAATCCTCTAACAAATCCACCCCGCCACCCTCCCCGTTAAAGTCAAGGTCACCAATACCGTCACCTCCTAATCCTTTAACACCGCCGCCTCCCATAATTTCTTCTAGCGCCTTACCGCCGTCTCCCATCTCATACTCATCAAGTGCTTTCTGAATCTTATCATCACCACTGATGATGAGATCCTTCAGGAGACCCTTCTGGCGGCTTGTTATCACGCCTGTCGACTCCAGATCGCTGGCAGAACGAAGACGACCCGAAATACTACCCGCGCGGGTTCGCTTGATATTGTTCTGCTCGTAAGATCCGTAGATCGCAGCACCAACCCCACCAGAATTGTTTGAGATGGACGTCCTTGACCCGTTCGAGGAAGAGCTGTTCGTTGATAGGTGGCTCATGTACTTCTGAGCATCCTGGCTGCGGTAGGACCCACGTGTAGAGCGTTTCATCTTCGTCACTAAGAACTTTGATCGCAACAGATGGATAAGATTCAAGGCAGTTGACAGTAAGATGCTATGTGCCTGTTTTATGAAGCGGTATGCCCGTAAATAATTCGTTCGATACCTCAGAACAGGTTATTTCTATGCAGCGTTTGCTGTTTCACTGCGACAGCGATCCAGATTCGTTGTGATCAGGAACTGCAAAAATGCCAAATACCAGGAAAAAGGTGGCCCGATTTTGGATGCTGGAATAAGTGTTGGGAATTATGACCACGTCGCTTCGCCTTTGTGGTACTGTATGTGCAGTAGAAAGGTGTTTTTGCCACAAATATCGCCTGTAGCTGTTTAAGTGTTTTTCTTGTCTGTCCAAAGAGGGCTCAATTGCTGGAGATTTTCATCTTCAATTTTGGTACGTATTTTGTGTAAACGCCGTTATAATGCTTATCTGCGCTGAGTTGATAGTCTCTTGCTGCCCGATGTGGATTTATGGACTTCGTGATGTGAATCCTTTGGCGTGGTTAGCCCTGATAACTTTGGCTGACCATCTCGTTGTTGGTGCACGTCTTGCTGCGTGTGTGTTGTGTTCAAGAAAGTGTCGTCCTACTTGCAGGTGGGATGTAGCGGTATATGCCTACGTGTTCGGTTTTGGCTGCATTGGTTGTGTGTGAGACCAGCATAAGGGCCCCATAGGTCGGCCCACTATTTCGCGAACGTGGTTTGCGAGGCCTCGTGGTGGCCTTGTGGTCAATATATTGTATTAAAGTCCATCCTGTCCGTTTTCAATACTATATTGTCTGCATGTCGCGAGTTTATATTCGCGAAATCGACCTTGAACCCTGAGCACACCCACCCGGACATCTAGCCCCCTCTGAAGCGAGAAGAGAACGCGGCACACACATACACTAACTCGTCCTCCTTCGCTCTTTACCTCACAGACAAGAATAATAAACAATGGTCAAGTCGAAAAACACCTGTGCGCACAACAACACGGCCAAGGCGCATGCCAACGGGATCAAGAAGGCCAAGAGAACAAAGTACACCTCAACCAAGGGGATGGACCCCAAGTTCCTCCGGAACCAGAGGTTTGCGAAGAAGTACAATGGCAGTAAGAGAGTTGTGGAAGAATAAACTTTGAAAACTGCTAGAAGAAACTTTGCTAACAACGCGTCAGTCCAATTGTTACATAATTTTGACTTGGCATTCGCATATTCGCATCTCTATCTCCCATCTCAGGTGAAAACTGTTGCGCTCCAAACATCCAGCTTTTATATAATCTTCATCTTATTGTTGACAATGTTATCGTCACTGTGGACAGTTATTGTATTACTTCGCAGTCGTCGCCAATTTCTCGCATGAAATAGTGACCCATTTTGGCAAATTTCTGCACCTTGGTGCACATCCCATGCATATCCTCGCCGTCTACAAAAACAATCTCACCCCCATAAGCCTCAATGACCTCGTCTAAGAATAGCATGCCCCTGTGCACACTCCCATAGACAACGACATCGAACTCCTTATTTAATATTCTCTCGCTAAGATTAGAACGGTCGACAAAGCTTGCATCCCCAGGGTCATCAACCTCGGTGAGGCGGTGGGCAGTGGAAAACCCCAGCCCATAGATATTTTCGTTTGACCACCCGTGAGGCGGTGTATCGTCCGCGATATCGTACAGATGCGGCGGCTTCACATAATCAACGACCACCCCGTTATTTTCCTTCACAACGGACTTCAAGCCGTGCAACAGCATATCTCTCACATAATCCGCACCCTCATGACCACTCAAGTAGAGGATATTTCTCGCGCGAGGTTTTCCCGCGACGCGGAGAACGTACTCCGCGACGCTCTTCGTAGTGAGGTATTCACGGGTGTATCTCAGCAGTTCGTCCGCCAAGCAAAGGTACTCGTCATGGTCGAAGGCTTCGCTGTTGATAGTTCCGGCCACGGGGTCAACACCGGGGAGGTCGCGCGCACGGGCTAGGAGCTCCTTGGGAAAGTGTGCCAGTGTGTGCGCCGGGGAGTGCTCGATCTCTTCGAATGAGGGGACTGAACCGCTCGACAGGATCTCGTAGTGACGCATGCAGTCCCACCCGCTTTTCTTCTTGGTCCTGCCGTACCTCGCCGCTCGATATGCTCGCCTGTACTCGTGCTCCTCCTTGTGGTCGAACATGTACTTTCCCTCGTTATTATCCGGTTTAGCCTCAGCGAAGTCGAAGGATTTCAACGGGACGCAGCTGACGACATCTTCGGCGGGGACGCCAATGACAAGGGGATGGATAGTAGTCGTGCCACAGGATTTGGGGGCAATGGTGGGGGGGGGGAGGGGACCGGAGGGGAGGTACTTTGAGCAGGATTGCGGCGCCGGCAAGGGCGCACATCGAAACTTGCAGTAGGGTGGAATGCAGGGAACTTCCGCGTATGCGCTGTGTGTGAGCTTTGGCTGGTCGGGGGAGCTTGATGAGGTTGATGAGGTTGATGAGGTTGATGAGGTTGATGAAGTTGATGAGCTCTCGAGGGAGAGTATTTCTCCCTCCATGCTGAGTTCAATCATGTCGAGCTTCACCCTAGTAACGGTGCTTCGGTCCCCAGTTTCCACTGCCTTCTCGCCAATCTTCTTGTTTGCCATTTCATTGGCCATCATGCCGCTTATGAAACGTGCAGTGCACTCATAGTCGTTGCAGCCTTCACCTGCCGATACCCCGTTGGTGGACACAAATTCGAAAGCGGTCTGGAAGAGGTCAGAGTGGTCATTAAAATGAATCGAATGCTGAATGTTGTTCAAAGTTATCGTGATTTCGTGTTGGTGGTTGTGGTTGTGGTTGTGTTTGTGGTTGTGGTTGGTGTTGTGGTTGTGGTTTGTTGGTGGTGGTTGTTGTTGCTGTTGTTGTGTCGTGGAAACCAGTATTATGAATAGGAAAAGCAATCGGAGACCTGTGCTATAGCCCATCGCGCCCATCTTATCGCTACAAACGGCTCTAATTTTGCTTCTTTAGGATCTGGTCCGCCCGCTCCTTCTTAAACTCCTCAAATCTCTCGTCACTGTTCTCGGTTCGGAGACACTCGTTCATCTGATTGTTGAGCTTGCGACAATTTAATACCACCATTAAACCCTGTGAGGAGGGAGAGATTTAGGGTGAGAAATAATGGCCAGGGGGGAACGAGTCAGTGCATCGTGACGAGCACCCACAAAAGGTAGGCCACCCCCTCTCCACACTCCCCCCACACCCTTCCGCCCCCCCCACCAACCCTCCCTCGTTTCCGCACACACGTACCTGTTCCTTCGCGCACTCAGCAAATGCCTTGAGGTCCCCGTCGCACCTCCTCAGCGCCCTCTGTCCCAGTTCCTGCCGGAGTACGTGCTCGGCCTTGTGGGAGTATGAAATTGACAGTCGGTCGTTGCGGGATGTGTCTTTCGTTGGGGTGGTCATGAAAGGTCTCGTTCCTTTGGTTTAACCACAAGAATCGGTGTATTGTTGACGATATTGGTTTCCTTCCCCAAAAAAGGCATTCATTTGCAAAACCTCAAATACAGAACGTGAAAACGATCATTTCATACACAGATCACAGTATAGTTTTGTGTGACACTCAATAGATTTTCTTTCCAAAACAACCCCCTCCCCCTTGATAAAAATGAACGTCCTATCTCTCGGAATCGTAGAGCGCGACGAGTCCGGGAACGTAATCGGCACGACCGTCGACCTCAACGCTCCCTCCCACGTCCCGGGCTCACCCGGCTCCACCCCTCACGACCCCGTTCCCAACCCCGTTCGCCTCGCCGGGGACGACTACTTCCGTCGGCACGAGACGGTGGAGGCGGCGAGGCTGGGGAGGAGGGGCCGGTTGGCCGGGATGCACGCCGCCGCCGCCGGCGGGGGAGGGGCTGGGGCGAGGGAGGGGAGGGGGAATTTTGGGAAGGGTTGGAAGGGTGGGAGCGGAGGTCCCGTGACGACCGGGGATAACGACATCCATGAGGGGAATCTGCAGCGCATTAACGCCATGAGTCTGGAGGAGTTGGAGGAGTCGAGGAAGGAGGTTGAGAGCATGGTGCCACAGGGTATCAAGGATTTTTTGAGGAGGAGGAGGGAGAAGAAAATGGAAATGGGGCAGGGTAGGACTGAATCTACCCCGACGAATACAAATACAAATAAAAAAAGTACAAATACAAATACAAATGCAAATGCAAATGCAAATGCGCGTTCCTCCTCTCCCCCCTCTCCCCCCCCTCCGTCCCTCCTCAACCCCACCACTCCGCACGACCTAAAAGAGGCCCTCCTAACCCTCAACCCCCCGGGATCCAAGGGACGCCAGCACATCCAGTGGATGCTGGACGATCCTCGGGGCGACGGTGACGGTGATTACGACGTAGGGAGCGCCGAGGAGGAGGAGGAGGGATCGATGTCCGAGACGGCCACTACCACTACCAACACGACGACGACGAAGACGACGACGACAACGACGACGAACGACGGCGGTAAGCGGTCCGACCCGATCCGCCTCGGTCTCGACGGTACGATTCTAAGCCGTGGTGGTGGTGGTGGTGGTGGTGGTGGTGGTGGTGGTGGTATCCCTCATCCCCCCACCTCCCCCTACGAACCCCTTCACCACCACCACTCCCGCGGCCCGGACCCCTCCCAGGCGGGGTACACCCTCTCGGAACTCACGCTCCTCCTCAGATCGTCGAACCTCGGACAGCAGATAATCGCGTGCCGAGCGTTGTCGTCGTTCCTGTCCCGGTGTCTGTCGTCGTCGGTCCGTGGCTCGTCGTCGTCGTCATCGTCGTCGTCGTCGATGGACAACAACTCCGTCCGGGACACGATAAAGTCCCAGAGCCCGTTCCTACCCGTCGCCGTACGCTGCTGCCTGGACGTGCGCCACTCCCCCCGCACCGCCAGAGTCCTGCACGCGCACGCTCTCTCCTGCCTTCGTTCCCTCCTGGTAATCTACTCGCGCGGCGGCGGCGTCCGGCGAGACGTCGACGACGGCGACGGCGACGAAGGCGGCGACGACGACAGCTCAGGGAACCCCCCCGGCACGAACAACAACAACACCTCGGGCGTCTACAACGTCCCTTCCTCCACCGGTGGTGTATCGGCCTCGTCAGACTCCCTCCGTTTCTACTCCCGTCCCCTCTGGACCTGCCTGTCCGCCTTCCGTATCCTGCCGTGCCTGGGTCGTATGCTGGAGGGCGGGAGGAAGGGACCGTCGTCGTCGTCGGGGAAGGAGGAGAAGGGGGAGGAGGGATCGTCGGACGTCTCGATCGTCCACGACGTCGCGGGGATCGTGGGGATGGTGTGCCGAGCGTTCCCCGGTGCGGCGTTGGCGGTCGCGGGGCCGGGGGGACTGCTTGAAAAGTTGGTCTCCGAATCCCTCGAACCCGAGAAGATATTCGAGGCTTCCGCGTCGAGCGGTGTCGTCGTCGTCCCCCCCTCCCCCCCCTCCTCCTCCTCCTCCCTTCCACCATCATCCTCCTCCACACCGCCGCCATCATCATCATCATCACACAACAACACCAACTACAACAACAACTCCAACCCCACAACTCCGCAACAACTCCTCCTCCTACGTACCCAGACGTCCGTCCTCCTCGCCCTGAACGCCGCGTGCCGCTCCTCCCGCTCGGCCGCCTCGTCGACCGTACTACTAAGGGACGGAATGTCAAGGGTCGTGGCCGTCGTGAGCTGCGGATGCGGGCAAGTCGTTGCGGGTGGTCGTCCGGACGCGACAACCCACAACCCGGCGTCGGAGACGGAGTTGTCGGAGCAGGCGGTCTCGGAGAGGACCATCGCCGCCGTGGAGCTCTGGGAGAGCATGTTGTCCTACGGGCTCGCCCTCTCCTCCCTACCCCTCCTCCTGCCCCTCCTGACCCCTCTCCTCTCCCGGACCTCCTTTCCCACCACCACCGCGACCCGTGCTGCGAACCGTACCAAGGACGGCAAGACAACAACTCCGGAACCAACACAAACCAACAACGGCACGAATGACTCGACTGCCACAACGACGACTCCTACGAGCAGCACAACTTCTTCTTCGCCTTCTTCTTCTTCTTCTTCTCCTTCTTCTCCTTCCTCCCCCTCCCTCACCCTCGCCCTCGCATCCCTCCGCTGCCTATC
>Ga0115557_1002733_pt1 | contig 11690 bp, 1 predicted proteins | sample COGITO_mtgs_1104_FD_87280 | JGI IMG/M metagenome (GOLD analysis project Ga0115557, IMG submission 87280) | Pelagic marine microbial communities from North Sea - COGITO_mtgs_110421 | ecosystem: Environmental > Aquatic > Marine > Epipelagic | place: Germany:Helgoland, sampling site Kabeltonne...
ACTATGAATGTAGCGCCAACAATGACACAGCCAAAAGAAGATTTTCCCATAAAGATTACTGCGGTGGTAACTTCTGTATCTCCATTAAAAAAAGTATTCTTAAAGTGGAGTAAAGACACCGCTAATTATTTGAATACTATTGAGTTTGTTCAGTTAAGTGGAGATACGTTTATTGCCAAATCAGATATTCCAGAATTTCCAGCACAGACGAATATCTACTTTAAAGTATTTGCAGAAACTGATAATGGAAACCTTACAGAAAGTGCCAAATTGCATTACGAATACAGAGCATGTACTTCTCGCCCTGCGGTTAGGGCATTTGCAAGTAAAACTAATGTATGTAGAGGCGATTCCTTTGTATTAAACGGTGGTGGAGGAATACGGTATACTTGGAATAATGGAGTTGAAAACGCAACGCCAATCCTTGCAAATAAATCTACCACGTACACAGTAACAGGGTATGATGGTTTCAACTGTGCCAGTACAGATTCTGTTAGAGTTACTGTTGATACTGTGGTTACCGATGTTTCGTTAACGAATCAAACGCTTAGAGTTGACGAAGTAAGTACCAGTTATCAATGGTTGGATTGTGATGCTAATTGGAGTCCGATTGCAGGACAAACGAATCGCACCTATACCGATTTAAGTGGAGGTAATTTAGCCGTAGCGCTAGAGCAAAAATCCTGTTTGGATACTTCCAAGTGTTATTTGATTCCTGAAGATTTAAGTGATGTTGGTGAAGTTAAAAATGATAATGTTCAATTGTTCCCGAATCCCACAACTGGAAAAGTTGAAATAACTGGACTTTCATCAATTGGACAATTTACAGTTTCGGTGATTTCCGCTGATGGAAAGGTTGTGCAATTAGGTGAGGAAGTGTCTGCTAAATTGCTTGAAATCGACCTTTCAAACCAACCTAATGGATTGTATATGATTGAGTTAAAAGGTCAGGATGCTGTCGTTAGAAAAAGAATATTGAAAGAATAATGTTCTTTATTGAGGGTTTTTTGACTTAAAAAAGCCTCTAAAATGAAAATATTTTAAAGCCAAACTGGTAAGATTCAGTTTGGCTTTTTTTGTGTTTTTTAGGTAAATTTTTATGATTCAAAATCTTCCTGCAAAGCAGGATCAGTATGTAATATTCCATTTTGACTTTGTGAAATAACAAATTGAGTTTGTAACATGGTTGGGTTTTATTTTTCGTGAAAACTTAAGTCTTAAGAAGTTTCAAACGAATAGACACATAAAAACACTTGTTAATTAACATTTAATTGTTAATATTTGTAACACTAAGAATTTATTGAAGCTTATTCTCATGAAAAAACATTTAATCCTACCGATTGTAATCGGCTTTTTATCATTCCTTTCTGTTGATGCTTTTGCTCAATTTTCTGATATAAAAGGAACTGAAACATCAGTAAATCCATGGGATAGATCTGACCTTGGAGCGGAAAACATAGCTTTAAGAGATCGCTATTCGAAACATTTTTCTGTTAGTTCGACAGAAAATAAAGCAATGATCTTTACCGGGCCAATTCATTATAAAAAAGGTAACGATTGGAAAGAAATAAAAACAGACCTTGTTGTAAATAAGACTGGAAGGTTTGTAAACCACCCTTATGTGAATTCCGAAAATGAGTTTGTCTCTTACTATCCGGCTGACCCATCCGTAGATGGTTTTGTTGTGGATTATAAGGGTACCATTTTAGTTGAAAAGGTCAAAGGGTTGAGCTTCTTGGATAACGCAGGCAATTCTGTGGGGAGTATTCCTTTTTCGTATGCTAAGTATACCTTGGAAGGTAAGAATCAAATTCGCTATTCAGAAGTTCTGTCAGGGATCGATTTAGTATACACGCAGAACCCAGCTGGAAAGAAAATGGTTGTTGAACTAAAAAATGCTGCAGCATTAAATAGTATTCCAGCAAATGCATTTAAAGTGGTTATTGCTGAAGAAATTGAAGTGCCAGCTGATGCAGTTCACTCTTCTGTAGATAATCAAATACAAATTGAGTCAAACGGAGTATTAGTTGCCACTTACGAAACACCAATTGCGAATCAAGGACCTGTTGCCCAAAGTGAAGAGGAGGAATCTATTGGAAGCATTTCCATAAACAGAGCAGGTTCGACAATTAGTTTTGGATCTGTATTCGATGCCTCTTGGGTAACTAGCTCAAAAAGAAGCTTTCCAATAATGCTAGATCCAACAGCTAACTACGGTCCTTTTAGCGTTACTTACGCAACTGGTAGAATGACCTCTACAACTGGATCAAAATCTAATGGGTATTTAAGGCTCTCTACAAGTAGTACTACGGCCTGGGCTAAGTTTAATATTTCTGGCTTAGGTACAGCAGGAGCTACTAGTATAACTTCTGTAAAATATTATGGATATCATTATACTGGAACCATAAGTCCTAATAAAAAAGCGCGGATTAGGGATATGAATAATACAGATCCAGTATCTGCCTCAAATACGGCGATTAGATCGCAAGCGACCACAGGTACTCAATATCAGGCAAGTTTAAATTGGGGGACGGGAAGTTCATTTGGTTGGCATAACGCTACGCTTGGTGGGTCAGCTAATTCTGATATATTCGGTCGCATATCTCGTGGATGGACTGCATTAGGGTTTACATACGCATCTGGTAGTACAAGTTATTCTTACCATTACGGTTATAATGGAACTGCGGGAAGGATTTGTTATTTGCAGATTGTCTATGGAAAGATTACTTCACCTAACGATGCTCAAGTAAAAGAAGTTTATGCGGCAGCGAATTGTGTTGGCGTTTCACAAGATATTAAGGTAAAACTAAAAAACTCAGGTACCTCAGCTCTTACAAGTGCTACGGTTAATTGGCAAATTGACACTGGAAGTGGATATGTAACTCAAACCCCTTTTTCTTATAGTGGTTCTTTAGCAGCAGGTGCCGATACAACATTAACTGTTGGTTCATTCACATTTGCTTCTCGAAGTACTTCTTTGGGACTTCGATCTTATCCAACATTGCCCAATGGCGTTGCAGATACTATTAATAAAAGTGACACAGCAACATCAAGTATTAATGGCGCCTTGAGCGGTGTTTATACCATTGGTGGTACTTCTCCAGATTTTACAACATTTAATGCTGCTAGAGCGGCCTTGTATTTAAGTGGAGTTTGCGGTCCTGTTACCTTTAATGTAAGATCAGGAACCTATAACGAAAGGCTCCAATTTAGCGGTAAAATATCTGGGGCTTCTTCTACCAACACCATACGATTTAGACCAGACCCATCGAATACTGCAGCGGCTGAACTTAAATTTACTAGTGGTTACAACATTACGTTTACAGGAGGAGTTGACTTCGTAGCTTTTGATAGCCTAACCATTACAGGTGGAAACTTTAACAATATTACGTTTACGGGCAGCTGTGATCATATCAGCTTTAACGGTAACACCATTACAAGTCCTAACACGAATTATTACTTAATCTATTTGAGTAGTACTGCAATAAAGCCTACCAATTTAACCATTGAAAATAATAAATTACAGGGTGGGTATGGCAGTATGTATTTAAGAAATGGAAGTAGTTCTGCTGCTGGTTTAATTGATGCTCTTACCATTAGAAATAACGAAATAACTGGAATTAGACAATATGGTTTATATCTGTACGGATTTAAGAATAGTTTAGTTCATGGGAATACCATTACAAGTGTCTCCTCTGGTGCAACAACCCCTTATGGAATTTATGCTTATTACTGCGATTTTACGGATTTTACGAGTAACAATATTGTTTTATATAATTCCTCGTCTGGTGGCGGAAGAGGTATGTATATTTTTTATTGTGATGGAAGTTCTTCTAACCGTTCATTAATAGCCAATAACATGGTAAGTACTCCAAATCAATCCAGTTATTCGAGTTATTTTAATGCTTTTTATTACTGTAATTACAACGATATAGTATACAATAGTTTTTATTCGAAGAGAACAAGTACTACATCAACGTATGGGAATATTAGATTGTACTATGGAACTTCGGTAGTTTTTAGAAACAATTCAGTTTTTAACGATGCTGCAGGATACGCACTTAGGGTTTACGGCGCCCCAACACGTTCCAATAACAATTTAAAAGGTGGAGGAACAGCTACGCGAAATATTTTTGGTGCAACTCAAGGAGCGAATGGTAAAAATGTTAATCCTGGGTATTTATCCAACACTGACTTACACACCAAAAGTTTAGACCTTTACAGAACTGGAATTGCCTTTGCTGGTGTGACTGATGATATTGATGGGGATGTAAGAAATAACCCACCTTGTATTGGTGCAGATGAATACACGGTACCAGGTAGAGATGCTTCTCCTGTAGCAATCGTTGTTCCACCACCTTGTCCTGGTGCAGCCACTGTAAAAGTTAGGGTGAAAAATGAGGGGTTAAACGCTCTCACTTCGGTTAAAGTAGATTGGTCTGTAGCCGTTAATAGCGGTGCTCCGGTTAATCAAACACAGATTTCATGGACAGGTTCGTTAAGTTCTGGTTCAGATACGCTGCTTACTCTAGGTAATGTTATTCTTGCCAATGGAAACACATATACCGTTGAAGCAAGAACAAGTGCGCCAAATGCAAGTACCGATGAGAAAATTTCCAATGATACAATTCAGATTGATTTGGAAACGGCGTTAAATGGGTCATATAGTATTGGAGGATTAAGCCCTGACTATACAACGCCAAGTGATGCGGTACAAGCGTTAAAAGATAGAGGGGTGTGTGGGCCAGTTGTGTTCAATATTCGTCCAGGAACTTATGTTGGTCAATTGAAAATGGAAGAAATTGCCGGTGCTAGTTCTATCAATACCATTACGTGGAATGGGTCTGGTACTTCAAGTACTACACTTTCACACACCGGTTCTTCTCCAGATTTTGCTACAATTGAATTGTATGATGCTGATTTTATGACATTTAAAAACATGGAAATCACTAATACATATACAGGCACTTATTCTACAGCAGTTAGATTGAGAGATGGCGCCGACAATATTACCATAGACTCTTGTGAATTAAGTACAAGTTCTACAGGAACTTCATATGGGCTTTTAGCTTCTACTCAGTATTACCCTACAAACGGAGCAGTAAATAACAATATTACTTTATCAAATTCGCACATTACAAATGTTGGCGAAGGAATTAATATGCGTTCTAATAGCAATACTAATAGAAGTACAAATATTAATATTGAGAATAACACTTTTACAAATATTGCTTATAGTGGAATCTATCTTTATTGGTACATGGACAGTGTAAATGTTGTCAATAACGATTTGAGTGATTTTGGTGGAGGTACCTATGGTTTGTATTGTTACTATATAAGAAACCTAACTGTCGATAATAATGAAATTGTGGCAACAGGCAGTTATGGCATGTACTTGTACCGGATAAATTATGTTGGTGCAACTACAAGCAGTATCTGTAAGGTGACCAACAATATGGTTTCTCATACAGGAACCAGCTATGCGGCTTATTTGTATTACGCAAATTATGCTGACGTATATCACAACTCCTTTAGAGCGAATAGTTCCTTCGCCTTCTATGATCGATTTGGAACAGGTAAAGAAATTAAAAACAATATTTTTTATTCTGCGACGAGTTACGCTTATTACTCCGGAAGTACAACTACTTCTTATTTAACGTCCTTGGATAACAACTTGTATTATCGTGGAAATAGTACCTCAATAGCCTATCATGGTGGGGCGAGAACACTGGCAAGCTGGATTACCTATCGCTCTGCACTAAATCAAAATTCTGATGTTGGTGATCCGAAGTTTGCAAGCAATAGCGATTTAAGAATTGCCAATGGAAAACCAGCAGATAGCTTAGGTGCTTCTGGATTAGGTATTACTAAGGATATTGATGGTGCTACAAGAAGTACAACACACCCTGATGCGGGAGCACACGAATACGATTATCAACCAATTGATGGTCATTTGGTTGCTCTAACAAGACCAAGCGGATTATGTCTATCTGCTACCGATACAGTTGAATTCGCGGTAGTAAATGTTGGTGGAGACACTATTGATATGGCTACAAATGGTGTAAGCATCGCATGGCAAGTTACAGGCCCAAATACGGCAAGTGGTACCGATGCCATTAATGTTGGAAAATTGGCACCGGGTGATACTGTATTAGTTAAAGCCGTTGGGTCAGTTGTGAATTTAAGTACGGCTGGAAAATATACCATAAGTGCATATATAACTTCTTCTTGGGATAGGTACAATGAAAATGATACCCTAGTAGAACAGTTAGATAGAATTGCAACGGAATCGATTGTTGCGGTGCGAGATACAACCGTCTATTATAAAGATTCGTTAGATGTTACTGCAGAATCTGCGCTAGGAGGAACTGATGTTGTTTTATCTGAGATGTGTCAATATAATTCTACTACGGGGTCACCTTCTGGAGGTAGACCTTCGTATTTAACATCAGATGATTACGTAGAGTTATCTACGGGCAAAGGAAACGTAGATTTATCGGGTTATATACTCGAAATGTATAGTAGCAATTCAGCTACGCCGACAATAACCGCTACTCTCCCAGCAGGTGCAGCTACTAATTCAAGCGGAACTTTGATTATAGGTGGAGGAACTGGTACCTCTGTAGCGAATGCCTATTATGCACTTGGCCATAGCACAAACAATTGGAGTTCGAGTACTCCTGTTGGTTATATATTAAGAGATCCTAGCGGGAAAATTGTAGATGCTGCTGCTGCTAATTCGGCTATTTTCAATGCCGCAACTGGAGTAACTTCTGCCGATTGGAGTGGAAACGTTGCAGGTTCTGGAAGTACACATGGTATTCGAAGAAATGGCCCTGACAATAATACAGCTACTGGGTGGATTAGAACTCAATCTGTAACAGGTCAAAGACAAGATCCAAATACATTGAATGCAGGGATGAACTTAAAATCTGAAGGCCCTCGTGCTTTCAAGTGGACATACAATGGTTCTTTTTATGATTCATTGTCTACTACTCAAGCAGGACCATGGACAGCAAAAGGTACCAAAGAGTATATTGCTTCTTTTGTTTCTCCTTGCTCTGGTGATACTATAAGAGATACTGCTTCTATAGTTGCATTTGAGAAAAATTTGGTTACTTCAGGAAATTCAACTGAGTACTACTCTTATCCATTATCTCAAACAAGTGGAATTGAGTATTCAGGTGAATTGAACAACTATGGAGATGCTATGACTAACGTTCGAGCGAATGTTACTCTAAATGGTGCGGCTGCAGGTGATACCTTGGTATCTAGTTCAATGGTTAGAAACGCAAGTGGAAACTTTACTATTGCTAATACTGCAACTGTTTCAACAACAGGTAATAAGTCAATCAAATATTATTACACTGCAACAACGGGTGATGATTTTATTTCAGATGATACAGCTAGCGCCATGGTTAATGTTTCTGATACGGTAATGGCTAGAGATAATGGAGTTCTGCCATTAAATATTACTGCTGGTGTCTTAACTTCTGGTGGACAGCGTTTTACCGTGTTTAACCAAGACAGTATCACTGGAGCACAAGCTTATGTGAAGTCTTCATTTGCCGGCGATAAGTTCAAATTTGTTCTTTATGCTTTAAATGGGAATACCGTTGGTGCTAAGCTGAATGAATCTGGTGATGTTACGTTACAATCTCAAACAGATACTGGTTGGAAGAAAATGCGTTTTAATTGTCTGAGTGTACTTAGTCCTGGAGATTATATGCTTGCGGTTGAATTAACAAGTACAGTATTTAGTTCTGGTATTGGAGCAAATCAAATCGATGCTGAAACTAACTCAACATTTGGTACTACTGGTGCAGGCTGGTTTACGACAACACTAAGCGGAAATCCGTTTAACTATGGATTACGTTTGGAATTTGGTTCGTACGATTTCCCAACTTTTGCAGTGTTAGACCCTGCATGTATTTCTGGAGACACCTTTGCTTTATCAGGAGGTCTTCCAACTGGTGGTTCGTATTTTGGAACAGGAGTTAGTTCAAATTCGCTTGACCCAACTGCTTTAACAGTTGGTTCAAATACGGTTTATTATGCTGTGAACAATATCTACGGTTGTCCAGATACAATTGCAAGTACAATTGAAGTTAAAGGTGATCCTGTTGTTTCTTCAACGTTTACGCAATTAACATCTTGTGTATCAGCTAATGCTGCGATTTCAGTTTCGGCAACAGGAGCGTTTGGAACATTGTCTTATTCAATAAACAATGGTTCTTCTTTCCAATCAACAGGAACGTTTAACAGTATTGGATCAGGAAGTTATACTATAGTAGTTGAAGATAGCGTGTGTTCAGTGACTGATACAACTTACGTTGCAGCTCCTCCTGGTGCACCAAATAAACCAAGTGCCTCAGGTGGTTCAACATACTGTAAAGGTGATGCTCTGTCAAACCTTAATGTATCTACTAATACATCTGGCACAGCTGGTACATTCAAATGGTATAAAGATGGTTCTTTAACTAGCAATCATGGTACAGGTAGCACGATTGCTCCGACGGATACCGTAATGACTCAAATTTATTATGTAATTGAAGATAGACTGGGTTGTGTTAGTGTCGCTGATACTACAGTAGTTACAATTAATGCATTACCTAATGTGAACATATCTTCATTAAGCGCTCGTTGTACTAATGCAGATTCAGTAGTTTTAACAAACGGAACTCCTACGGGTGGTTCTTATTCTGGAACTGGAATTTCTAGTGGAGTATTTAAGCCAAGTGTTGCTGGATCTGGTTCTCACGTTTTGACTTACTCTTATACCGATGCAAATACTTGTACAGATAATGATACGGTATCAGTTACAGTTCATCAAGCACCAGTTGCTACTTACTCGGTTCTTGATTCTGCCTGTACAAATACACCTACTTATGCATTGAGCGGTGGTGCTCCAAGCGGAGGTACCTATTCAGGTTTCGGTGTTAGTGGTGGAAACTTTAACCCTGGAACTGCAGGTTTAGGTTCTCATGCAATTTCTTACAAGGTATCTAATACCAATTGTTCTGATTCTGCTTCAATTAACATAAGAGTTAATTTAGCACCTACTGCAAGATTTGCAACTATTTCTGATCGTTGTGTCGATGCTGCTGCTTTAACATTATCTGGTGGTACACCAACAGGTGGTGTTTATTCAGGTAATGGAGTTGCTTCAGGAATGTTTAATCCTACGGTTGCTGGAATTGGAACGCATGCAATAAAGTATGTTTATACAGATTCAAAAGCGTGTATGGACTCCGCTTCAACAAATGCGTTTGTTGATTCATTACCAGTGGTTTCATTCGCAAGTCTAAACGCTCTTTGTGGTAACTCTTCTCAAGTTACTTTAAGTCAAGGTAATGCGAGTCCTACTGGAGGAACAGGAACCTATTTTGGAACAGGAGTTAGTGGCTCATCATTTAACCCTTCTTCTAGTGGTACAGGTTCATTTAGCCTTGGATATGCTTATGTAGACAGTAAAGGGTGTAGAGACACTGCCTATAGTACTCAGGTAGTTGATACCGTTCCGGTTGTAACATGGACTAGTACATTAAGCGATGTGTGTATTGATGCTGCGAGCTTTGCTTTATCAGGAGCAATGCCAATGGGCGGTCTGTATAAAGGGCCTTCAGTGCGAACGGGAATGTTTTCTGCAGATACTGCTGGTGCAGGGTCTCATACATTGGAGTATGTGTTTATTGACGGTAACAACTGTAAAGATTCTGTTACCAATACTATTTGGGTAGACACTTTGCCTGGTGTTGCTATTACATTACCTAATAATTGGTGTTTAAATGCTGAACCATTTAGATTGGCAACAGGAATGCCTTCTGGCGGTAATTATGCGGTTAATAGTATTGCGGATACAATGTTCAAGTCGTTAGTTGCTGGGGTAGATACAGTTACTTATACATATACAGATTCAAATAATTGTACTAATACTGCAATGGCAACAATTCTTGTCGATACTGTGCCGGTTGTGACTTTTGCTAAACTTGCTGATGCTTGTATTGGAGATGGAGTAATTCAACTTAAAGAAGGTGCACCTTCAGGTGGATTCTACTCGGGAATGAGAACAAGTTCAATTAGATTTTACGCTCCTGTTATGGTAGGTACAGATACCTTGAATTACAGTTTTACAGATAATAATGGTTGTACTGATAGTGCTATTCAAACTATTACTGTAAATGCGCTACCGGTAGTGAGTTTAGCAGCGTTTGCACCGATATGTCAGAATACAGGTGTGTTTACATTGAATAATGGAACACCGTCTGGTGGTATATATACTGGTAAAGGAGTAAATGGGCCTGCTTTTGATCCAACGCAAGGAGTTGTAGGTGTTGATACGGTAACTTATACATTTACTGATGCAAATAATTGTGTAAATCAGGATAAAAAAGCTATTGAGATTTATGCAGCTCCAGTGGCTAGCATGAGATCGATAAGTGATGCCTGTGATAACGGTGATACAATTAGATTGAACATGGGTATGCCTGCTGGAGGAACTTATTCTGGCGCAGGGGTTAATAATGGAGTAATTGTGCCGGACACAAGTTTAATAGGAACGAATATGATTTCGTATATCGTGACAAATACAAATTGTTCTGATACGGCTATGGTTTCTTATAAAATATCTCCAACACCTGTGTTTGATGTGATAGGTACATTAGAGGGGTGTAAAAATGATACGCTACGTATTGCAACTAATGCTAAACCTGGATTTGTTCACAAATGGAGTAATGGTGCCGCTGGAAGCTCAATAGAAGTTACAAGGTCAGGAATGCTTTGGGTAAAGGTAATTGATCCTTCAACTGCGTTAAGATGTTTCAGTAAGGATACTGTTGATGTGAAGCTAGAAGGTGAGTGTGTTGGAATAGACCCAACGTTATCGGTTAACGATATTCGTTACTATCCAAATCCAAACAACGGTAACTTTAATTATGAAATCAGTGGATTAAATGGAAATTCAGCTCAATTAAGAATATTCTCTTCTAATGGTCAAGAGGTTTACTTTACTGAATTCACTAACATGGCAGAGAAAGAAACTGGTGAAATTATGCTTGATAATATGGAGCAAGGAGTTTACTATATCCAGTTGAACTCTACAATAGGTTCCGCAGTGCATAGAATAGTTATCAATAGATAGATTATTAAAATAGTTCATTTCATTATTGGTTGATTTAAAAAGGGGTTGCTCAAAAGCAACCCCTTTTTTATTGGCTAAATGTTCTCAATCGTGCTTGAAAAAGATAGGCTTCACCATTTAAGATTAGTTTAATAGAAGGCTAAAGATTAATTAGAAGTTTAGAATAGGTTCGAAATAATCTTATTTGTAGCAAGGCTAGAATTAAGACATAAAAAAAAGCCTATTCAAATTTATGAATAGGCTTTCAAAATCCTAAAAATTAGATTATCCTAAAAAAGGATACTTATAATCCTTTGCAGGTACAAATGTCTCTTTTATAGTCCTAGGAGATACCCAACGAACCAGATTCAAATAAGAGCCCGCTTTATCGTTTGTTCCTGAACCTCTTGCGCCACCAAATGGCTGCTGACCAACAACTGCGCCTGTGGGCTTGTCATTGATATAGAAATTACCTGCAGAGTTTTCTAGTTTTTTCATTGCCAAATCGATAGCATATCGATCGCCACTGATAATTGATCCGGTTAAGGCGTAGTCTGAAGTTTCATCTAAT
>Ga0115557_1002734_pt1 | contig 11688 bp, 12 predicted proteins | sample COGITO_mtgs_1104_FD_87280 | JGI IMG/M metagenome (GOLD analysis project Ga0115557, IMG submission 87280) | Pelagic marine microbial communities from North Sea - COGITO_mtgs_110421 | ecosystem: Environmental > Aquatic > Marine > Epipelagic | place: Germany:Helgoland, sampling site Kabeltonne...
CACTGTTTGCTATGGACATCGCCCTGACTGCCGACAGTCGGCAGGCTCAACCCACCGAACTGTATTTAAGTGCCGGGATTAGTAATGCGACTGAGGATCTTGTGGGTCTGTACGTTCCTACATCGGTCAAGCCGAAGCTGTATCAGTGGTTGAGCACCTTAGTACCCAGGGCGACTATAAATACTGCCGCTTTTGTCTGGCGCGGCCGGGTGAAACCCTATGGTCAAACCGAACAATCGATGCAGTTGGCCCTGGACATGGCGGAGGCTACGGTCAACTTTCATCCTGATTGGCCGGCCATGACCGACACATCAGCCGCCGTCTATATTGATACTGACAGGGTGAGTGTTTGGGCGGCGGAAGCTCAGTCGGGCAACATTAAACTCAATAATCTAGCCGTGGAGGTGGACGCAGAGAGGGGCCAGGGCGAGTTGCGTATAAACAGCGCCTTTGCGAGCGATGCTGGCGAGTTGCTCTCTTGGTTAAATGATACGCCTATCGCTGGACGGGCCCCTGTCTTTTTCGCCGACGCGAATGCTGAAGGCCCGGTGACCGGCAGCGCGGCTGTTGGTATGAATATCAATGAGCTCACCGGACCGGCGGCTGTTGATATGGCCGCGCGCCTAGATGCGTCAGTAAGCTCGCGGCGCTTGGGGCTGACCATTGACGCCTTGGCGGGAGAATTGTTTTACCACACTGAAACGGGGTTTCGTGCGAGTAACTTAGCGGGTCGATTGATGGGCCAACCACTCGCTATAGCGATAGGGCCAGGGGCTTCATCAATCGAGGATGCCAGCGTGTTGAATGCGCGCTTCGAGTCGTCGTTGGCGGCGCCCATGGTGACCGACTGGTTAACCGATCTATTGAATATTAAGTTAGAAAGCAGTCAGCTGCCTGTATCGGGAGTCCTCGACCTGGTCGCTGAGGTGGCTATTGGTGAGCAAGCACTAGTGCGCGTCAGTACCGACATGCTCAATGCCGCGATTGATTTGCCTGAGCCCGTTGCAAAGCCGATCGGTCGTTCAGCACCCCTCGAACTCGAGTTTGCCTTCGACGCAGATACCTCTTGGAAAGCTTTTTGGTCGGATCGCGTAATGGTTGAAGGATACCGGAAGCAGGGCAAGCTTATTGGTGCAACGATTGACTTAACACCGCGGTCTCGACCAGTCAATCTCGCTATTCCGCCGCACAAGGAAGATCTAAGGATAACCGGTTCTATCCCCCAATTATCCCTCGAGCCTTGGCTACCCATTTGGTCAGCCTACCGGTCTTATACGGGTGCGGATAGTATCGACATGGTACTCAGGGTTGATGATGTTGACATCTCTGCAGTTTGGCTTGGGCGTGTTGATGTCGGCCCTGTTCAAATAGACCTGACTCCGTATACCGACTGGACTATGCTGGGAATCAATGCTGATTGGCTCGATGCTGAGTTAACCCTTGGCCGGCCGGATCAACCCTTGAGCTTAATTATTAATAGCTTGGATTTTGATCGATTTGCCACCAAGTTCAGTGATGCGCCTGAAAGCGCAGCCGTGCTATCCCCACCCAGTTTAACGACGCCGATTGATGTGGTGATTGCCAATGTAGAGTATGGCGGGCAGTCCCTTGGGGCAGTCACTTTTCAACTGGATTCACAGGTCGATCGGCTATTAGCGAGTAATATTCAAGGCAATGTTATTGACATAGATTTGCTCCAAGGGACCTCGCTAGCGTGGGTACGTAGGGATGATGATCGCTACCAAACCACCATTGATATTGAGGCCACCTTGGGTGATGTGAGTCGATCTTTGCGGGAGTTAACAACCGATCCCGTTGTCAAATCCACCCGCGGCAGCGCGTCGGGTACCTTGCGCTGGGAGGGATCGCCGTCAGACATGCAATTAAACAAGCTCACGGGTGCGCTAGATATCGTCCTTCTGGAGGGTGCGTTTTTGCCCGTGCCTGCCGGGGCATCAGGGGTCATTCGAGTCCTTAGCTTATTAAACCTGTCTGATCTATTTGGTCGAGCCAATGTCGTACGCGTATTTGATCCGGGTGTGGCCTTCAAGAAAGCGAAGGGACAGTTTATTTTTGAGCCCGGTCAAATCAGCATCCCAGATTTTGTTGTCGACGCAGATGGTGGTGGCTTTCAGATAGATAGCGATATCGATCTACTCGAGCAGACAATTGATGGTGAGCTGGTAGTCACCTTGCCGCTGGCCGATAATATTCCCTGGGTGGCGGCGCTCGCTGGAGGCTTACCGGTTGCCGCAGGGGCGTACTTAGTGGGTAAGCTATTTGAAGACCAAGTAAAGAGCCTTACCAGCGGGGTTTACTCGGTGACCGGCAATATTGCTGCGCCCAAGGTGTCATTTATTCGAATTTTCGATGCCAGCAGCAATAAAGACCGGTCCGCACCGACAGAGAAGACGACCACTCATCCCGCGGGGGGGCTAAAGGGTGTCGAGGACACTGGGCAGACCTCGGAGGATCATCAGCTTTCTGACGGGGAGGCGTTGTCAACCAATGATCCCGCTCTTCAATGACCGTTCCGTCGGCACTGAGCAGCCTCACTAATCGTCAGCGCTATCGAGTTCTCTCAAATAGCGGAATAATTTTCGAGCGGCGGATAATGGCTTGTTGTTTTTTTGCTCTGCTTGATGACTTCTCACCAGCTGTCGAATAGTTTGTCGATCGACGTCCGGATAAAGCACCAAGAGCTCTGGCAGGGCTTTATCGCCCAGTTGTAGCAGTCGATCACGGAGGTTCTCGAGTCGGTGGAAGCGCGCCTTTTGCTCTTCGTGTTGACCATCCAGTCGGGCGAGCGCGCCCTCGATCACAGAGGGATCGGTATTGCGTATGAGCTTGCCAATAAACTGTAATTGGCGCCGACGTCCACTCCGAGCGGTTATTCGTCGTGCCAGCATTATCGCGTCGTAGAGCTGCTCATTCTCTATCGGTATGTGCTTCAGTTGAGCGGCAGGCAGTTCTGTTAGGCGAGCGCCCAGTGCTTGTAACGCGGTCATCTCACGCTTGACGGCGCTTTTACTGGGGCCTTCCTGCCCGTCATCATTGCCTTGATCATCCATACGCCAATGCCGCTAGTCCAAGAAATGATAGGAAACCGACGACATCGGTCACTGTGGTAAGAATGACGCCGCCAGCGAGGGCCGGATCAATACCCCATCGTTGTAACAACAGCGGCAATAATGCGCCTGAAACCCCGGCGGTAATGAGGTTGATGACCATCGCAGCAGCGATCACCGCGCCCAGTAGAGCATCATCAAACCATAGTGCAGCAGCAATGGCGACAACAACAGCCCACAGTATGCCATTCATGGCACCCACCGCCGCCTCCCTAGCAACCAGCCATCCTTGATTGCGCGCGTTAATTTGTCCCATGGCCATACCGCGTATGAGCACTGTGAGGGTCTGCGTACCGGCAATGCCACCCATGCTGGCGACAATAGGCATTAGTACAGCTAAGGCGATGACCTTCTCGATAGTGCCCTGAAAGGCATTAATAACCGCAGCCGCGATGAATGCAGTGCATAGGTTAATGCCTAGCCAAATGGCGCGACGGGGGGCAGTGTGGAGTACTGGGGAAAAGGTATCTTCCTCGACCAGATGACCGAGCGATGTTAGGGAGTGATCGGCCTCTTCACGAATAACATCGACAATATCATCAATGGTGATTCGACCAATGAGGCAGCCATAGTCATCGACCACCGGGGCGGATATCCAGTCATTGCGCTCAAACAGTCGCGCAACCTCTGAAGCATCCATAAGAGCGGGGATGGGATCGCGGTTAGTGACCATCATTTCGCGAACGGATACCCCCGGATCAGCAACGAGCAGTGTTCGTATCGGTAGCAAACCGACGTAGCGCTCTTCCCTGTTAACAACGATAACAGTATCGGTATTGAGCGGAATTTCTTGATGTCGCCTTAAATAGCGCAAAACCACGTCGAGGGTGAGATTAGCGCGGACCGTGATGGTATCGGTGCTCATCAGACCACCGGCGACGTCATCCGAGTAACTCAGTACCGTTTCAATACGCGCCCTATCCTGTACGTTCATGATGCCTAGGACTTGATCGGTAATGTGCTCAGGCAGCTCTTGTAGAATATCCGCTACATCGTCGTCATCGAGTTGTCCAACAATGTCAGCAAGCGCTTCGGGGGCCATATCAGCCAGAAACGCATTGCGTAGGTCTTCTGGCAGCTGATTGAGAACCTCGGCCTCCTGCTCTGACTCTAATAAATGCCAAAGCACGTGACGGTAACGGGGCGGTGAAGAACTGATTAGGTGTGCCACGTCCCCCGGCGATAAATCGGAGACAATCCCCGCAACATCAGCCAATGTGCCACTGTTGAGCGCCTGATCGAGTCGGGCAAGCTGCTTTTGGGATTTGATGGCAGTGGTCATGGGGAGTCCTCCGAACGTCTGACTATTATCCGTCAGTCCGGTCTACGGTGCACCTTGGAATTTTGTCGGATTAGTCCGGCTCCCCAAATCGATCAGCGATGAGAGCCGTCAGCGCATTGCAGGCGGCGTTTTCGTTCTCACCATCAATCATCAGTGTCAGCGCTGTGCCTTTACCCGCCGCTAACATCATGACCGACATGATACTTTTTGCGTCAATGACCTGTTGATCTTTTTTTATCTGGATACGGCAGCTAAATTTTGCCGCGCAGTCCACCAGCTTTGCTGCTGCGCGAGCATGGAGCCCGAGACGGTTTATTATGTCGACCCTACACTCAATCATCGTGTGTCCATCCTCGCTAATTCACGGTGCCGAATTTGCGTTCGAGTATGGTGCTGTTTGATCTGCCTATATATCTGCTCTGCAACATAAACCGAGCGATGCTGTCCGCCGGTACAGCCAATGGCAACAGTCATATAACTGCGCTGTGACTGTTGATATTCTGGCAACCAGTACTGTAGAAAATCCACTATTTGCGTAATAAAAATAGCGGTGGTGTGCTGCTGCTCTAAAAAATGAGCGACCTCCGTATCTTGGCCGGTTCTGGCTCTAAGATGAGTCACCCAATGCGGATTGGGTAGTAGCCGAGCATCAAAAACAAGATCGGCATCGGGGGGAACACCCCGCTTAAATCCAAAGGATTCAACGAGCAGCGACAGTCCCTCACGAGATTCACCGCCCAAACGACCGCTGATCATTGCGCGCAGGTCGTATAGGGTAAGCCGGCTGGTATCGATGGTAAGGTCTGCCTGCTGAGCGAGCTCCTCCAACAGCACACTTTCATTGGCAATGGCCTCGGCGAGTGACCGCTGATCGGAGGTCAGTGGATGTCGTCGGCGGGTTTCGCTAAAACGCTTGATGAGAATGTCATTGCTTGCATCGAGGAAGATGACTTCACTGTTAATGGTATCGGGGAGTGCTTTGAGCACAGGGTGGATCTGATGCAGGTCATCGTCGCTGTTGCGGGCGTCAAGACATACGGCGATTCCCTTGAAGGCCGAATATTGCTCACGCTCCAATTGCAGTATGAGGGTGGGTAACAGCGCAGCAGGTAAGTTGTCTACGCAGTAGTACCCCAGATCCTCTAATTGATGCAGCGCGGTACTTTTCCCCGAGCCTGAGCGACCACTAATAATGACTAATTCCATGACCTAGTGCTCGGTAGTCTGCAGCGCAGAAGCCAGTAAATCCCCGTCAGATGTTGCCATTCGCAATTTGTCGCAATACCCAAAACGCGAGAATCGCTCGGCAATACTGGCGAGAATATCAAGGTGCTCTTGTGTGGCCTCGGGGGGCACGAGCAGTACAAACAGTAAATCTACGGGTTGCTTGTCAGAGGATTCGAAATTAACCGGGGTCGCCAAGGTAATAAGGCAGCCAACCGGTTTGTCACAACCCGCGACTCGACAGTGGGGTATGGCCACCCCCTGGCCCAAGCCAGTACTGCCGAGTTTTTCTCGTGCCAGTAATTGGGCATACACCGAGCTTTCAGTGAGCGCCGGGTCTGCGCTGGCTATTTGATGGGCCGCAAGTTCAAAAATACGTTTTTTACTCCCCGCATCGATTCGACACATTACTCGAAAAGGCGTTAGCAAGCTGTCCAGCTCGGTCATCATTCAACGTCCTCGATGCTTTTCCTTGTGTTTGATGATTTGCCGGTCTAATTTTTCCGCTAGGTTGTCAATGCCGCTGTACATATCGTTAGATTCGGATGATGCAAAAAGGTCTGCGCCAGAAATGTGCAGATTTGCTTCTGCTTTATGTATTTGTTTCTCAACCGTCAATGTCACCTCAATGTTGGTAATGTGGTCAATATGACGCTGTAATTTTTGAAATTTATCCGACACGTGTTGGCGTAAAGCGTCGGTAATATCAATGTGATGTCCACTGACAGTCAGTTGCATTATTGTCCTCCTGGCTTTCCTTGATGGCTGTTTAAAACAATCTTTTTCGTTCGTTAGATGAGGGTATATTTAGCTGTTCTCGATATTTTGCGACGGTTCTACGCGCTACCATGACCCCTTGTTCTTTAAGCAGCGCGCAGAGTTTGCTGTCACTTAGGGGCTTCTTTGAGCTCTCCACTAGCACTAACTTTTTTATCAGCGCTCTGATGGCAGTGGATGAACATTCACCGCCTTCAGCGGTGGCCACATGGCTGGAGAAAAAATACTTGAGCTCGAAAACGCCTCGTGGTGTATGCATGTATTTTTTTGTCGTTGCCCGAGAAATAGTGGATTCATGCATATCAATCTGCTCGGCTATTTCTGCCAACACTAAAGGCCGCATTGCTTCTTCACCCACCTCTAGAAATGATTGTTGGTGCTCTACTATTTTTGCTGACACCTTGAGCAGCGTTTCATTGCGATTCAATAAGCCCTTCATGAACCAGCGAGCTTCCTGCAGGTTATCTTTAACGTAGGTTTTATCGCTTTCTGATCCGCTTTTATTCACCAGCCCTGCATAGCTAGAGTTGATGCGTAGCTTGGGGGCAATATCGGGATTGAGCTCTACTCGCCACAGTCCATTGACACGACGAACAAACACATCGGGTACCACATACTCGGTTTTCTGTTCCCCGACAGCGGCACCGGGCATTGGGTCAAGCGAGCGGATGAGGGCTAAAGCGCCGCGCAGTTCGTCCTCGCTGCATCGCAGCCGCCGTGCCAATTGTCTGGGTTCCGCGGTAGCAATCTGATCGATGTGTCTATTGACGGAAGCGCCTGCAATATCTCTAAACGGGGTATCTTCGGGTAGTTGGCGGAGCTGGATTAATAAGCATTCGCGCAAGTCCACGGCAAAAATGCCGGTGGGTTCAAAATGCTGTAATCGGTGCAGTACGGCCATTACTTCATCGAGTTCAATCTCAGGTAGCGTAAGGCTGGCGAGTATGTCTTCAGGGGTTTGCGTGAGACGACCGTTACCGTCCACCGCATCGATGAATGCAAGGGCAATGTTGTAGTCGATATCTGAAAAACGAGTGGTATTTAGCTGCCACAGCAAGTGGCTGTGGAGCGACTCTGGAACCGCATCACGTTCCGCGAACTGCCGGTCGCCGCCGTCGCCTGCCGACATCGGGGGTGCCGACGATGGCATCAAATCTTCCCAGCGAGTATCAATGGCCAGATCATAGCCGTCGTCTGCCACAGGCGTGCTGGAACTAAAATCAATGTCGTGCTCAGTTGCTGGCTCGGGCTGATCCTCCTCGCGCTCAAGAAGGGGGTTAGATGCCAGGGTTTCTTCAATGGCCTGCTGAAGATCTAGCGTGCTCAGTTGCAGCAATTTGATGGCCTGCTGTAACTGAGGCGTGAGCGTCAGTGACTGGCCTATTTTCAACTGCAGGGACTGCTTCATCGCGCTTGCGCTATCATCCAATAATGACTACTGGCGACTAGTGTAGCGCCGAGGGCGAGGGTCCGGCAATGTTTGGCGCGTTATTTGCATGTCTTTTTTCTGAAGATCCCTGAGCTGGTGGGAAGATACCAGAATCTATTCGTATCAATGGCTACAGCCTAAAGTTCTCGCCCAAATAGACCGCTCGCACTTTGGCGTCGTCGAGCACGGTTGCTGGTTCGCCCGAGGCAATAACATGCCCTTCGCCTACAATGTAGGCGCGCTCACAAATATCCAATGTTTCACGAACATTATGGTCGGTAATGAGGACTCCGATATTCCGATCGCGTAAATGCGCTATCACCGCTTTTATATCATTGATAGAAATGGGGTCGACCCCGGCAAAAGGTTCATCAAGCAGAATAAAGGTAGGGTCTGTCGCCAAAGCTCTCGCTATTTCTACACGGCGGCGCTCTCCCCCCGATAGCGTCTGACCCAAGCTGTGACTCAAGTGAGTGACGTTAAACTCTTCGAGTAATTCAGCGCAAAGAAATGTTCGGTCTTTTTTATTGAGATCGCTGCGCGTTTCAAGGATGGCCAGCACGTTGTCACGGACCGATAGCTGACGAAATATAGAGGCCTCTTGAGGTAAATAGCCCAGACCGGCGCGTGCACGCTGGTGAATTGGATTCGCCGTTATGTCTTTGCCATTGAGGAGAATACGGCCCGCATCGACATTGACCAACCCCAAGATCATATAAAAACAGGTGGTCTTGCCCGCGCCATTGGGGCCTAGTAAACCAACAATTTCCCCCGCTTGTATCTCGAGGGACACATCGTTAACAATCGATCGACCTTTATACGCTTTGGCGAGGTGTTCCGCTGATAAATGAGCGCGCATAGTCTTAGCTACTCGGTTTAGGTTTTTGTAGGGCGGAGGGAGGTATGACTACCTCGACCCGACCTGTGCTATCAGATTTATCACTGACAGCACGCACCCGTTGCTCTGCCATGAGGTAGTTGATGAGCGCTCCAGTGAGGATGGCCCCCTCTTGCTCTATGCGCGCGCCTTGCTTGAGCTGGATTAATTCATCCCGCTGCGTGTAGATCATTTCACGGGCCTGGGCAGTAATCGCTGCTTTATCGAGGGCGGGGATTTGCTCGAGGGTTGCGGGGTCACCGAGAGCCGTAATGGTGGTGGCATCTCCTTCAGTGCTTTGTTGAATAATCAAACGTTCAGCGTGAATCACCAAGCTGCCTTGGGTTAACACTACATTGCCGTCGTAGCGGGTGATTCCCAGCTTATCTTCGCGGATCGCTGAGTCGGCGCTAATATGGATGGGCTGTTCACGATCACTGGGTAAGGCAACAAGCGCGGAGCTACCGGTGCCCACGTATAGGGCCACGAGGCAAAGCAGCCAGTAGCCAGGCAACGTTGAGTCGTTAATTTTCATAGACCGCCTCGACATTGCTGAGTAAACGCGCCTGCCCTTTTTTTAAATCGAGTGTGAAGCCGACGGCAGTGGTAGTGCTCTTGGTCGCCTCCAGAGTGACGGTGTCTTCGCCCCTCGCTTGTTTTTCAGCCAGTAGCATCGTTAGAGAGGGTGTGGTTAAAGTGGTATCGTCGTGCGGGGCGTGAACGTTAACTTGATCGAAGAGCTGCAGTTTCTTCTGTGCCCGCTGTAGACGTCCCGCCCCTGCTTGCAGCGTCCAGGGCTGGCCGCTGTCATCGAGACTCGCAACAAATATGTCCGTCATGTGCAGATCTGGCTGATCGGTGAATTGGGTTGCACTGGCGACGGTAATCGTTTGTTCACGATTACCCTGCTGGTCGTATCGCCACAGTATACCCCGCTCAATATAAGTTTCCTTTACGGAGACGGGCTGGCGCGTCTCGAAACTGATGAGCGGCGGATCTTCCTGCAGTGTGAGCCAAGCAGCGATGCACCCTGCCAACAACGTCAGTCCGGAAACGTAGCGTTTCAAAGGTGGTATCTCGCTAAAATATGGTCCCAATCCCCTCGGGCACGCAGCAGCAGCTCGGCGAATTCACGTATGACGCCCTGTCCCCCTTTGTGGGTTCCCACCCAGTCCGCCGCATCGCGTATCGTCTGCACCGCATCGGCGGGGCAGGCTCCGAGGCCGGCCAGCTGGAGTGCACCCAGATCGGGCAAATCATCGCCCATGTAAGCAACTTGCGCCGGCGTTAATTGTCGCTGTGCCATGAGCTCTGTCAACGCGATGCGCTTGTCCTCCCGCCCTTGAATAACCGTCTCGATACCCAGTTCTTGGGCGCGCCGGGTGACGACTTCAGAGCGTCGTCCGGTGATAATGACCACATCGATACCGTGGTCCTGCAGTAAGGTTAACCCCAGGCCATCCTTAACATTGAAGGCTTTGATTTCCTCACCGCTGTTGGCGTAAATAATGGCGCCATCGGTCATCACTCCGTCAACGTCGAGGGCAAGGAGGGTAATGTTTGCTGCCAACTGAGCATAATCGGACATTAGGCGATTCCTGCTTTCAACAACGCCAAAAGATGCACAATGCCAATGACGTGGTCATTGCTGTCGGTAACCACGAGTGCGCTAATCCGGCAGCGTTCCATCACGCCCAATGCCTCAGCTGCAAGCATACCTGCGGACACGGTTTTACCACCTGCTGACATAAATTGCGCAATGTTGACGGAGTTGATATCTGGACGATCTTCGAGGGTACGGCGTAAATCACCGTCGGTGAATATGCCGAGGAGTTGTTGATCGTCGAGAATAGCCGTCATGCCCAGGCCTTTGGCCGTGATCTCCATGAGTGCGTCGGCGAGGGAAGCCTCTGGACCAACTGCGGGGATATCTGAGCCACTGACCATGACATCCTCAACCTTGAGTAATAGCTTGCGGCCCAAAGCACCTCCAGGGTGTGAAAAAGCAAAATCCTCAGCGCTGAACCCCCGGCACTCGAGTAGTGCGATCGCCAGAGCATCTCCCATGACTAACGTGGCAGTGGTGCTAGAAGTCGGTGCGAGATCGAGGGGACAAGCCTCGGTATCAACGCCAGTAAAAAGATGAACATTGGAGGCTTGAGCCAGGGTAGAGGAGGGGTTGCCGGTCATACTGACCAGAGTAACGCCCAGTCGCTTCAACAGTGGCAGGAGTGTCAGGACTTCGGGGGTAGTGCCGCTGTTAGACAGGGCAAGGACCGCGTCTTTCGACGTAATCATGCCCATGTCCCCATGACAAGCTTCAGCGGGATGAACAAAAAAAGCCGGTGTACCTGTACTCGCCAGTGTGGCGGCTATTTTATTGCCGATATGCCCTGATTTTCCCATGCCTGTAACGATCAATCGCCCTTCAATGCTCTTCAGTCGCGCGCAGGCTTCAGTGAACTGATCGTCAATATAGGGCAAGAGGGCATTGATCGCTTCGCACTCCATGCGCAGGGTGCGGCGTCCTGAGGCAATGATCGCTTTTTTATCAAGCATAGTCGTTTAGGCCTTCGCGCATTCAAACGGTCATTAACAGGGCATAGTACAGTACATAGCTACTCAAAAAGAGACCCCCAAGCACTCTTCCCAAGCGCGCCGTCTGTGTTTGTTTATCCCAATTCATCCACGAGAACAGCGCAAGGATAAATGTAGTGATAAATACAGTCCCTAGGTCTCTAAACAATACCGCGGGCGCTAGGACGAGATCACCAAATAAGCCGGGCAGGGATAGCACCACCAGCAAGTTGAACATATTAGAACCAATAACGGCGCCAATAGCGATGTCCGCATGGCCCCGAATAGCGCTGATCAAAGACGCTGCCAATTCGGGTAGGCTAGTACCAACCGCAACAATGGTCAATCCGATGACCAGTTCAGAAACGTTAAAGGCAGTGGCAATATTCACCGC
>Ga0115557_1002736_pt1 | contig 11687 bp, 7 predicted proteins | sample COGITO_mtgs_1104_FD_87280 | JGI IMG/M metagenome (GOLD analysis project Ga0115557, IMG submission 87280) | Pelagic marine microbial communities from North Sea - COGITO_mtgs_110421 | ecosystem: Environmental > Aquatic > Marine > Epipelagic | place: Germany:Helgoland, sampling site Kabeltonne...
ATAATAATACTCTATTCGTGCGATGAATGAATGAATGAATGAGAATATCGAATCTCTCGCGCGGCTCTTTTTTCTGTCGTTTATTTTTGGTCGTTATTTCTTCGAAGAAGAGCCAAATTTGGCTTCTTTTCACCCATTTGCATGGACTTTTATTCGAAGAAAAAGTCTCTCGAACGATTTTTAAGTTTCACCACAAATGGCAAAAATTTTCAAAAGTTCGTTAGAAAAAAAAAATCACACGTCGAATACCCGATGAGAGAGTAAATGTCGCAGCAGCAACAACAGGAGCAGCAGCAACAGGAGGAAGAAGAAGAGGACGACGACTTTGAGGACGAGAGAGTGCTCTTGGTTGATTTTCGAGAGGAAGAGGAAGAGGAGAAGAGCGATAAAAGAAGAATGGATGAAGTGGTCGTTTTTGGGAAGAGCTCTTCTTCTTCTTCTTCTTGTAACGATGATGATGATGATGATGATGATGATGATGATAACATCAAAACGCACCGTTGGCGAGGCAAGTCTCCTTTGCGCGATAAATCCTCCCTGAAACATTTCATGGAGATTTTATTGCGCTGGATAAAAGAAGAAGGAGAAGTTGAGCGTCGTAAACAAACTAAAAAAATTGTACTTTTGGCGGGAGGTGATGGATGTTCTGGAGTCAAACTCTTGCGAGTGTTTCAACTGTGTTTAAGTTTACTGCGACGACGACGACGTCGAAAACAACATCTTCAAAAAACGACGACGACGATCGCGATGATTATCGAACACGAGAAGTTAGTTCCGGTGATGAAAACGAACGGAAACAGACAGGACTGGTTGAGAGTGAGGAATACTCATAGCGGCGACGGTTTTGACGCGTTTGAGTGGGGATGCGGTATCGCAAGCGAGAAAGTAGGATGGCGAGCAGAGGTGAAACGGTTGGCGAAAACGTTCGCGGAAAACAGTGGGATGACGTTTCAAGAAGATGAAACCGCGTTGACGATGGTATCTTCTTCGTCGTCTCACTTTTTTCGAGCGGCAGACGACGAGGAAGACGAGGAGGAGGAGGACACTCGAGATTACTTTCCATCCGTGCACTTACGAGTCAGAGAGCAGCTCTTGGAAGTTTCGAACGATATCTCGAACCTTTTTCGCGATAACCGAGAGAAGTATAGAAGCGACGACGATGGTAGTAATTCTTTCGTCGTTGTCGAATCGACGAGAGAACGCTACGATGATTTCAAAAGATGGCACTACGTGACTTCTCTTCCAACTCTTCACGGCGTGTATTTAGAAGTCGTCGGTAAAGCAGACGACGACAAGGATGACGACGAAAGAAATCTGATTGGATACGCGAGCTTTCACACGGAGCAAGCGCCGCCGCAGTTTGAAAACGTCGTCGATAATCTGAACGCCTCAAAAGTGCAACGATTTTGCGTCGTGAATCGGTTAGTTGTGAACCCAAAGTTCCGCGGGAAAGGCGTCAAAGAACTCTTGTTGAGAGCCGGGTGCGATTTGTACCACGCGAAAGGTATCCCGTGTCGAATAACTACATCGGCGTATACTGCAAAAGTGAGTTTGGACGCGTGCAAACTGCTCGCGTTCGAAAGGTTTAAATCGAGAAAAGATACCGGGAAAGAGCGATCGAGCGGCAAACGCAAAATTGTTGTGAACGTTCCAACATCCACTCAAAAATGCAAAGAAGCAGACGACGACAACGACGAGAAGAAGGAGAGGGAAGTCAAGAGAGACGTTCTGAGAACGTTAAACGCACTCACGCCGGACTCGTGCGCAAAGCTCACGCCAAAGCTTCGAGAAACCTTCGACGCGCTTTCTGAAAACGACCTAACGTACGTCTCTGGGTATGTAATATCTTTAGCGAGACTCGCGCCTCAGCTTCGGAAGCTTTTGGCGGATGCTGTTTTAGGCACTCGACTTGAAAATCTCGTTCGCAAAGACGCGCAAAAAGAAATCGAAAAACTTTCCACCTCTTCTTCTTTTCATCTCAGCGAAGAAGAAGTCTCGGCGCGAGTGCGATTTTTGAACGCGTTCGTGAGCGAAATGAATTCCGAGAAGAATGCTGCTCGCTATTTGGGCGCCAAAGATTCTGCTTTAGCTATGACCAGGCAAGACGTGTTTACCGCGGCGAAAAGAGACATGAGCGCTTTACGCATTGTCGAGGAAGATTCGAATATATTCGCAGAGGTAAAACGAGGTCAACGCTCGGGATGGAGTTACATCTATATCGGCAATACCGTCACGCGAAGAATTGACGGGAAAAACTTTACATTCGACGGCGAAACGAATAGATTTATTTCTAGTAGTAATATGTTAGAATGCAACTAAAACTTAGCATGCGCGCACTCTGGCATCTCACCGCGCTAAACCTGCTTCTAGATCAAACAGCATAATTGCTCCGCTTTCCACGTTTGCGATTTTTATCTTGACATTCTTCGAGCGTTTCCACAAGAGTTCCGCTTCTTCGCCATGCGGCGGTCTCTCGGAACATACCGCGATTCGAAAGTCCGGTTCGCCCGGGCCTGATTTCTTGAAATTTCCATTCGGTCGCCACACGTCAAAGGTTGGCCATTTACCCCCACCTTCGCGCATTTTCATCAATTCTTGCTTTTCTTTCTCGCGTCGAAGCTTTTCTTTCTCCTTTTCTCGCTTTCTTCTTTCCTCTAGCTTGACCTTTTGCGTTTGAGCGTACGAAGCGTGGATTTCCGGACCTAACCACGGGTGGTGTTTTGAACCGGACCAATGAAACCACCGGCGAGTGCCCGGATGATGAACAATCTCTACCGCTTCGTCGTCGTCTATTTCTACTTTTTCTTCCATCGCTGCGTCTGCGTCTCTTTCCTTGCTCTCAGCGATTACGGTATGATTGTCGAGTTCCATTTTACCGTCGTCGTCGTCGTCGTCGTCGTCGTCGTTGTTGTTGTTGTTGTTGTTGTTGTCAACCCCTTTAAACACCCACTCCCCTTCCCCAGCCATTATCCGATGAACGTACGTCTCATTTTCTCTCTTCTTCCTCGCGTTCGCTTTTACTCGCTCAGGCACAACCCACGGCGCCCCGAATCTTCTCGCCACGTACCCAATCCTACACAACTGCGCGTACGTCACGTACGTCTCCATCGACACCCCGCACTCCTCCAACATCTCGTGTATGCTTTTCACCGACGCCGGTTCTAAACCTTTACCTCGAGCTTGCCAAAACAAACACACCCGTTCCGTTTCCACTAAGAACGCGACTTCCTCGGGGAACAAATACACCGCCCCTCCACCGTTATCTGCGGACGATGCAATCGTCGTCGTCGTCACCGTCGCCGCATTCGCCCCCGTCTCTTTTGTCGCCCCGCTCGACGCCGCCGCGGAATACCCAAACTTGGACAAAGACTTCCCTTTCTGTTTCACCACTTTCGCCAGTTTCAACTTCTCGTCCCATATTGCTACCGCGATGTTATTCGTCGACGCTTTCCGTTCTCTCGACCACGCGGAGACGAGCAGATCGAACTGTTCCTTGGACTGTTCGGTCGTTTTCACTCTCAGCTCTTCTCTCGTGGGTAACTTCGCGTCTGGTTTCTCGCGTTCGAGAAGTTCGGAATATTTCGTCGCTTTGGCGCCGCCTCTTTTGAATAAATGCGAAGAGGAGGACGACGCGGTATTCGTGGTAGTAGTCGTCGTGAAGTCGATGGTATCGAACCTTCTTTTCTTTTCAGCAGTCGTCGCACTCGCATTCGGAATAAAAGCATCGTCGCTCGTCATCTCTCTCTCTCCTCTCTCTCTCTTTACGCGTCTTTAATAACAGAACAACAACAACAAAAATAAAAACAACAGTCTCATTCCAACGCTATTAAAGCGCGTTTGTTTTTAGACATAATAATAATAAGAGAGAGAGAGAGAGATTTAATAGCTTTTTGTGCAGTCTTTGACTTTTCCCCGGAAACCGTCAAAAATAAAAGGTGTGGAAAAAGAAGCAGAGATGTCTTCTTCTTCGTCCGAACGCGGTGGTGTCCATCACGTTCGGACGCGCTCGTCGGATTCGTCCACGCCATCGCCGACGTCGTCATCTAAAAATAGCACCATTTTCAGTCATAGTAATAATAGTAAAGAACAACAACAACAACAACAACAACAAAACAACGGGGAGACCATTCTCATCATCAACAAAGCCGGAACGAATACGAATTCGAGAGGCCAGATGCGAAAGTCCGCGTCCATGCTCCAGTTCAGCGAACACGCGATCAACCAAGTGCAAGGGTTGAGCAAAAGAGGGCTGGAGTTACCGGTCACGCCGAGGTTACAGAGGAGACGATACAGGTACGTTTACGACTTGATGGTATTCTTTTTATTCTCGCAAGGAAAAAGATATCCGTTTGTGGATATAATGGAAGGATTATGAACGCGCTTTACTAACTCTTCTCTCTGCTCTCTTTCAATCACGCGACGCACAAAACACACGTTAGGGGGATATTCTGCATGAGCTTCATCCTCAGCGTGCTCTTTTATCTCTACTTATCCGCGATCGTTGCCGCACACAATAAGCACAGGAAAGTCCTTCCTTACATTGGGAGCGAGACGAAGCATATTTACAAGGAAGGCGAGGGGTTCTTTTCGCGCGTGATGTTTGGGAAGAAAAAAAGGCGAGGGACGAATGGTGGTGGCAATGGGAGTGGTGGTGATGGTGATGGGATCGATCGCGTTTCGTCGTCGTCTTCTCATCCTCACCACGCTCGTCATCACGACGAGCACGATCGAGAGGATATGGAGTTGGAGTTAGAGAACGAGGATTCAAACGTAGCGAGGATGTTTTATCATCATTAGTTTATATAGAGCGAGAACGTAATAATAATAATAATAATGAAATAATAATGCGAACTTTACTTTGTGGTAGTGTATGCTCTCTTGCGTAGTGTGTGTGTGTGTGTGTGTGTGTGTTCATTACATTGTCTGTTAGATTTGTGTTTTTCTTCTCTTTCTTTCTCGTGTATGTATATACGCGTTCAACGCGCGCTTCTCTCGTTCGTCGATGCGCGTTCTCTCTCACGCGGCGAAATCGGAGTCGGTGCTGTACGCGTCGGACTCGTCGTCTTCGCAAAAATAGTTGTCTTCGTCGACGTTTACTACGTTGATTGATGGTGGTGGCGGTGCAGAAACAACGTGAGGTGGTACGACTGCTAATAACTCGTTCGTTATTGGATCAAACTTTAATGAAGGAGGGTTTGCGTAGTAGTCGTAGTACGAGGAAGAGGAATAGTGCTGTTGTTGTTCGTTTTCTTGCCGCACTCGATGCTGGCGGTTCTGTTGGTGATAAGAACGCCGTTCTGGGGAGGAGGAAGTGGACATGCGTCTCGATTGCGAAGAAGTTGTAGACGTGCACTGTTGATGTTGATGTTGTTGTTGTTGTTGTTGTTGTTGTTGTTGTTGTTGTTGTTGTTGTTGCGAAGAAGAAGAAAACGTGAAAGTGCGCTTCACTTCTTTCGCTTTCGTTTTTACGCGAAACGTCGTTTTCGTCATTACGCTCGCGTATTCGCGGATGGAGACGTGAATTTCCTTCATATATGGCATCGCGTCGTCGTCGGTGGACGAAAATCCAACTCCTCCAGATTTTTTCGATTGTAAGTACAAGGTGCCTTCGACGATATCAGCCACGAGCGCGACGCACCTGGCCACATCTGTTAACGAAGTGCTCTCGATCAACAAAACGCGTTCGGCCATGTTCGTCGCCGCCTTGAATACGCGCTCGTCCTTATTCAAAAAAACGTCCCCTACATCCACAACCTGGCTCGCCATATTCAAAGAGCAACCGGTCATGTGTCGTAAGAACTCGATGTGTGCGCCTTGTTTCCCGATAATTAAAGCCACTTTGGCGTCTGGGATTCGCACTGTCGCCGTCGAGAGCGTTCCGAAGAACCTCGACGCGTCTCGTTCGTACGGGGGCGGTGTTTTTCGATGCTTTGTCGTCATCGCCGTCGTCGTCGTCGCGTGATGGTGGTTAAACGAGCATTCCTCTACCTCGCCGTTGTCGTCGTTCTCTCCGTCTTCCGTGGATATAATATCTTCTTCTCCGCTCGAATATGCATCTTCGACCTCGTTCTCTTCTCCCGTTTTCCTCGTCCACCCTAAAAACGCTTTCTCGAGCGGGCGCAGCAGCTTTTCACCATCTCCCGCTCTCGAAACGGATACCGATCGTCGTCCGTACGTCTCTTTCCTTCCATCTTTTTCGGTCGTCGTCTTCTCGTCGATAATGTTCCCATCTGAGATGCTTTCGATGATTTTCGCCGCTTCTTTGCACATTTGCGCCGTGCCGGTTAAGACGACTTTTACTCTTTCCTCTTTTCCTTCTCCTTCTCCTTTTCCTTCTTCTTCTTCTTCTTCTCGCAAGATAGAGACGCTCGCTCCGGTTCTTCTCTCGATGTCAAATATCGTTCTCCCGCGAAGACCGACGACGACGCCTACCTTCGACCGGTGGACGAGCGTGTGCACGCACACGATCGCTTCTTGAACATAACTACCGTGTTGTTGTTCTTTCGGAGGCGTCGAAAACTCTTCGTCGTCGTCTTCGTAAAAAACCTCGTCCTCGTTCTTCGTCCTCGTAAAACTCGTCTTCTTCTCCTCCTCCTCGTAAAACTCCTCGTAACTTTTGTTCTTGGCCACCATGAGAAGAAGACGATACTGATTTAAATCACTTTAAAGTTGTTCTCAACGTTTTTGAGCAGCGCGGTTGGGGTTCGTCCTCGGGTGTCGTCGTCGTCGTTAAACGCGCGAAGAAGGTAAAGAAGAAGAAGAAGAAAATACGCGAAGTGTTTTTGAGGAAAAATTCAAAAAAAACGAGGGAATGAAAACTTTTTTTCCGAAGAGCAAACACCTAATACTAATAAATGTGTTGTAGTACGAAAACAGTTAAAGACAACTTACGTGAGACAATTTGAACTACGTATATATATATATGCATATACATATACACACACCTACACACGCAATACTACTACTTTTAAAAAAAGTACCGCCGAGTGGTCTTCGAATCGTCTGCAAAAGCGTACACGCTGGCAATCATTTCATCCGCCAACTCTTGGAAATCAAACGCCGGGGTTACGCGAGCGTTCTCTCGGTCGCCGCCCCATTTGATAGCGTAACCGATGCCGACGTTTTGGGCGCCGAAGATGTCGTTGACGTCGGAATCGCCGACGTGTACGACGCTTTTGAAGTCATTTTTGTCGGTGATATCGATGGCGGCTAAGGAGCGTTTGAACGCGTTCGGGTGAGGTTTCTCGAAACCGCCGACGGCGGAGCAGTAGACCGCGTCGACTTCGTCGATGATGTTTAATTTTTCTAAGATGTTCGGTAAGCGGTCGTCCCAGTTGCTGGTGACGACGACTTTGATGCCTCGCGAGCGCAAGCGACGGAAGGCATCGATGGCACCTGGGGCGACGGCCCAATTTTCGGGTTGTTCGTAAAATTTCATGAGCGCGTCGAGACACTCGTTGCCTCGTTTTAAAGAGTCTTCGTTAGACGCGTCGACGTTTAGTGCGGCAAAGACGCATTTTTTCCAAAACGATTCGCGTCCGTCGCCGACGTACCGCAATTCGTTTTCGCTCAGAGGCGTGGAAAAGACGCTTTTAAACGCTTTCTTGGCAGATTCGGGCGTGACGTCGGAAAAGCCGTACGTTTTGGCGTGATCGGCGTAGACGTCGTGGACCGCTCTGGCCGGCGTGACGAGAACACCACCGGCATCCACTGATAAGGCTTTAAACGCGACATTCTTTCTGTACGCTTCTTTTAAAATCGGTTGTTTAATCGACGAACACTCCACGTCGTAAGGGTACAAACTTTCCAACTTTTCGATTTCTTTCTGGATGATCGAGTGCGTGAGCTCCAAGTGTAAATCGATATCGATCGACGCCGCCATGCCGCAGACGTTCGGGACGCCCGGCATGTCGCAATCGTAATTATATCGTCGACCAACGGTATCGGTGACTGCACCGCCGACGGATCTTAACAGCGCCTCTCCGGCGCACGTGTCCCATTTTTTACTCGCTTTCCGTAACAGCATCGCCGAGTGCGCTCTGCCTTCCAGCAAACACAAATAGTGGTACCCAGTCGCGGAAACTAAGACGGCGACTTCCGATTTTGTTTGTTCCATGACCGGTGCTTGGCGCTCGTCGCGTATGTTTCTGTTCAAGCAAACAACGTGCGGCCCTGTTGGAGGCATTACGAGTTTTTTTTGCGTCTCGTCCACTCGAAGACCTTTACACCCGGCGCCGGGGCCGCCCCAGACGACTCTGCCCAAATTTTCTAAATGTTTCGAATCGTTAACGTTCGCGTTCCAACCAAAAAACGGTTGCCCGATAATCCCAGCTACTGGGACACCATCTACGGCGACACCAAGTAAGACCGTCACTGCCGGTCTTTCCCCGTTCGCGTATTCGTTCGTTCCGTCTAAAGGATCTACGTACACGTTCACTCTGGAAATGTCAATCTCCCCGGACGCAATCGCCGGCGGCCATTTCGCCTCCAAAACTTCTTTTAAGATATCTTTATCTACGTAATGGTTCCCTTCTTCTTTCCTCATCATCTCCTCTTCCTCATCGAACGAGGCAAAACACGTCGAGTCGTCGCACTCCGCCTCGCCTTCTAACGCGTTTTCGTACGATTCCTCGCCGACGACGCGCAACCTCCCGCCCGCGAACGTCGTAATCCGTCTCAACGCCATAATCTCCACCTGTCTGTCCGCTTCCGTTTGCGCGTCCATGATGTACTTTTTATCCAACGTTTCGCTCCCGCCTTTGTCTTTAACCGCCAAATCGCCTCTCGATGTCACCTCTCGAATGATATCGCACCCGTCCTCAGCGACGTCCACTAACAAGGCGACAAACGTCGGGAGGTGGATTTTCCTCGCATCTGACGATGGTTGAATGTTCACTCTGTTGTTGTTGTTAGTATTATTATTACGAACAACATCAGCGGTCGTCGCAGCTGACGACGACGCACTCCCGCGCACTCCTCCTCGCGCACTCCCGCGTCGTCGTTGTCCTCCTCCTCCTCGTTGAAATGGAAGATTAGTCCTCCCCTTTAAGAGCGATGTGCATTTTCCACTCGTTCTCGTCGTTGTTTTCGAAGAAGACTTGCGAAGGAACAAACAGGCGCGAGTGGTGCTCATCAAAGCTGCCGCGCGCGTCGTCGTCGTTGTCGTCATTGGAAAAGAAAATCCGCCGTAAAAAGCGGTTGTTAATAAGTGATGAGTAAATGAAGAGATTTGGATAAAGTACAGACAGTTATGAGATGCAATAACATGCAAAAAATATCAACAGTGTGTGTCTTTTAATTACAAACTCTCGTACAACTCCGCGTAGACGTTACCGCTCGTTTCCCACCCGTAATCGACTCTGGCGACGCGTTCTTGCAACTCGTGAAACTTCTTTCGGTCTTGGAACGTTTTGTTGGCTCTTTGAATGCACTCGTCTAAGGATTGGTCGTCGGCGCCGTAAAAGACAAAGCCGTTGCCGTTTTCTTGGTCGGCGTCGCAATCGATGACGGTATCGGCGAGTCCGCCGGTAGAACGGACGATGGGTAAGGCGCCGTAGCGCATGGCGATCATTTGCGTCAAACCGCACGGTTCGAACATTGAAGGGACCAAGACAAAGTCCGCGGCGGCGTACATTAATCGAGAGAGCGCGTCGGAGTAGGTAATCATCAATCGGACGTTGGACGAGTTCGTTTGGGAAAACTCTTCGTTGGCCATTCGTTTGAAACCACCATCGCTGTGGCCGCTGCCGAGTAACACGAACTGATTCCCGTTATTTTCGGATTGCGTGACCGCGCGTTCGATCAAGTGAATGCCTTTTTGAGGAACTAACCTCGAGATGCACACGATCAACGGTTTTGTTTCGTCCGCGTCCAATCCCAAGCCGATTTGTAAGTATTTTTTGCACAGCTTTTTGTTTTCGGTCATTTTATTCCCTGGGGCGAAATTGGCCGGCAACGTCGCGTCTAACGCCGGATTCCACAAATCGTAATCGATGCCGTTCAAAATGCCGGAGAACTTTTCTTGGTTCGCTTTTAGAATTTTGGACATGAAGCCGCCGTTCCCGTCCAAAGTTTCTTTCGCGTACGTCGGCGAAACGGTCGTGACTTTGTTCGAGTACACGACGCCACCTTTCATTAAACACATTCTTTCCGGATTGTGTCCGATAGTTCGTTCATCCAACGCTTTCTCGATAACGTTAAACTTTTCTCCATTCACGCCAGTCGCGAAAAACTCCTCCTCTCGGCACTCTCCGGTGTTGTCCAAATTGTGAATAGTCATGACAATTTTCGCTTTGTTCAAACTCGTCTTCCCGTGGTACTCTTCCCAATACAACATTGGCACCGCGCACGTTTGCCACTCGTGGACGTGAATCACGTCCGGGTCTCTTCCAGATTTATCCAAAAATTCTAAACTCGCTCGGGAGAAATATAAATACGCTTCGAGCTCATTATAACTCCCGCCGTAAATCGCCCCGCCTTTGAAAATGTTCGAATTCGTCTCCTCGTGCGGTTTCAATAAAATCACGTCGCACCCGCCGATATTTCCCGAATACGCGGACGTTTTCATCATCGACACGACATTTTCTCCGTCCCATTTCGTCCCTTTGGGTACGTCAAAATCCATCACGTGTTTTAAATCGAAAATCTCGTTCGCGTCGAGCGATTGATAAAACGGCAAGATGATGACCACGTCGTGGCCTTGCATTTTCATCGCGCGACCTAACCCTTGCGTCACGTCGCCTAATCCACCAACTTTTGCCAGCGGTGCTAACTCTGCCGTAACGTGCGCAATTTTTTTCGGTCTGTTTGTTTCCTCCGTCGCCGTTTTTCCTTCAAAGAGTTCGTCCGGGTCGTTCTTCGGTCTCGTTTCCCAGAACGGTTTCTTGTCTTCCTCGCCTACGGGACATCCTTCCGCGGTAATCGGTAACGGCCATTCGATTTCAGATTCACTCTTAGGATCGGTTCGAAGCGCGCCGACGGCGGCTTTTTTCGTTGTTTTTATTGTTGTCGTCGTCGTCGTCGTCGACTTCGAAGAATTCGAAGAAGAAGAAGACAAAGAAGAAGAAGGCAAAGAAACATCCTCCAACTGCATCTGCAACATCTTCAACTTTGCGTTTTCAGCTTTTAACTTTTCAATCTCTTCCAATAATTCATCTCTCGTCGTCGTCGCGCCGTTACTGTTGTTCTTGTCGTCGTCGTCGTTACTGCTACCACTACTACTACCCCTCGCCGCCGCCGCTACTCGAACGCAGCCGAACCTGCTTCTCTCGTTCCTCCTCTCATCTCTCGTCGTACTAATCTTTTTCATCATCATCATCATCACCACCGTTCGATGATGATTTTCTCCAAGAAGAAGAGCGCGACGACAGAGAGTTTTGCGACACACCCCGCGAGGAACTTTGTTTCCAACAAAAAAGTTGCGACTAGTATTACCGCTCGTTATCCTCGTCGTCGTCGTCGTCATCTTCCGGTAAATGTAATAATGTGTTTATAAATACAAACTTTAGTAGAGTTTATTTGTGCCGTTAAATTTTGTAACACAGAAGTAGACTCTTTCTTGCCACAAAAACGCGTGAATAATTGAAAAAAAGATCTCTTTTTGTTAAAAAACTTGTGTCTCAGAACGCTCCTCGCTTATAAGAAAGGACGGACCTTTTTTTCAACGAGGAAGGAAAAAGAGCAGCAGG
>Ga0115557_1002739_pt1 | contig 11678 bp, 9 predicted proteins | sample COGITO_mtgs_1104_FD_87280 | JGI IMG/M metagenome (GOLD analysis project Ga0115557, IMG submission 87280) | Pelagic marine microbial communities from North Sea - COGITO_mtgs_110421 | ecosystem: Environmental > Aquatic > Marine > Epipelagic | place: Germany:Helgoland, sampling site Kabeltonne...
ATCACCACCGGCATATCGGCACCGCCGATCGGCATCACTAGGAATAGACCGAGCAAAAGCGCCACGGCCACTATCCCAACCATGGCGGCAACATTACCTGGATCAACCACCACCAAGCCTACGGCAACCACTCCAACAATCAAAAGTAGCGCATTACCAATCGGGCCACCGGGAAGACCATAACTCTTCTTCATTAACTCTTGCAGCTTGGCAAACGCGACCAGACTACCGGTCAGCGTCAGCGCACCAATCAAGATGGTCAGACCGATAGCCAGCAGCGCAATGATGCCCTCTGGTCCAACCCCAAAAGCACTGCTGTCGGCAACCACTGGGGTTAATAGTTCGGCAAAGGATGCTGGTGTGCTGCCCAACCTGCCATAGTACTCAGCCAGCGCGATGGTCAGTGAAGCACCACCACCAAAGCCATTTAACAGTGCCACCATTTGCGGCATCGAGGTCATTTGAATACGCAGCGCCATAATGCTACCGACGATAGAACCGACGACTACGCCGGCGATCACATAGGTGTAATCGACGGTGTTCATATTCAGTAACGTCACCACCACGGCGATCAACATGCCCAAGGCAGAGAGCATATTGCCGCGCACGGCGGTTTTTGGTTTGGTCAGCCCTTTAATACCGAGGATAAACAACACACCGGCAAGCAGGTAAACAAAATTTACAATATTGGCATTCATCGCTTACTTCCTCTTAAACATGGCAAGCATGCGATTAGTAACAAGGTAACCACCGACAACATTGATGGTCGCGAGGGTGACGGCGATAAAGCCGAGTATATTCACCAGCATCGGTGAACCGTCACTGCCAGCGGCCAGCAGCGCACCCACTAGAGTGATACCGGATACAGCGTTGGTACCTGACATCAAAGGTGTATGCAGAGTTGGCGGCACTTTGGTAATCAGCTCAACACCGAGAAATAGCGACAGCACAAACAGCGCTAATAGCAGAATTAAAATATCCATTTGTTTTACTCCCCTTGCGTTTCTTGTTCAGGTACATTGAGTTCTGGCAAGCCGAGCAATTTGCGCATATGTGGATGCGGCACATCGCCCTGATGCGCAACGACGGTGCCGGCAACAATCTCATCATTAAAGTCGAGGCTGAGGTTGCCCTCGTCATCGAGAATCAACTCGAGCAACGTCTGCATGTTTTTGCCGTACATCTGACTGGCGTGATAAGCCAGCTCTGATGGTACGTTTTCGGGACCCAGAATAGTCACACCGTGAGCGACCACTGTTTTACCCTGCTCAGTGAGATCACAGTTACCACCGCGCTCAGCCGCCAGATCAACAATGACTGACCCGGGCTTCATGGCTTTGACCATGTCCTCGGTCACCAGAATTGGCGATTTAGCACCGGGAATGGCTGCTGTTGTGATAATCACGTCCTGCTGGGCAACCACCTCGGTCATCAACTCACGCTGACGGCGCAGAAAATCTTCGCCCTGCTCCTTGGCATAACCTCCGGCACCTTCAGACTCACCGGTATCCAGGTCCAGCTCAACCGGCTTGGCGCCAACCGAGATAATCTGTTCGCGAGCAGCGGGACGCACGTCATAGGCTTCAACCACCGCGCCGAGTCGTTTGGCGGTAGCACAGGCCTGCAATCCAGCAACGCCGACACCCATAATCAATACCCGTGCTGGCTGTAAGGTGCCTGCAGCAGTCATCAACATGGGGAAAATACGCGGAGCAGCTGAGGCTCCCATCAGCACCGCTTTATAACCGGCCAATGTTGCCATTGATGACAGCACATCCATACTCTGCGCGCGACTAATACGCGGTACCAGCTCCAACGCAATCGCGGTGGCGCCCTTCTCTGCCACTGCTTGTGCAGCCTGCGGCGAGGCCAGCGGATCCATCATACCAATGACCAACTGGCCGCTGCGCAAGCTGGCAAGATCGGCACCGCTGTTGTCATTGTTGGAACCAAAAGATTGAACCTGCAGAATAATATCGGCCTGGGCAAATATCTCGGCACGATCTGTACTGATGGTCGCACCAACCGCTGCGTACTCAGCGTCTGGATAACCTGCAGCACTTCCTGCATTAGTTTGAAAAAGCACCTTGATGCCTTTGTCCGTCAAAGACTGGACATTGACAGGGGACATGGCGACTCGTTGTTCTGCGGATTTAATTTCCGATGGAATTCCGATTATCACTCAATTCTCCTTTTTTGTTATGTGAAAAACTTTTCTAGCAAATGGTTCGCAATAGTAGCAAAAAAATTACAGCTAATTTTTAAGTGTATAGCGGTTATTAGATAAAGCTATGTCTGCATTACTCGTGTCCGTACCATCATAGTCAAAACCTCCGACACGACAATAGTCCAGATGAGGGAGTCTTAGGAAACGCGGGCTACCGAAAAGTCAGCCAGCTCCGCCATCACCGTTTTTAGGTGGCTGTCGGGCAAAGTACTGAGGGCTTGCTTGGCCAGATCAGCCTGCAACTGAGCCTGCTGAATGCAGTAGCCAAGACTGGAAGATTGCTGAACTGCGGATAGTATATCGTCGAATCGCGCTGCGCTCTTGCTCTCAATCGCGGCACAAATTAACTGTTTCTGCTGGTCGTCGAGATGATCTCGAGCATGAATGAGCGGCAATGTCATTTTGCCTTCAGCCAGATCATTACCCAGATTTTTACCCGTGACATCACTGTGCCCCTGATAATCGAACACATCGTCGACAATTTGGAAGGCGAGACCGAGATGCTTGCCATAGAGAGCCATATTATCTGACTCAGCACCGGCTAGCATGGCGCCAACTCGGGCAGCAGACTCAAATAATTTTGCTGTTTTACGGTAGATAACCTCGTAATAGGTGGCCTCATCGATAGCCGAGTTACCGGCATTACCCATCTGTTGCACTTCGCCTTCGGAGATCACATTGGTGGCATCGGCAATGACACCCATAATTTGCATGTCACCGACATCGACGAGCATTTGAAAGGCGCGCGAATAGATGAAGTCGCCAACCAGAACACTCGGCGCATTGCCCCACTGATTGTTGGCGGTCTCGCGGCCGCGACGCAGCGCAGAGACATCGACCACGTCATCGTGAAGCAGTGTGGCGGTATGGATAAACTCAATCACCACGGCCATTGCGTGGTGCTGCTGGCCTTTGTAGCCATTCGCCAGCGCACTCAACAAGACCACCACTGGACGCAATCGTTTGCCGCCCGAGCCGACAATGTAGTGCCCGATATTCTCCACCAACCCGACGTTGGAGTGCAGATTGGCAACAATCAGGTCGTTGACCGCTGAGAAATCGTTTTCAACAGCTTTGTGAAATGGAAGCATGGAGGCTGGAGACTGCAGTTATTAAACACGCAGCATGCTAGGGAGCAAGCGTTACGCTGTCAACCGAAAAAAAATGACTTAGACGAAAAATGGCGCTTTAAACGACGCTTATTAGCGGCCAATTAGCCCTTAAAAGTTGCCGCTAAGTCGATAACTGGGTACGATGCTCGCCTCTCAGACCAACAGCCAAGGATCCCAATGTCATTCCAACCCAAAGCGTCTTACAACCGTGAAGAAATCCTCGCATGTTCCCGCGGTGAACTTTTTGGACCTGGCAATGCAAGGCTCCCAGCGCCCAATATGCTGATGGCCGATCGTATTGTTGACATCAATAATACAGGCGGCGTCAGCGGCAAAGGTCAAATTATCGCCGAACTCGATATCACTCCTGATCTGTGGTTCTTCGGCTGCCATTTTGAAGGCGATCCAGTGATGCCCGGCTGCCTCGGCCTCGACGCACTGTGGCAGTTAGTCGGCTTCTTCCTGGTATGGAACGGCAACAGCGGCCGCGGTCGCGCGCTCGGCGCAGGCGAAGTGAAGTTTTTTGGCCAGGTTTTACCCACCGCTAAAAAGGTCACCTACAAACTCGAACTGACACGGCTGATTCAGCGCAAGCTGGTTATGGGTATCGCCAACGGTTCAGTTGAAGTTGATGGACGCGAGATTTATACCGCCAAGGACTTAAAGGTTGGACTCTTCGAGAGCACTGATAACTTTTAACTGTTGCCATACAGTTTCCCTAACAAATTTCCATTTTAAGAGGATTGCCAATGAGACGCGCAGTAATTACGGGCCTTGGTATTGTTTCCTGCCTAGGCAATGATAGACAGACTGTAGCTCACGCCTTAAAAGAAGGTATCTCAGGTATTCGGCGCCGCGAAGACTTCGCCGAGATGGGCCTGCGCTGTAATGTCGGGGCAGTATTAGATATAGACCCTAAAGAGCATATTGATCGTAAAATTTTGCGCTTTATGGGCCCCTCCGCTTCCTATGCTTATATCGCCACAGATCGTGCTATTGCCGATGCAGGCCTAACCGAGGAGATGGTATCTAATCCCCGCACAGGCCTGGTAATGGGTTCTGGTGGTGTCTCTGGCGAAATGTTTACTGAGTCCATCGACGTTATGCGCGAGCGCGGTATCAAGCGCGCAGGCCCCTATCGCGTGACCCAGATTATGGCCAGCACCGTTTCTGCCTGTGTCGCAACACCGTTTAAGATCAAAGGCGTTAACTATTCAATCGCCTCTGCCTGCGCCACCAGCGCACACTGTATAGGTCACGCCGTCGAGTTGATTCAGCTCGGCAAGCAAGATGTCCTGCTGGCCGGTGGTTCTGAAGATATGCATTGGTCTATGGCCGGCATGTTTGATGCGATGGGTGCACTGACTAGCAAATACAACGACACGCCAGAGATTGCTTCACGAGCCTATGACGCAAATCGTGACGGTTTTGCCCCAGGTCTGGGTGCCGGGACGGTGGTAGTTGAAGAGCTCGAACATGCATTGGCACGTGGTGCCAATATTATTTGTGAAGTGACCGGTTACGGCGCAACCTCTGATGGCGCAGATATGGTCTCGCCCTCCGGCGAAGGCGCTGAGCGCTGCATGAAGATGGCGATGGAAACCGCCTCTGGTCCAATCGACTATATCAACACTCACGGTACCAGCACCCCAGTCGGTGATATCGCTGAATTGGGTGCGATTCGCAACACCTTTGGTGATAACTGCCCTGACATCAGCTCCACCAAATCACTATCAGGTCACAGCCTTGGCGCTGCCGGTGTTCATGAGGCGATTTACTGCTTATTGATGATGGAAAATAACTTTGTTGCGGGATCTGCCAATATTGATGAGCTCGATGAGCACGCGACAGGTCTGCCGATCTTATTGGAAACCAAAGAGAAAAAGTTGAATTGCATTATGTCCAACAGCTTTGGCTTTGGTGGCACCAATGCCACGCTGATTATGGAACGTTACACTGGCTGATTTCTGTCAGAGTCTGGAAAAGGCGGCCTTGGCCGCCTTTTTTGTGTCTGGTGGTTTTTCGTTTTGGATGCGCCCGCATCTACTCTTGGAGTTTTACTTACCCAAAATCACGGCCTGCGGCTTCCCTCGAATTTAAATGCCATTACGGGTCGCGCCGACACGCATCCCTGTGCAATTGACCCTATGTCATTTTAATTTTTCGGCATGATTTAAGGTAAGTAAAACTCCAAGAGCAGAAGCTCGAATAAAGTCTGTGCAAAACCACCAGACAAAAAAAGGGAGCTGACTAAACAGCTCCCCCCTTTCGAACGACATCACCGCAGATTACAACGCCGCTAAAATCGCTTCAGCGCTAGAACCTTCCAACGCGCCAGCATCAACATTCAGCAACGTCACTACACCGTCATCAACGATCATAGCGAAACGCTGGCTGCGAGTGCCCATACCAAAACCGCTGCCGTCCAACACCAGACCCAGAGCTTCAGTAAAAGTCGCATTGCCATCGGCCAACATCATCAAATGTTCAGCATTGGCAGACTTGCCCCAAGCGTCCATAACAAACACATCATTGACCGACATGCAGGCCACTGTATCCACGCCCTTGGCTTTAATATCATCAACATGGACAACAAATCCAGGTAGGTGCGCAGCCGAACAGGTAGGGGTAAACGCGCCGGGAACAGCAAACAGAACAACTTTTTTTCCATTAAAAATATCAGCAGTGCTAATACCTGTGGGACCTTCTGCGCCCATCACGGTAAACATGCCTTCGGGAATTTTATCGCCAACTTGAATCGTCATAACAACCTCGTAATAGTAAGTTTTAGCGCTGACCTATAAGCGCCAGCGCAAAGATGATTTTAAATATTAATGTACTTGCAGCTGACTCGCGTTAGAACGGAATATCGTCGTCAAAGCTGTCCATACCCTGAGGCGCCTGCTGCGGTGCCTGGTTTTGCTGAGGTGCCTGATTTTGCTGAGGCGCTTGGTTTTGCTGATAACCTTGATTCTGTTGCGGCGCTCGATTCTGCTGCGGCGCCTGCTGATAACCTCCACCGCCACCTTCCTGACCACCACGACCGTCGAGCATCTGCATTTCACTGGCGACAATCTCTGTGGTGTAACGGTCTGCGCCATCCTGCCCCTGCCACTTGCGTGTGCGCAGCGAGCCTTCAACATAAACCTTGGAACCTTTTTTCAAATATTCGCCGGCAATTTCACCGAGACGATTAAAAAAAACCACTCGGTGCCATTCCGTGCGCTCTTGCTGCTCACCGGTATTCTTATCTTTCCATGCCTCTGATGTGGCAAGGCTGACATTGGTTACAGCTCCGCCTGAAGGTAAATAGCGAGTCTCCGGATCCTGTCCACAGTTACCGACTATTATCACTTTGTTGATTCCGCGCGCCATTTTCTTCCCCTGTTCGTTAACGATTAAAATAAGGCTTCAGACCGGACATATCCACGGTCTTTTTATCCACTTTGGCATAGGCCAGCTGTTCCCCCTCAATGACGAGTATATCGTCTACGCCAGGAACTTTTAAGATTAATTTGGCAAAATTCTCACACTCCATATCGCCGACATTTAAAACCACGGTTTGCAATGCTCTAGGTGCCTGCAATCCTAACGCAAACACCCACCAAACACACCCGATTACCGCCAGCAACAAAAACAGTCCATCGACACCAAACCGTTGCACACTCCAGCCACCCAGCACCCCCCCGACAAAGGCACCGAAAAACTGGCAGGTTGAGTACAGCCCCATGGCCGTGCCCTTCTGCCCCGGCGGACAGACTTTGCTCAGCCATGACGGTAAGGATGCTTCAAGCAAATTAAACGCAGCAAAAAACATTAATAACATAATCGGCGTCAACACCGGGCTTCTCAGGAGAGCCAGCAGCAACATGACAACTGTCATACAGCCAACGGCTGAGGTGAAACTCAGTTTTTGCCGCTGATACTTCTCCCCAGCAATCATTGCCGGGAGCATCGCGACAAAGCCGCCGCCCAGCAGTATCAAATAGACCCACCAGAGATCACTGCCAACCATGCCTAGCTCCTCGGCAAGCAACACGGGGATCACCACAAAAGCTGCCATTAAGGTCAGGTGCAGTGCAAAAATGCCGAAGTTGAGGCGCAGCAAATTAGGGTCTTTAAGCAGCCCGCGAATCTGTTTCAAATCTGTCTGCGTCTCACGGTTACGCTCCACCGCGACCGCTCGCGGCACCCAGCGCATAACAATAATAATACCCAGACAACCGAGCAATGCGGTAACCCAGAATACTCCGGCCAAACCCACCGCCGAGGCGATTAGCGGACCAATAATCATTGCCAGCATAAATGACAGGCCAATACTGGCACCGATTGTCGCCATCGCTTTGGTGCGATTTTCCTCACTGGTGAGATCGCTGACCAGAGCCATTAGCGTGCTGGCAATGGCCCCGGCTCCCTGAATCGCCCGCCCAATAATGAGCCCGGTCATACTCTCCGCCGTCGCTGCCACCACACTGCCCAGGATAAAGACCAATAGCCCGCCGACAATCACTGGCCGGCGACCAATCTTGTCAGAGAGTAACCCCAATGGAATTTGCAGTGCAGCCTGAGTCAGGCCGTAGACCCCAAGTGTAATGCCGAGCAGCAATGGACTGGCGCCACGGTAGTCGTCTATATACAGTGCAAGTATTGGCAGCACCATAAACAGGCCGAGCATTCTGAAGCCGTAAAGACTGGCCAGCGAGACAGCCGCGCGCTTCTCTAACCGGGAAAATAAGGACGAATCGTTCAAGGCAGTATCAAGATTATTATCGAGCCCAGCATATTAACAGCGCTGTGCCACAGTGCAATCGCAACACACTCTTTAGCACTCTTCTAAACAACTATTTTTCTGCCATTGCAGTCTGTCATGGTGAGACATTCGTAATAGGTTTAACAATTAACAAATTCACTTTGCCGAGTGCACCAACAGCACCCTATAATCGATCGTTTAATCCAACCATAAGAATTCTCAATGGATACCATTCAGGTACGCGGCGCACGCACCCACAATCTCAAAAACATTGATCTCGATATTCCGCGCGACAAGCTTGTCGTCATCACGGGTCTGTCTGGCTCGGGTAAGTCGTCACTGGCCTTTGACACTCTCTATGCCGAGGGTCAGCGTCGCTATGTGGAATCACTGTCGACCTATGCACGTCAATTTCTATCGATGATGGAGAAGCCCGACGTCGACCATATTGAGGGGCTGTCGCCGGCTATTTCCATTGAACAAAAATCGACCTCTCACAATCCGCGCTCAACAGTCGGCACAATTACCGAAATTTATGATTATCTGCGTCTACTATTTGCCCGTGCCGGAGAGCCACGCTGCCCAGATCACAATCAAGCGCTGAAAGCCCAAACTGTCAGCCAGATGGTCGATCAGGTGCTGGCGATGCCCGAGAACACCAAGCTAATGTTGCTTGCGCCAATTATTAAAGGCCGCAAAGGTGAGCACCTGCACCTGTTTGAAAGCCTCCGCAGACAGGGTTTTATTCGCGCCAGAATTGACGGCTTGGTGTGTGATTTGGACGAGGCGCCGGCGCTGAATAAAAAGCAAAAACACGATATCGAAGTGGTGGTTGACCGCTTTAAAGTCAAAGCCGATATGGGCATACGCCTCGCGGAATCCTTTGAAACCGCGCTCACCCTTGCTGAGGGATTGGCCGGCATTAGCTACATGGACTCCGACGAACCAGACCAGATGTTCTCAGCCAAGTTTGCCTGTTCGGTGTGTAACTACAGCCTCAACGAGCTTGAGCCACGACTGTTTTCATTCAACAACCCAGTCGGCGCCTGCCCCACCTGTGATGGGCTCGGTGTGCATCAATTTTTTGATGTTGATCGTGTCGTTCATCATCCGGAGGCATCTATCTCCGAAGGCGCTATCCGCGGCTGGGATCGACGCACACTGTATTACTACAACATGCTCACCTCTCTGGCAGCGCATTACGATTTTGATATCGACTCGCCCTGGGAAGCACTGACTGAAGAGCATCGCTCAAAAATACTCTACGGCAGCGGTGAGGAAGAGATCACCTTTAGCTATGTCAATGATCGCGGCACCATGTTCCGCCGCGAACACACCTTCGAGGGTGTAATCAACAATATGGAGCGGCGCTACCGCGAAACCGAGTCGGGCTCGGTGCGTGAGGAGCTAGCCAAGTACATGACCAGCTCGCACTGCCCCGAGTGCGATGGCACACGACTGCGCAAATCGGCTCGCCATGTCTTTATCGACAATCGGCGCATTGAGGATATTGTCAGCATGCCAGTGGGCGACTGCTGCGATTACTTCGATCAGATTGAACTGGAGGGGCGTCAGGGCGAAATTGCCGAAAAAATTATTAAAGAAATTCGTCAGCGCTTCCGCTTTTTGGTCGATGTCGGACTCAACTACCTGTCACTGAATCGCAGCGCCGACACGCTCTCTGGCGGTGAGGCCCAGCGCATTCGCCTCGCCAGCCAAATCGGTGCCGGGCTGGTCGGCGTCATGTATATCCTCGATGAACCCTCGATTGGACTGCATCAACGCGACAACGAGCGTCTGCTAAAAACGCTGGTGCGACTGCGCGACCTGGGCAATACCGTGATTGTGGTTGAGCACGATGAAGAGGCGATTGCCGCCGCCGACTATATTATCGATATCGGCCCCGGCGCTGGCGTCCACGGTGGTGAGGTGGTTGCCGAAGGCACTGCCAAACAGATTCGCGATAATCCCAACTCTGTGACGGGCCAGTTTATGTCTGGCGCCCGCGGTATTGTGATACCGCAAAAACGCAATCAGCCCAAGGGTAAGTTTATTGATGTCACCGGTGCCTGTGGCAACAACCTACAAAATGTCGATCTAAAAATCCCCATTGGCCTATTTACCTGTATTACCGGTGTCTCTGGCTCAGGCAAATCGACATTGATCAATGAGACGCTCTACCCGGCCGCGGCAGTAGCACTAAACAAAGCCACCACCTTAAAGTCGGCTGCGCACAAAACCATTACTGGACTCAACCATCTCGACAAGTGCATTGATATTGACCAGAGCCCAATCGGCCGCACGCCACGATCCAATCCAGCCACCTATACAGGTATTTTTACCCCGATTCGGGAACTGTTTGCTGCAACTCAGGAAGCACGCTCGCGTGGCTATAATCCGGGACGCTTTAGCTTTAATGTCAAAGGCGGTCGCTGCGAGGCCTGTCAGGGTGACGGCGTCACTAAAGTTGAGATGCACTTCTTACCGGATATCTATGTGCCCTGCGATATCTGCAAGAGCAAACGCTACAACCGCGAAACGCTCGACATCCACTTTAAAGGCAAAAATATTCATCAGGTTCTGGATATGACGGTCGAGGACGCGCGCGAATTTTTTGATCCGATTCCAGCGGTGGCGCGCAAATTACAGACGCTGATGGATGTGGGTCTTTCGTATATTAAACTCGGCCAGTCCGCGACAACATTATCTGGTGGCGAAGCGCAGCGCATTAAGCTGTCGAAAGAGCTCTCCAAGCGCGACACTGGCAAGACGCTGTATATTCTCGATGAACCGACCACTGGCCTGCATTTCCACGATATTGAACAATTGCTCGCGGTCCTGCATCGCTTGCGCGATCAGGGTAATACCATGGTCGTGATTGAACATAATTTGGATGTTATCAAGACCGCTGACTGGGTTGTCGATCTCGGCCCTGAAGGGGGTTCTGGCGGCGGGCAGATTATTGCCGAGGGAACGCCAGAAAAGGTGGCCACGATAAAAGCCTCACATACGGGTCGTTTCTTAAAAGATATTCTCGCGGCTTAAGGCGCCAAGTAGATCAGGCTTGCGCGCTGTGCCGAGCCTGATTAGCTAGGTAATCTGCAACCATAAGGTCGATAGCGTCCTGCTGATACTCGCGCAGGCCGCTGAGAATTAAGCTCTTAACACCACGTCCCACCAGTTTGCCACCATCCATAAGGTTAAAGTTAAGCTCGGCATTGCCGCGCTTGCCATCGACCTCGAGACTGGTGCCGGCCAATTCAACACTGGGCTGCTCTAGTGCCAATGTATCCAACTGCAGTGACATGGACTCATAAATCACCAGCGGCCGCTGCGGATTGATCATGACATTTTTCTCGGCCATCAATGGCACTAGGATATGTGGGAAATTCTGTCCGGAAAAAAACACATAATTTTTAATCAGGGTTTCCAGCATCTGCTGATCCTGCACTTGACTACCACTACGCGACACTTGCAGGTAAGCTTTATCACGATTATCGACAATCTCAAATGCAGCCGCTGGCGACTCCGGAAAAACCAAGGTTGCATCCGCTGAGACCATGCCAGAAAACTGAAAGCGCATCTGCTG
>Ga0115557_1002758_pt1 | contig 11629 bp, 11 predicted proteins | sample COGITO_mtgs_1104_FD_87280 | JGI IMG/M metagenome (GOLD analysis project Ga0115557, IMG submission 87280) | Pelagic marine microbial communities from North Sea - COGITO_mtgs_110421 | ecosystem: Environmental > Aquatic > Marine > Epipelagic | place: Germany:Helgoland, sampling site Kabeltonne...
CATTACGGTTACAGCAGTGAATGATACCATGACGCAAGGAAATGAGTACATGACAATGCTGGAGGATGCGGCAACGACAACTAGCCCTTCACTGATTGCCAATAATATTGATCCTGATAGTTCAAAGGTTACAGTGACTTCTATAATTAGTAATACTGGTGGCGGTACATATACTATTTCTGTTACGGGAACTACTATTGACTATACTCCGGCTCTTAACTTCAATGGAATTGATACTGTGCTGTATTCAGTTTGTGATTCGGGAGTACCTCTACCGGTAATCTGTTTTACTGACACCTTGTTCATTACGGTTACAGCAGTGAATGATCTACCTGTTGCAGTAGATTCAAGTGGAAACACACTTGAAACCATTTACAGAACAACTAAAGTCAATACCCCAATTAATATATGCATAGATGCTTTAGACGTAGAAAGAGATACACTCGACGTCATTTCTTCTTTCAATGGTCCTACTAATGGTTCTACAAGTGGGCTGGCCAATGGAGACACCTGTTTTACTTATGTTCCTAATTCAGTATTCATAGGAAACGATAGTCTCTTTATAACTCTCTGTGATTCAGGTGGCTGTGATACTGTCTTGGTCTACATTAAGGTTACTCCACTTACACCAAAGGCTAAAAATTATAGCGTTAAGGTCAATAATGGGAAAATAAAAGTACTGATACTTGAAAATGACTCTAACCCAGGAGGAGGTAAGCTCACAGTTAGTATTGTTACATTTCCAGCAGGAGGGCCTGCCACTTTTGACTCAACCGGCATTACATATACCCCAAGTATTGATTTCTGTGGAATGGACAGCCTACAATATAAAGTTTGCAATGAGCAAGGGCTTTGTGACTCAGCATGGATATATTTTACTGTTATCCCTATTGATAGTGATAAAGATGGTATCCCCGATTATTTAGAGACAAGGACATCAGACTCAGATGAAGATGGGGTTTTAGATTACTTGTCACTGGACAGTGATGGTGATGGAATTTTGGATCGAATAGAAGCTTTAGGCAATCTAGATGATCCGTGCAATGTTGTTCTAGCGGATTGCGATTCTGATGGTACTCCCGATTATAAGGACCCTAAGAATTGCACCCTTATTATAAGGGTACCTAAAGGATTCTCTCCAAATGGTGATGGTGCCAATGACCTATTTATTATTCCAGGATTGGATGAATATCCAAATAATTCAATAACCATATTTAATCGATGGGGAAATAAGATATTCGAGGCTGCACCTTATGAAAACAATTGGGGAGGAAAGAGTGAAAATGGAGCTACGGTAGGAGAAGGTGCCTTACCGGAGGGAACATACTTCTTTGTACTAGAGCTATCTCCTGATGAGAAACCAATTAAAAGTTACATCTATTTAAAACGATAGTATAATGAAGAAACTTGTTTACATATTAACCGCTACGATTGTCCCTTTGCTTTCTATTGCACAGCAAGAAGCTATGTTTACTCATTATATGTTCAATATGATGGAAAGTAATTCAGCCGCATACGACATGAATCGCAATGTTCTTTCCATTACTGGAATTAATCGTTCTCAATGGGTAGGTTATGAGGGAGCGCCAGTCACTCAATCACTAACAATATACTCTCCATTGTTTAATCAGAAATTAGGTGTTGGCTTAACCCTATTAAATGATAAAATAGGACCTACTAACACAACAAACATATATGGAGATATTGCTTATCGACTAAAAGTAAGTAAGAAATCCACTTTATCGTTTGGGTTAAAGGGAGGTATAAGCTTAGTTCAGGGCAGCTTTAATGATTTGGATATAAATGACAATATTGACCCTACGTTTCAACAAAACGTTAGCAACGAGGTAATACCAAATGTTGGTTTTGGTCTGTTTTATTCTACTCCCAAGTACTTCATAGGAATGTCTTCACCTAGGTTATTGGAAAGTTATAGTAGGGAAAATACCGCCTCAGATAATAACACAAAAGATGTTCGTCATTATTTCTTAGTTGCTGGTGTAAACTGGCAATTGAATTCGACCTTACTGTTTAAACCCACAACTTTTGTGCGAGCAGTTGTAAATGCTCCTGTTGAGTTTGATTTATCCGCCTTATTTGAATTCAATGAAAATTTTTGGGTAGGTCCAATGTTTAGATACGGGGATTCATTTGGCTTTCTTGCAGGGTTATATATTAACCAACGACTTAAAGCTGGTTATTCCTATGACTATCATTTTGCTCTAAAAACTGGCACCTACAATGGTGGTAGCCACGAAATTGTGCTGAAGTATGATTTCGTGTTTAAAGACAAAGATAAAATTCGCTCTCCACGTTACTTTTAAAATAAGAAGCCTTGAAAAAACTCGTTCTATTTTCACTATCCATTTTAATCTTTGGTGCTGCCTCTTCCCAGGGAATGAAGTACCGAAAGGCTGAAAAACTATTTGCCAATTACTCCTACTCGGAAGCTAAAGAAATTTATCTTGAGCTAGATTCGCAGACCACTCATGTAAATCGCCGTCTTGCGGAGTGTAACAGATTATTGCACAACAATCAAGAAGCCGTTAAATTTTATAGTACTCTCGTAAATTCAGATTCGGCAATTAATCTAGATTATTACTATTACTCACAAATGCTTAAAGCCCAAGGTCAATACGAAGAGGCAAAAACTTGGATGACTAAGTATTCAGAATTAGCTGAAGAAGATTCACGTGCCCAATTACATTCGGAAAATTCAAACTACGTAAATGACTTACTGGTTGAGAACAAAAAATATTCGGTTTCAAATCTAGCCATCAACAGTGAACAACAGGATTTTGGCCCAACATTGTACAAGGGTAAGGTTGTATTTGCCTCGTCAAGAGAAGGAAGCAAGCCAATAGAAAGAAAATGGAATTGGAATGGCTTGCCTTTCCTGGATTTATATGTTGCAGAAATAAAAGAAAATGGTGACTTAATTAATGAAGTTCAACTTCATAAAAAAATCAATTCAAAATTTCATGAAGGACCGGCTTCGTTTAATCAAAGTGGAAGTTACATGGTGTACACCCAAAACATTTATCATGATGACAGTGAAGATAATGTAATTGGTTTTCAGCTTATGTCTTCAAATTTTAATGACGGTGAATGGTCTGAAGGAGTAGGTTTTCATTTTAATAATCATGATTATTCTGTTGGACATCCTAGTCTTAGTCCTGATGCAAAAACGCTGTATTTTTCATCTGACATGCCTGGTGGATTTGGTAGCGCTGATATTTATAGAACGACTTTAAACGATGATGGTACATGGGGGTCTCCGGAAAATCTCGGAAAAGAAGTAAATACAGAAGGAAATGAAATGTTCCCCTACTTTCATCCCTCTGGCTTGCTTTATTTTTCCTCCAATGGAAGACCTGGTTTGGGGGGGCTTGACCTATTTGTAACCAAGTTGGAGAATGGAAATGCAACTCGTGCAGAAAATCTGGCCGTACCTTTTAATTCCTCAGGAGATGATTTTTCAATTGTTCTTGATTCAAATTTAACTCATGGTTATTTTTCGTCCAATAGAAAAGGAGGGCACGGCAGTGACGATCTTTATTACTTCGAAAGAGATGAAAACTTGGCTGTTAGCTTAACGGTAATAGTTCTAAACAAAAAAACCGGTGAAGTGTTACCAAATTCACAAGTGATTATTTTAAAGGAAAATGGAAGCCCTTACCAATCTTTGGAAACGAATGACAAAGGAGAAATTACTTTCAAAGCAAAAGTTGATAGTAGTTATTCGATTGCTGCAAGTAAAGAATCATATAGTGAGGAGGATACACTTTATACTCAGGTTAAAACTAGTGACGAAGAAGTTACTTTAAACCTAGTTCAGAAGTTGTATGCATTTGCGGGAATTACTGTAGATGAAGAAACTAAAAAAATTATTAAAGGTGTCCATATAAAGCTCTACAATCTAAGGAACGATAGTCTAATGTATGATATCGAATGTGAGAATGGTGATTTTTATGCTGCTCTACCTAATGCAAAGAGAGGCGACTCAATAAGCTATAGAGTGACCATAAGTGCAGAAGGTTACCTCAATCGAGAATCTGATTTGAATATTGTTCTTCAGGATGAACTAGAAATCAATATATTTGAATTGGATGCCTTGAGTTTTTCCAAAATTGAGGTTGGTTCTGATATAAATTCACTAATTGAAATAAATCCAATTTATTTTGACCTAAACAAATCAGACATTAGAAAAGATGCTAGTATAGAATTAGATAAGATTGTTGAAGTTTTAAAAAACAACCCTGAAATTAAAATTGAGTTAGGCTCCCATACAGATTCTAGGGGAAGTGATACTTACAACTTGAAATTGTCAGACCGAAGAGCAAAGTCATCAGCCAAATACATTACCTCTAAAGGAATAGCTAAAGATCGAATAACAGGAATAGGTTACGGGGAAACCAAACTCCGGAATCAATGCTCAAATGGAGTAAAATGTTCAAAAGAAGAACATGCACAGAATAGGAGGACCGAGTTTAAAATTACTGAGATAGAAGTAAAGTTAACACCTCATTAAGTAGAGAGCTCTCACTAATTAAAAAGTGATTTCAGGTGTAATTAGGAACCAATAATCTTAGGACATAGGTTTCAAACTGACGATTGTAATTTAGTAGACTTTATTTTAAACAAATAATCGACTTTTTAGTACCAATAAAACGGCCTTTTATAACAGATTTTTCGTAACTCGAATTTGGGTTTAAATATGATTTAAATTTAATACAAACGGCTCATTGGATATCAGTTTGTTGTTAGCATTATCCAGTCAGGCAGGTTTCATTGTTTAGGCTGCATGAAAGTCTAATTTAAAAAGTCAATGCGTGTTTTATGGTGTTTTTAGAAACAGGGATTTATGCGGATTCTGAAACAAAAGAGGGGTTTCATGGGGGTTTGACTTCGGATTTCTTCATGTCATTTCTTTGTGGTATTCAGGTTCAAATTTACGACAGACCTGCCTATTTCTCATGTGGGCGCTGTTAGCCAAAGTTGAGTAATATCACTCTATTGCCGGTGCTATAATCGGGTTTCTGACATTGAATAAAGATATTGTAAATTCTAGTTTTTTGATGGAACTCATTTAAGACAAGAATCACAAGTACCAACTGCTTCTATTTCAAAACGATCGATAGAATGCCCAGGTACTTCAATATCAATTGAATGATTAGTTTGAACGCAGGAAACCTGTTCGCATTTTTTACACTTAAAATGTATGTGTCTATGGCTGTGCCCTTGGGAAGTGCAATTATGACCGCATAAGGCATAAAAAGTTTCGTTGTCTTCAATAAGAGCTTTGTGAATTATTCCTTTTTCTAAAAAAGTATTTATGGTTCTGTACAGGGTTATGCGATCAAAGTCGTGCAAAGAATCTTGAATTTTAGAATAAGAAATGGCTTTTTCACTTTCAGAAAGGATAGAAAGTAAATCCACTCTAATGGATGTGGCTTTTAAGTCCAAACTTCTTAATTGTTCTATTGAATTCAAATTCGATTTCATAGGTATCAGGTTTTAAAACGAAAGACTTATCCCCACAATTGCATTTATTCCTAAATCATCGGCGAAATACCTTAGCCTATTTAAATAATCGCGATAGCTTACATTCAATAAATTCTCTATTCTGAGGTAGGTATTTAGCTTGACTTTTTTAAACTGTTTTTTCGAAGATAATTTTACACCAACAAGATTATATGCTTCCGGAGCTTCCAAGTAATCTTGGGATGGAAGGAGGTTGTTTTGCTTAAAAACATATCGGTTGTTGAGCTGTATCTCAACATTTTCAAATGGGCCTAGTTTAGGTATCTGATAATTTAGTTCTCCGTATAAATTATTAGCTGGCATATATATCAGTGGTATGTTGTTCGTTTTATCAGATCCATACAGAAAGCTATACTTAGCAACGAGCTCTACGCGTTCAAAAAACTGATAGCTTGCCACAGCATCAAACCCCATAATTTGAGCTTGTTTTTGCTCGTACTTAAATACAGGAAAAGCACCACGAATGGTTAAACGAAACTCGTCTTCTGGATTAAGGAAAATGTAGTCTTGAAACTCTTGATAATACAGCAAGGTTTCAAAGGAAAATTTGTTTTTTATTTTCGTTTTTATAGAGAGTGTATTTTTAAATGAAACTTCTTGTTTTAGGTTTGGATTTCCTTCTTCAATTCCGCCAACTCCCTGATGCAAACCGTTGCTGTATAATTCATTTACCTCGGGGTTTCGTACTGAATAACCCAAGTTATAAGCTACACTAAGCCATTTTGCAAAATCGTTGGTAATGCCTCCAACAGCACTTAGGTTTTGGTAGTTGTTCTCGTAACGAACAATTTCTCTTGGTACCCCCGTTGAAATGGTAGCTACTTTTCTGTTTTCAAAATCGTAGCGCACTCCAAGCTCAAATCTAGTTTGTTTATAGCTTTTGTTTGCCAATGCAAATATTCCTAATTCGCGAGAAATGTAATCTGGGATTAGGGGCAATATCCCTGTTTCTGGCTTATTCACATTGTCAACGTAGTTGCCTTGAATACCGGTTTTAAGTTTCCAATTCTTAGGTAAATAATGGTGGTATTTTAGTTCCAAAAAATTTGACTTTTGCTCTAAGCTCAGGGAAGGGGAGTCCGTTCTACCTCCTCGTCGAACATCAAATTCCTTTCTTAAATTGTATTGCCCAGCATAGGTAAGGGAGATCCATTGTTTTTTATTTAGGCTATACTTAGATTTGAATTTAAGCAAATGATGATTTACCCTTTGGAAGGGAGCATCGATAGAATAAGAAAAATTATCTTCTGTAAAATAGGGTTCTTCTAATTGAAACGCATTTTCGAGATCGGTTAAATTTCCTACTTGCGATCCTCTTACAATACCAAGTTCAGCATTAAAAGAACTGAAATATAAATCGCTGCTCAGTTTTTTATTCCATGTCTTTTCGAGCTGTAGGGCAACGTTAGCTTCTTGATTTCCGGTGTTTCGTAAATAATACTTGGAGGTTTTGTTGTCTCCACTTTTTTTGAGTGTACCAACTATTCGCCAAGCTACCAATTTGCCATATTGCTCAAAATCTATGTTTATGCCATTCCCCAAACCATTCGATTCAAAAAAATAGCGTGCATTTCCATGCACGTGTGGGTCGAGTGTAATTTGTTTTGGTTCTATTAGAATTACACTACCCAACGAATTACCTTGATACTCCAAAGCTCCAACACCCTTAATTACCCGGATTTTGTTTGCAACTAAAGGGTCAATCTCAGGGCTATGATCGACACCCCATTGTTGACCACTTTGGGCTATGCCATTGTTTAAAATAGTGAGTCGGTTTCCGTACAAACCATGAACTATCGGTTTGGCAATTCCACTTCCGTTTTTGATACTACTCACTCCGGTAACATCCTCCAGCATGGTTGCTAAGTTCTTGTCTGAATTTTGAGCAATGTCTTCCGAGTTAAGCGTCTGGCTCTCTTGGGTTGTAGCTGTGGTTATTTCTCCAATAATGTTCACTTCGTTCAATACTTCGCTGTTGTGATCGAGGTAGATTATTAATGATGTGTCCTTTGTGATTTGTACGAATAGATGCTTCGGTAGGCATCCAATATGACTTGCGGAAATATGATAGCTGCCATTACATAGATTTTGAATTTTGAAATACCCCAGGCTATCTGTTACAGCTCCTGCTTCTGCTTCTTTAGAATAGATGTTGGCATATTCAATTGCTTTGCCAGTACTGAGATCAATTACACGCCCCGAAATTATTCTGTCGCAATTTTGAGCCGATAGATAAGCTGGGATTACAAATAAAAAGGAAAGAGTAGCTAAAAGTTTATTGAACATCTAACTCAAAAGTGACTACTATATCTGTTTCGCCGCCTGCATTGGTAATATCTCCAGATTGCACTCCATTTCCCGATTTATTTGGCTTATGTCTCAGAGTTATGGTAATATTTCCGGAACCAGCTGCTTTAGTTTTTACTTGAGTAACCAAGCCAATTGGGTTATTATTGAGGTCATTATCATTGTAAGAAACCTCTAATTCTGATATTGTTGATTGATAAAAAAGTTGATGATCGTTAGATTCTTCTCTTACTTCTTCAGTTATGTTTCCTACTGGATTTTCCAGTTCATTCAATAGCTCAACAGAACCAGAATAAGTTGTATTCGTATCTAATTTGCCTTTCGAAATTGTGGGAGGGTTACCACCGTCTCCATCTAAATCTTTGAAAGTGAGAATTATGTTTTCGCCTCCGCCAATGGGAGTTAGGGTGTATTTGAATGTTGTAATAAGTTCTTCTTCATTAGGGATAACAGGATCAAGAGGCTCGTCTTTTTTGCATCCGGAAAAGAATAATAACAATGACGTTAAAATAATGAATGGTGAGTTTGTCATGCTTATTGAAATCAAATTTTAATTGAAAGGTCAAATGTAACATTAAATGCAACTGCGTTGCATTTAATGTAGTATTCGTTGCCAAACAGCAAATTTTTAGTTGAATTCTGTTTTTTATAATTCGTGCATCAAGCTTACAAAACGATGAATTATGAAGTGCTTAGATCTGGATTGAAATTTTGACTAACGCCCCGCAGCCAAGGTAAGTAGGGCAGAGGAAGTATGTTGTGCGGCTGTGGCACCGCAGGTTTTCGTCACTCTGATTGAGCGCGAGGGAAAAAACATACTGACCATTGTACTCACTTAGAAGCTAGCTTTAAAGGTTATTAAATTTCTACCGTTTCAAATATATAACAGACCGCCCTATTTGCCTTTTGGCTGCTGTTACCTACTGTAGCGGTTCTCTATTAATATTCTCCTCACTTCGACATTTTCACCTGATTCAAACCTTAAAATATAAATTCCATTTTTAAAATCCTGTTCTACTTTAATCGGACTTTTCGGTGCATTTAACTCCTTGAGTAGCATTCCAGCTTCCGAATAAACAGAAAGCTTATTAATCTCATATTTAGATTCAAAATGTATTTCTGTAGAAGCTGGATTCGGATATGTCTTCAATCCAAATGTGCTTGAGTTTTCTTCCACACCACTGGGAACTTGTCGTTCAACTTTAACAAGGCTGGTCGGCTTACTTTTTCCGTTTAAAGTGAATTGAAGGATATAAAGGGCATTTGGTAGGGTATCGGCATTAAAAGTTACCTGAAGGTTTCCCGAAAGAATGTCGTTGTCATAAAATGTTCTGATAACACGCCCCCATCTATCATAAACGACCAATGTTACTGTATCGTTATTGAGTGGTGGTAAATAAATTGTTGTTGAGTCAGCAAATGGATTTGGTCCAACTTTTACAGTCGAGTCTTGTGCAATTCCTTCTAATGAAATTGAGAGTAACACAATGATAAATATTCCGAATATTTTATGTTCAGTTTTCATTAGCTATTGTAGGTAACGCCTCACGGCCAAGGCAAGTGCGGGGTAGCAATTTTGGGTGCGGCTGGAAAAATCGTCGTAGCTATTGCGTTCTGATTGAGCGCGTTGGCCACCAACCACCAAAATTGCAGAATGTTGAAACTTCGGGTTTATTCTATCGTTTGTTCGTGGCATTTCGTTTCAAATTTACACTATCGCTAGCATTTGCCTTTTGGCTGTTGTTACCCTCTGTTGTGATTAATAAAAATCATCATCGCTGATTGATATTGTAAATTTATGTTCAAAGTGAGAAGGTACACGTTTCGCATGTTCACTTTCAGATTTCCAATTGGAACTAGCCTGAATATCTTTTCTTTCAGTATTGCTCAAGTTCACAATTTCTAAACTCTCGAAGTAATCCGAGGTATTTCCTGCGTCGTCTTGACCACCTCTCGTGTCATTGACATATATTGTCTCGGACTTTCCAGTCTCAATAGTTACTACCTTTTCAGAACTAAAATTTGATTTCATATCGACCTGAAAAGCTTCACTTGAATTATTAATTACTTTCCATTCTCGTGTTGTATTTCCTTCGCACGACGAAAGAACAATTGCTGTAAATAGTCCAACTAAAATTGATAATGTTCTCATAGTATATTTTTATTTTCTCAAGAACTTAATAATCTAGATATTATTGTTTTCGTTCAGAATTCACGCTCTGATTTTCACGCGAGCAATTGTGTGTAACGCCCCGCAACTAAGGAAAGTGCGGAGATAAAGGGATGACCTTCGGGTTTCAATTTGTTCTTCGTTCGAGGCATATAGGTTCAAATTTACACTATCGCTAGCATTTTCCTTTTAGTTGCTGTTACCCACTGTTAATTATTGATTAGTAGCATTTTAATTCTTTGAAATAATCCTGTTTTCTGCTTTGTAAACTGTGTTTCATTCTTAATGGGATTTAAATTGTCCACCACTTTTTGCCCAACAATGACACCTTCTTTAAGTTCTAGAAAAATGTCCTTTTCATAAATCGACATGAACCCGCCATGTACAAATTTGATAATTTTTCCTTGGGAATTCTCAGTTCGCCACTAAACCAATTAGCAAATACTTCTGCTTTATTTGGAAAAAGACTTGACAATCTTAGAGTTTCTCCTTGCTCATTTGTTCCGGTTAAATCAATTAAAAATAATTTGTCATCTTGAATTTTCCAGCTACCAACATAACCTCTCCAACAACCAGTGTTTGTGTATTTAAATGGCTTCAATTTTTTGCTGGCCAAATAAGAATCTAGGGGAAGGGAAGCAAGTGAATTTTGCTCATTGGCATAAATTATTTTTTCGCAAGCTTGTGCAGTCATTTATTCAATTACTATCTATTATAATGATCATCTATCATCTTAAGTAACATCTCCCTTGAATCTTGAACTTCAGCCAAAATCTTTTCAACTCTTTTCTCTTGTTTTTCTTTGTTATTCCACGAAATAAGTTCTGGGATTTTAGAAATATTTCTTTGAAAGGCACTCCCAATTTCTATGGTTTTATTAATAAACCCAAGAATGTCATTACTATCCCTATTTTTCATACTTGTGAGATGTGCAAACAGCTTTTCGACGTTATAATATTGCGATTGAGCGATAATTGACATTTCAGCCACAGAATATTCGAATTTGTTTTGAGATGTTATTCTTTCGGCTTCCGAATGAATTTGGTATTCTCTCGCTTCTTCTTCATTGTCCTCTGCCTGAAGTTCTGATTGCTCTTTAAAGAATAACTTGACCATCATCAGTGGATTAAGAATTGTTTCAATATAATCTCTTCGCTCTTCATTGTTTCGATACTCTAGTTCTCTTTTATATTTTTCCAAATAATAGGTGAAAACTTTTTGGGCTTGCCTTTCGCAATCAATCAAGCTAGTCTTAAAGTAAGAATTTATTTCGGAAAGTACTTGACCAAGCTTTTCATATATGGTTAAGTTGAACAATAAATCATCTAAATCACTATAATCATTGTTGGCCTTGTCTCTTTGTATTTCCTGGTTAGTCGAATTTTCAAAATCCGAAAGAGTCTGTTTAATTGCATTCAATTTTGCAGTTTCGCCTTGTTGGGACAGAACATTAAGTAATGTACTAGCGATATTAATTATCTCATTTTCCATTTGGACTCATTTTTATTTATAGTGGGTAACAACTCGCTAAGGTAAACTTTTCACTTAAAAGTTACGCTTATTTCGCATATGGTACATTGTTTTTTCTGGGACTTAAACTATCTAATG
>Ga0115557_1002759_pt1 | contig 11626 bp, 4 predicted proteins | sample COGITO_mtgs_1104_FD_87280 | JGI IMG/M metagenome (GOLD analysis project Ga0115557, IMG submission 87280) | Pelagic marine microbial communities from North Sea - COGITO_mtgs_110421 | ecosystem: Environmental > Aquatic > Marine > Epipelagic | place: Germany:Helgoland, sampling site Kabeltonne...
ATCGTTGCTTTGAAGTGTATCGCGCGCCGCGTTATCAACCACAAACACGAGGTCGTTCGCCGAACTCGCTAAAATCTCACGTTTCTTAAGCCTAGTCTCCAGATTTGCTGTCATCGTCTCTTTCGATCGCTTTGCTTTATCCAACTGCTTTTCTAAGGCGTGCACTTCCTCTTGCGCTCGTAGTAACTCGACGTTACCGACGTTCGGGTCGAGTTTGTTTTGCGTTTCAATCTCCATCTTGCGCTCGCGGTTCCATTTCGATACTTCCTCGCGAAGCGCATCGATTCTCGCTTTTTCTTTCTCTACGTCGCGCTCTTCGCACGCTAAGTTGTTCTCCGCCGATTTCAGTTCTCTTTTGGCATCATCGAGCGTCGTTTGAAGCGTTTGTTTCAGGACTTTGAACTCTTCCGGTGCAGACGCCAATATTTGTTCCGAAAGTGAAACTTCTTCGTTCAACATCGAAAGCTGCCTCCGTAATCGATCGATTTCTCTATTTATAGCTAGCGCGTCTCGCTCGTATACTTTCGCATCTCGCTCGTGTCTGTTCTTTTTACCCTCGTAGAGACGTTCGTCGGAGAGCAACTCTTGTAACAACGACGCGGATTTTTTTTGGCCTTCCGCGAGCGTCAAGAGTTCGTTTTGCGCGTTTAACCAGTTTTGACGCGACTGGTTGCTTTTATTCCGCGTCGCGGCGAGCTCCTTCTTCAAGCTCGCCAGCGTGGCGTTCAATGGTCCTCCAGTCGATTCATTCGTGCTGTTATTAGACGATGCCTTCACACGTTCTGCGGCTAATATGCGATCGTTAATGCGTTCCGCGCGTTTGTCCAAAGCGTCCCTTTCCATCGCTAACTTTTCCAACTCTCTTCGTCCGTTCTTTATTTTAGCCTCTTTCGCTTCCGTCTCCAAAGCCATATTTTGAATCTCAATCTCAATTTCCTCAATTTCGCGATCCGTGTCCAACATTTCTGATTCGAAGTCGAGCTTATCCACGTCTGCCATCGCCTTCAAGTTTTCGTAACGAACAGTCGCGGATTCGATGTCTCTCGTTTGCTTCTTTAAACGCTCGATACTTTTTGAGTCAAATTTTGCGCGCTCGGTTTTCGCCGCGATCTCGTTGGAGAGTTTGGACACTATTTCATCTTCCAAAGCGTGTTGTTTTTCTCGAAGCTTTTCTCGTTCTTCGTTGACTCGATCAATTTCACGCGATACCTCCGAGGCGCGCAAACGAAGCGTCGCCGCCGTCGCGACTAATCCGTCCGTCTCTTTTCTATCCTCGTCGGTATCTTTCGCGTGTTGCTCCGAGGTTATGCTACACGCCGAAATCAAGTCTTCGTTTTTCTTAATATCGAGTAAGAGCTTCTCTTTCTCACTGTCGAATGCCTTGATGTCCTTTTTCGCCAACGCGATTTCCTTAAATTCTGCGCCAATCTCCAATCTCACCTTCGCTTCTTCGCGTTTAACCGCCGACGTTTCCTCGAACAACCGTCTCGCCTCTTCGTCCGTTTTCTCGCACGTCTTCACCGTTAGCGCCCACCTCTCCCGTAACTTTGCATTTTCTTTCCTTTGCTTTTCAATCTCCATCGCTCGCACTTCGTTCTCCTCTTTCATCACCTCCGTGTCTTTTCTCGCCTGCGCCGTCCTCTTCTCCAGCGTCTCCGTCTTCTCTCTCAACTTTCTTTCCGTCTCCATCATGTTCTCGACCCGCTCTTCTCTCTCAAAAATGACTCTTTCATTCATCGACACCACTCTTTCGCCTTGCGCGGTCTCTCTCATCGTCCGTTCGTACCTCGCCTCCTCTTTCACAACCTCCGCTTCTCGTTCGCGTCTCGCCCTCGCCGTCTCGTCCAACTCCCGCTGTAATCTCTCGCTCTTCCCCATCTCCTCTCGTTCCATCGCGCGTACTTTTTCCAACCGCTCGGTTTCCTTCTCCATCGTCTCTTCTTCCTTCTCTCTTTTCTCGGTGAGTAAATGCACGTCGCGTTCCATTGCCACTGCGCGTTCGTTCGCGCGTTTGATTTTTTTTTGGTCTTCGTGTAAAATCACCGCGACTTGTTCTCTCGCTTTTCGTTGCTTCTCCGCTTTACTTTGCGCGTTTTGCAATCTCGCTCTCAACAGGTTTAAGCGATCGCGCTGTTGTTGTTCGATTGTTTTTTGCGCGGAAGAGAGTATTAAGGACGACGATTCGGACGAAAAGTCGTCGACATCGTCAGCTTCTTCTTCTTCTTCTTCATCCGACGACGACGGTGCAAAAAATACGCGTCGTTTCTCCTCTTTGAACATCGGGGAAAGCGTTGGAGGAGGTGCCAACGGGGTAGGTGTTCTGCCTCTTCGTGCGGCGGATTTTTTGAAGTTGAACAGCGCGGAGGACGGCGTTTGCGGCTCGTCGTCGTTTGCGTCGTCGTCGCGATCCATCGTCGCGTTCGACGTTTTCTTCTCTTTTCCTTCCGTCCGCGCGTTTCGCGCGGAAGTTTTTCTGATGTCTCTTTCTTTTTTCGTCGGTCAACGCATGTGAAATGTCTTCGCACGTAGAGATCACACGTTAAAAAAAAATATACGCTTGCCCACGACGACGACAAAGACAAGAAGAAGAACACGAAGAGCGAGCGAAAGTTAGACATATAGAGAGAGAATGAGCGAGAGGGAGGAAGGATCGAACGAGGAGGAGACGACGGAGGAAAAGACGGAGGAAACTGAAATCGAAGGAAAACCATCACCACGGGAAGAGTTTAGCGAAACGAGCACCCCTAAAGAGGAAGAAGAAGAAGAAGAAGAAGAAGAAGAGCGAGAGATCCAGACGCCACCATTACCATCACCACCTTTACCGCCGACGACGAAAGAACAAAAACAGTCTCGAACGAACGAGCTCGGCTTACACGAGCAATGGCGGTCGATACAGCGCTGCGAGCGACGCAAAACGAGAGAGGAAAGGAAAGACAGAAGGGAAATTGCCAAGGAGAGACTCGTTGACCGGTTGGACGAGAAGACGGAGAAGTTGGATCGAGAGTTGGATGTGGCAGAGAAACAGACGCGGGCGATGGCAAAAGCACACTTAGAAACGGCGGAGAGGATTTACGACGCCGCGTTGAAGTGTAAGAAACAAATGCGGATGGATTTGGAGGAGAGCATGCGCAAGGCGTTCGCGGCGTTTGCGAAAGAAGCGGAGGAGGTCAGAAAGACGCACGAAGAGCGCGTGGCTGTAGCCGAGCGGGCGATGAAGGAAATGACCACGCGATTTGAAAACCAGGAGTTGAACTCGAACTTTCCGAGACACGCGAGTACGATGGCGGAGATTAAAAACCAAGCGGAGGAAGAGCGAGCGAATTTACGGTCTACGCTCGGCGCCAGATTGGAAAGGGCGAGGAGAGACGTGTATCGAGCGAGTGGATGTGAAAGGGAGAGAGCGGCACCACGCGACGACGGAGGCATGCGTGTTACTAAAAACGACGACGAAGAAAGGAAGGATGATAACGACGACGACAGTAATACCGATCTCGACGAAAACGAAGGAGACGAATTGATGACGCTCTTGAATACCACCGCGACCAACTCCGCCTACGACGCGTATCACCCGAAACTCCTCCACCACCGCTTCCGCCGCATAAACCGTCTGAAAGACGCCAAACTCCAGCGCATGGAAGTAACCCTCTCCAAACTCACTCGCGAGCGTGAAAAGTGGCAACGAAAAACCGCCTCGCTCGAACAGGAGCACTCCGAAGACGCCCGTAAAATCGAAACGCAAACGAGAGCCGCGTTGCGACAGGCGCGAGACGCGCGACGACTTCGAGCGAAAAAAAGTAAAGAACACTGCGAGCAGTTAAAACAGAAATTGGCGAGAGAGTATTATTACAGTCGTCCTGACATCGCAAGTCCCAACTTCTCTGCGAAAAGCGACGACTTTAGACGCTTTAAGGAACTCTTCAAATTTGCCTCATAATACGTCAAAAGTCACATTCGCACAAAAAGTCTGCATTATAAACACACACATAACACTCCGGTAAAAAGACATTCGAACACCATTTACTACCGAACAATCCGAAAACCAATACTCAGTTATAGTCGTTTGAATCCTTCTTCGTTTTCACACGCATCGCGTTGTTGTTGTTGTTGTTCTCGTTGTTGTTCTTCCTCTTGCGAGGAGAGTGAAACATCACGTCCGGGAAAAACACGAACGAAAAGAGCGGCGAGATGAGAAAAAATCCATCCTCTTCTTTCGACCCTTCGAAAGCGATAAACCGCGCGGATGTGATTTCCGACCCTCGATTCCAACAGATGCAAAGCGACCCTCGATTTATGACCATGCGTACACAGTCGAGAAAAGTGAAAATCGATTCCAGGTTTAAGAAGATGTTCGAGGATGAAAATTTTCGCGTCGGCAACCAACGTGGCGGCGGATTCGAATCCCAAGGGAGAAAAGTGGACAAATTCGGGAGGAAAACGAACGGGAGCGGGAAATCGAGGAAAGAGATTACGAGGGAAGGGTTAGAATCGTATTACGATTTAGATGAAGACGAGAAAGAAAAAGAGGATACCGAGGAAGAGGATGAAGGGAAACGTGGGAGGAAGAAACCATCGGGAGTTGATCGTCGGGATTTGCCGGAGATGGACGCCGCGATGCAGGCGAAACTGGACGCGTCGAGAGATCGGATGCGAGGCGTTGGTCTCGAGGATTCTTCTTCTTCTTCCTCTGACGACGAGGAAGATAGTAGCGAGAGCGAAACGAGCGACGACGAGGACGACGCGTTGAAAGAATTCTCGGACGGTGAAGAGCTGTCCGACGAAGGCGTGTTAGCGAGCTACGCGGAAAGAAGGGAAACGGGGCACGAAAGCTCCGTTCCGGAACAAGACGCGACGAAGCGGTTGGCGTTGGTCAATTGCGAGTGGCAGCAAATACGAGCGGTTGATATTTTAACCATTTTGCGCTCCTTTTGTCCGTCGAGTGGAGAAGTGAACAGAGTGACCGTGTACCCGTCCGATTTTGGTCTCGAGCGAATGAAAGAGGAAAACGTCATCGGGCCGATGGGCGCGGTGGCGAAAATTAAAAAGAGCAAGTACGGAGGCAGCGAATTATCCCAGAAACGTAAGAACAAGAAAAGTCTCTCCGAATTTGAATTCGGTAAAGAAGGGAAAGAAATCGACAACGAACAGTTGAGGCAATACGAACGCGATCGATTGAAATACTATTACGCGATAATCGAGTGCGACTCTGTTAAAACCGCAAAGTCGGTGTACGAGCAGTGCGACGGATTAGAGTTTGAACGGTCGTCGGCACTTTTGGATTTGCGTTACGTCCCGAACGACCAAGACTTTTCGAAACGCGAGGTGCGCGATGTTGCAACGGACACGCCGGAAGATTACGAGCCTCCTGAATTTGAAGTGAAAGCCTTACGAAACGCCACCGTGAAATTGTCCTGGGACGACGCCGATCCCGCGAGGAAGAAAACATTCGGTCGGAAAATTACCGAAGATAAGTTGAAAGACGACGATTTTAACGCCTATTTAGCGTCTGATTCAGAAGAAGACTCCAGCGATGACGAAGAAGAAGAGAAGGAGAAGAAGAAGAAAAGTAAGCGCGAAGGGAAGGAAGAGAAGAAGAAATATTTAGCCGCGTTGCTCGGGAAAGATTACAAGAGTAAGACGAGTCGCACAGGCGTCAAGTTGGACGATATCGATAAAGACGACATGAGTAAAGACCCGAATGACAACGACGACGATGATTTCTTCCTCAACGAGGACGACGACACCTCTGACTCTGAGTCCTCGTCATCGGAAGAGATTGAAGACACCGCGTTGGCGTCGACGAAATACGCCATGCAAAAGAAGTTCTCAAATAGATATGGGAACAAGTCCGGCAAGAACGGTAATTCAGGCGACATGGAAGTCACGTTTCACGCTGGACTAGAAGATTTCGGTACTAAAATGAAAAAGAAGAAGAAAGAAGGGACGCTTGGGCAAAAAGAAACCGCCGAGGAGCGACGCGAACGGGAACGCCGAGAGAAGAAGTTGACCGCAAAGAAGAAGAAAGAGAAGGAAAAGAACGGCGAAGAAGAAGAAGAAGAAGGAGAAGAGGAGGAATTCGCAGCGGGTACGGACGAGGGAGCAAACGGATTCGACGATCCATTCTTTGCGCAAGAGCCAGATGCAAACTTTGACTTCGATAGCGTTCGAGATGACGACGATACCGTTGACGAAGACAAAAAGAAATCGAAAAAGAAGAAACGAGGTTCATTGGACGACGGAGAAGACGGAAAAGCGAAAGCAGAACTCGAGTTGCTCATGATGGACGAAAATGTCATCTTAGGAAGAGGGGACGCGCAAAGCTTGAAAAAGAACAAGTCTCTCGCGAGGAAAACCAACGAAGGCGAAGAGAAAGTCACGCGTAAAACGAAGAAAGCGAGATTGGCCGAGAAGCGAAAACTTCGAGGTAAAGCCGCGCGAAGAGCCGAGTCCGACGACGAAATGGACGACGACATGGATGACGAAGGCAAAGCTAAGAAAAGTATCAACGTTCAAGATGAACGATTTGGTGCGCTCTTTGAAAACCACGAATTTGCACTCGATCCGACCGATCCTCGGTACAAAGACGTCGAATCGAAAGCGCTCATCGCGAGCGAACGCGAGAAACGTCGCGCGAAGAAATTAGCAAAACTCGAGAAGATGCGCAAAGAGATGCTCAAAAATGGTGAAAACGTTACCGTGGACGAAGACGACGATTTTCCTGGGAGTGCTGGTAAGAAGAAAGCATCATCTTCTGGAGGCATCGGAAAGAACGAGTTGGATTCGATGATCCAAAGCCTGAAAAGGAAACAAGCTTTGGCGATGCAAAAGAAAAAGTAGTTGTAAAATCACAATACTCGCGCGTATATATAGTAGCAGTCCAATGCCTTTCAAAAAGTTTCAAAATTTATTATCCATTCGCGTCTGCGCATCCAGTGCCAATTGCAGATTGACTTTTCCGCTATCCGTCACCATCATCGAAATCGGCATGTCAAGATCTCCGCTGGTAAAAATACCATCGTTTTTCGGTGGCGACGGCTGCGGTACATTCGAAGGTACATTTTGCGAAGGTGGATCTGGCGCCTGGGTTGTCGATGTTGGTACTGTTGTAGGTGTCGTCGCAAGTGGAGCTGTTTCTGGAGCAGGTGCCGCTGGATTCCCTGCTTGTGGTGCTTGTTCTGGCTGCCCATCAGTCGTTCGGGGTGCGACTGGCGTCGTCGTCGTCGTCATCGTCAATGGATCCCGATCGACTTGCATTGGCGTCGCCACCGTAGTTTGCTCTTGTGGAAAAACCGGTTTGTGAAGAAACGCCGCCGTTGCCATCGGCGCCATCGGCACCCCGTTCGTGGTCATTGTGACGAAACCCTCTGCATTCGCCGCCGTCTTCGTCGCTGAACCCGGTTTTCTTCCTTTCTTTTTCGGTCCTTCCATATCCCGTAAGACACAATCTTGGTGCCTTTCACAATATCTCGTCGCGCCAAATCGGAATTTCGGGCAGTGCCATTGCGAGCTCTTTTTGCAACATCTTTGTTCGTCCGGCGCCGGTGGAGCCGACACTTTCGATGATGGTTTACGTGGTTTCCTAATTGCTACTAAATTAGGTTCCTCCAAACTACCGACTGGAATTTCGAGCGTGAGATCGCCGACGGGTTCCGGCGCCTTCTTACGCGCTTCTTCGGCGGCATTATCCGGATGCGGCCGTTTCTTATCGTTCAAGGCCGTGAGGTTTCCTAATATGCCGTGGAGTAAATTTCTATCTACTATCGGCTGGGCCGGCTGCTGAGCCGGTTTGCTGGGCCTGTTTGCTTCTATCGGTTTGCTCACTTTACTCACGTGCGAAATCTTCAACAAACCACGCGCGCCACACACTTTCAAATGCGCGGCGTGTAACGCGGATTTCAAATCTCTCGCCAGTCTGTGACCAGGTTCTAACCCGCAGCTTAAACGTAAGAGCCCCGCTGGACATTGACTCCAAGGATACGATCCGCCTTCCACGGACGCCCGATGTTCGATAAGCGACTCTGGACCGCCTAAAGAAGTGGCCGGTCGCCAAATTTTGGTCAACGTTGCCGTCGTTTTTGCCATTTCAAACGCGATTTCGTGCATCTTAATTGCGTATTGCTCCGTCGTTGACGGTAAATTGGCTCCTCCTTCTGTTGTCGTCGTCGTTGTTGTTTTCACGTCTTCTTGATTTCCCGTTCCTCTTGTTGATGCTGGTTGTTCGTTGTTGTTCACAGCAGCCTTCTCTGGCTCCGTCGTCGCCTTCGGATCCGGTAAAATCGGGGTAATCACCACCGACAACATTCCGCCAAACATTATTTTATTCTTCCCGGCTTGTTGTTGCTTTGAAATAGCGTGGTTTTCGTGTCCAGGCAAACCTGGATACAACACCACCAACTCGAACCACGGTGATATCGGAAAACTCGTCGTCGTCGTCGGTGTAACCGCGGCGTTTGTTGCGTTTTGTTCGCCGACACTCGGCGCCACCTTTTCGCCCTTCTCTCCTTTGAACTTAAATTGCACCATCGACATTGCCACGTGCATCCCATTTTCCGACGCTTTCGGTACTCGCAAATGCAACGTCCTCATCCCTCTCAACAGCAAGAAGCAATCAAAAGCGGACAACACCGCCCCTCCGGTAACTCTCGCTTCTTTAATCCTCTTCCAATTTTTCGACTTTCGATCTTTGCAACTCACCGCGCCCGCTAACACGTCCGAATGCCCGTTCAAATACTTCGAACACGAATGTATGACAAAATCCGCGCCTAATTTCAACGGCTGGCACAACAACGGCGTCAACACCGTCGCGTCCACGAAACTCGTCACCCCGTTCTTGCGACACCACCCCGTCACCGTCTCGATGTCCAACACTTCCCACGAACTGTTCGCCGGCGTCTCGATCCACATAAACTTCTCGTGTTCTTTCTCCTCTTCGCACGACACCATCTCTATGGCTAATTTCAAATACTCCAGCGAACTTTCATCCGTGTCGTACTGCACGATTCGAACGCGCATCCGAGTGCACCACTCGCGGAAGTGTTTCCGGTTGATAAAATACGATCTTCGTGGGAAAAACACCACGCAATCCGGAACGAAACACGCGTTCATTATCGCGCTCACCGCGGCCATGCCCGAGGAGAAAACGCAGCTTTCCTCGGCGTCGTCCAGTTTTGATAAAACGTGTTCGACGTGCGAGGCGGTTGGATTGTCCGCTCGAGAGTAGATTAAGGGGTGTTCGCCATTATTCAGTGTACGCGCGTTGTAGGAACCGTCCCGGGAAAACGTCGTCGAGGGATGAATCGAAGGGACGATGGCGCCGGTTTGTGAGGACGAGTAATTCGCCGCCGACGAGCACACGAGCGCGGCAACTTCCAAGTCCATTTTGTTCTTTCTCTTTTCGTGCTTTTCCGGTTGGTTGATTCACCGGAGAAGCGGAATAAAGAAGTGAAGTGTGCGTGTGTGTTTGTGAGGATTTTGAAATCGAAATCGAGTCAGGAGGATTCGCCTGCGTGTGCGTCAATTAAATTTACGCACGCGTTCTTCTTTTCAACGCGCAAAAACAGCTAAACTACTACTACTTTACGCACGAACGACAGTCAGCGCAGATTCTAGGTATAAGTTTTCTATGGCTACTGATTCGAGTTTCGTTCTGTAGACTTCGTACTCCTTCGGTTCCCTCTTGCAAGCGGCGCTAAACTCGATATCGGTCTCGCCAGAATCCGTGAAAGTTTTGAAGAGGAGGAGGTTGAGTTTCTCGACGTGTTGTATTTTCAAAATTGAGCAAGCGTCTTCTTTTTTCATTTTCATGCGGTTGTGGCTGACGTTTGAGCGCGAGATGTATCGAGCGCGGAGCGGGTCGAGACACGCGTATACACAGCAGAATTCGAGAAACGTGAAGGATTCGGAATCGATCGTTTTGAAGAAGGAGACGTATTTGCCCGCATCTACGCAGACGGAGAGGTACATGGCTCTCGAAACGATCGGAGAATTCAAAACGCCGAGTTCAGCCGCGCGAAAATCGATGTTGTCGAGTTTAGAAGAGGACGAGGAAGAAGAGGAACGGTTCCCTTCCATTTCTTTTTCTTTTTCCTCCTCTTCTTCTTCAACCTTTGCCGAGAGTCTGAGTAATAACCGATAGGACAAAATCTCAGCTTTATCCTCCGGTGAGACGAACTCAGCCCGCTCCGTGCACATGATCGAGTACGTAGCCAACGACTTCCCCAATTGTTCACGAAACTGTAGCGCCATGGAATGATCCCGGTGTATCATTCTTCTCGCGTCCGGATCCGAATAATTGAATTTCACCCATTGCGCGATGTATGTGTACGCTCTCAGTCTTTGTCGTTTTCTGATCTCGTAATCGAATCGAATCATCATGTGCACAAGACGTCGCATAATTCGCCTGCTTTTTGGTCCACTCGCCGATTGCGCGGTCAAGTCTCCTCGAATCGCTCGAGAACGATCCCGAACAAAATCCGCGAGTTCAGAAAACGTCTTCAACGCTTCGAAATCCAAACTGTTCTCATCGCGCTTCAAACAATCGCAAACACCACCAATCGTCTCTTCAATCACCGTCGCTACTCGTTCCAAACTCTTCTCTATCGCATCTAAACTCCTCACTTCCTCCGGATTCCCGTTAAACGTTCGCGAAAATCGTTTCATGAGCAATTCGCCTTTTGCGCCTTCGAACCTTGGGTCGAAATCGGACCGAGCCAGTCGCATCGTTCTTTCTTCTTCCGGGCACAAATCGTCGCATTTTGCGACTAAACGCGCGTCCTCGTTTCCCTCCTCGGTTTCCAGAAACTCGCGCTCAACTTCTTCATCTTCTTTGTCTTCTTCTTCTTCTTCTTCTTGATATTCTTTTTCGTCTTCTTGTACATTTTCAAATTCATTTCCAACTGTCGATGATGTCGACGCTCCGGTCGCTCTTCTCTCCTCCGAATCATCATCATCATCATCGTCGTCCTGTTGTATATCTTCACAACCACGGATACTTGCCTCCTCGTTACCGTCGGCATTTTCGTCGCAATCATCGCTCGCGTCGCTGATTTCTACTCCCGCGCGTTTCGTTTGCGCTTGACCCATGTTCTACTAAAAAAGTGCACTATCTCTGAAGAAAACAAAACGAAGGAAAAGGAAAAGATGGAAGCGAGAGGAGCGAACGCACGCTGTAAGTCTCTCTCTCTCTCTCTCTCTTTCTGTTATTACAAGTATATTATATTCATGATTCGGAACTTCATTCTGATTCTGATTCGGAACTTGAGAATACTTCTGATTCTGGCACGCGTAACTCTCCGTCTTCGTATCGCCAACCATATGGTAAAGGGCCGTAGTTGTCGAGGAGGTATCGTAAACATTCGGTTTGGTTTTTCTTATGCGCTTCTCGCACGGCCAAATAGTCCAAAGGCGCTCTGGCGGTTTTGTGTAAGTACTTCAAACAGTCTAAGTGGCCGAACTTAGCCGCATACTGACACGCAGTTTCGACATATTTATTATACTTACGCTCAACAAGGTATTCAAGTATATGAAGATGACCACATAAAGCCGCCCCATTGGCAGTATACTCATTCCAAGGCGCTTTGACGGTTTCGTGTAAGTACTTCAAACAGTCTAAGTGGCCGTTCTTGGCCGC